>Ga0316189_10000393_pt1 | contig 43242 bp, 44 predicted proteins | sample LowCovwburrow_MG_FD_204930 | JGI IMG/M metagenome (GOLD analysis project Ga0316189, IMG submission 204930) | Coastal sediment microbial communities from Maine, United States - Lowes Cove worm burrow | ecosystem: Environmental > Aquatic > Marine > Coastal > Sediment | place: USA: Maine... | reverse complement strand
GTGGCGGCGTTTGCCGGTCATGCGCCGGTGATGGCGGCATATCAGTATGCAGTCGCACAGAAATACCGGTTTTTCAGTTACGGTGATGCGATGTTTTTGCAGCGTCAGGATAGCGCATGAAATATAAACTACTGGCAAGCTCGGGCGCGGCGCGGCGCGGCCGCTTGAGCTTCGAGCGTGGCGAAGTGGAAACGCCGGCCTTCATGCCGGTTGGCACCTACGGTACGGTTAAGGGAATGCGGCCGGAAGAGGTTGCAGACACTGGAGCGCAGATCCTGCTGGGTAACACCTTCCATCTCATGCTGCGCCCGGGGACTGAAATCATTCGTCGTCACGGTGACCTGCACGACTTCATGAACTGGCAAGGACCGATTCTGACAGATTCCGGTGGTTTTCAGGTTTTCAGCCTCGGTGATTTGCGCAAGATCACCGAAGCTGGCGTGCACTTCCGGTCGCCGGTCAATGGTGACAAGGTCTTCCTGGGGCCAGAGGAGTCCATGGCAGTGCAACGCGAGCTGGGTGCGGATATCGTCATGATTTTCGACGAATGTACGCCGTACCCGGCTGATCGTGATCAGGCGGCGGCGTCAATGCAGTTATCGCTGCGCTGGGCACGGCGCAGTCGCGACGCGCATGCCGATTCCCCGGCTGCGCTGTTTGGTATTGTCCAGGGTGGCATGTACCAGGACCTGCGGCAGGAATCGCTGGACGGGCTGACAGAAATCGGATTTGACGGCTACGCCATAGGCGGACTGTCGGTCGGTGAGCCTCACGAGGAGCGCATCCAGGTGCTCGACGCGCTCAGGCCGCTGATGCCGGTTGACCGGCCGCGTTACCTGATGGGCGTGGGTACGCCGGAGGATATCGTCGAGGCTGTGGCGCGGGGTATTGATATGTTCGATTGTGTTTTGCCGACACGCAATGCCAGAAATGGGCATATTTTCACTTCTGCAGGCGTGTTACGTCTGAGAAACGCTCGTTTTCGCGATGATACCGCTCCGCTTGACCCGGAATGTGATTGCTATACCTGCAAGCATTACAGTCGCGCTTACCTGTACCACCTCGACAAGTGCAACGAGATTCTGGGGGCGCACCTGAATACGGTGCATAATCTGCGCTATTACCAGCGACTCATGGCGGACATGCGGGCGGCTATCGGGGCTGACCGATTTGGCGATTTTATGACGGGTTTTATGACAAAAAGACACCATTCGCCGCCAGCTATGCCATAATAGCGCGCTTTAGTATTTGCCCGGCCACCCCGGGCGGTTGAGTTGAACAGCTAAAGCCAAGGACATCAATTATGAGCTTTTTTATCAGCGACGCACTGGCAGCGGCCCCGGCGGCCGAGGCGCAACCCGATGCACTCATGCAGTTTTTGCCCCTGGTGCTGATTTTTGTGGTGTTCTATTTTCTGCTGATCCGTCCTCAGACAAAACGGGCCAAGGAACACAAGAAGATGGTGGAAGGCTTGTCCAAAGGCGATGAAGTGGTAACCAACGGCGGCTTGCTCGGCCGGATCACTGAAGTCGGTGAAAACTTTGTGCAAGTCAAAGTGGCTGAAAATGTCGAAGTCAAGGTGCAGCGACAGGCAGTGGCCAATTTGATGCCCAAGGGCACATCCAAAGAACTGTAATCATCAAGCGAAAGTAAAGAATTACTCATGAATCAGTATCCCGCCTGGAAATATCTGTTACTCATCGTGCTACTCACTGCCGGCATCGTGTATGCGTTGCCCAATCTGTATGGCGAAGACCCGGCGGTACAGGTTTCTTCCGGCCGCAACGCAGTGTTGGGAGAAACGCTGGTGGGATTGGTTGAAACACGGCTGGCAGACAGTGGCTTGCAGTCAAAGTCGATAGAGAAGTCCGAAAAGGACCGGCTATTGATTCGCTTTGGAAACACTGAAGACCAGCTCGCCGCTGCAGACGTCATCAAGGATGCTCTCGGCAGTGACTATATAGTTGCACTAAATCTCGCGCCATCAACGCCGGCCTGGCTACAGGGTATCAATGCCTTGCCTATGTATCTCGGTCTGGATCTGCGTGGTGGTGTCCACTTTCTTATGGAAGTGGATATGGTTGCGGCTGTCGACAAGGCGCTTGAGCGCTATTCGTCGGATCTGCGCACCGTGTTACGCAAGGAAAAGGTGCGTTATGTCAGTATTCGCGTCAGGGATGATCAGCTTGTAGTGAAGTTTCGTAACGCAGAAGACCGGGCACAGGGTACAGAGATTATCCATAATGAGTACCGTGACCTGCAGCTCAGTGAAATCGATGAAGACAACAGCTACCCGCTGGGGGTTACGCTAAGCGACAATGAAGTTCGGGAAATACGCAAGCTGGCACTGCAGCAGAATATTACCACGCTGCGTAATCGTGTGAATGAGCTGGGTGTCGCTGAACCTATTATCCAGCAGCAGGGTGATAGCCGGGTGGTTGTGCAATTGCCTGGTGTGCAGGATACCGCTGCGGCCAAGCGCATCCTGGGCGCTACAGCAACGCTCGAATATCGCGCTGTAGATATCACGAATGATGTCGAAGCAGCGCGCAACGGCAAGGTGCCGGCGGGTTCCAAGCTGTATAAACACCGCGATGGAACCTATTATCTGCTGAAGACGCGTGTTATCGCCACCGGCGACCAGATTGTCAATGCACGTTCCGGTTTTGATAACGAAACCGGAGGTGCGCAAGTGTCGGTCACACTGGACGGCAAGGGCGGGCGCAAGATGCTCGATTTCACCAAGGAGAGTGTCGGCAAGCCGATGGCGGTGGTGTTTATCGAGAACAAGACGACTACGCGTACAGTCGATGGTGAACAGGTAATAACGAACCGCAAGGTCGAGGAAATTATCAGTGTCGCCACCATTCGCGGCGTGTTTGGCAAGCAGTTCCAGACCACTGGTCTGGACAGTCCCCAGGAAGCTCACGAACTGGCACTGCTGCTGCGCTCCGGTGCCCTGGCAGCACCCATTCGTATTATCGAGGAGCGCACCGTTGGCCCAAGTCTTGGTGCCGAGAATATTGAACAGGGTTTCCAGTCAGTCGTCATAGGTTTCTCTCTGGTACTGGTGTTCATGGCGCTCTACTACAAGGCTTTTGGTTTGATTGCCGACCTTGCCCTGGCATTGAACCTGGTGCTGGTGGTTGCCCTGCTGTCGATGTTACAGGCCACCCTGACCATGCCGGGTATCGCCGGTATCGTGTTGACTGTCGGTATGGCCGTTGATGCTAACGTACTCATCTTCGAGCGCATCCGGGAAGAACTGCGCAATGGTAATACGCCGCAGGCCAGTATCCATGCGGGTTATGCAAAGGCTTTTTCAACCATTGCTGATGCCAACGTCACTACCCTGATTGCAGCCATCGTATTGTTCAGCTTTGGTACCGGCCCCATAAAGGGCTTTGCCGTTACCTTGTCGCTCGGCATTATTACTTCCATGTTCACCGCCATTATTGGTACGCGTGCGGTGATTAACCTGCTATATGGTGGACGCCGCTTGCAGCGTCTGCCGGTGTAAGAGGCGCTACGTATGCAGATACTTGGCCACAAAACGAATATCGACTTCATGGGCAAGCGCAAGCTGGCCATGATGTTCTCGACCCTGTTAATACTTCTGTCCATTGGTTCTCTGGCTACCCGGGGGCTGAGTTTCGGTATCGACTTTACCGGCGGTACGCTGATTGAAGTGGCTTACCCGGACTCGGCTGAGCTGGGTGGGATACGTGATCTGCTGGACGAGGCGGGTTATGGCGATGCCCAGGTGCAGCATTTCGGGACGTCTCGCGATGTATTGATTCGTATTGCACCGCGCGCCAACAGGGCCAGTGCCGAACTCAGTGAAGAAGTGCTGACGGCGCTGCAAAATGCAGATACTGCGGTGGAGATGCGACGCGTCGAGTTTGTCGGTCCGCAGGTCGGTGAGGAGCTGACAGAGCAGGGTGGCCTGGCGGTGTTGTATGCGTTGCTGGGTATTCTTATATACATTACGTTGCGGTTTGAATACCGTTTTTCCTTTGGTGCAGTTGCTGCCCTTGTTCATGATGTGATAATCACGCTGGGTGTATTTTCACTGGTCCAGGTAGAGTTTGATCTGACGGTGCTGGCCGCTATTCTGGCTGTGATTGGCTACTCGCTGAACGATACCATTGTGGTATTTGATCGCATCCGCGAAAATTTTCGCAAAATGCGCAAGGGTACACCGACCGATGTCATGAATGCGTCTATCAACCAGACGCTGGCACGTACCATGATGACCTCCCTGACCACCTTGCTGGTATTACTGGCATTGTTCTTCCTGGGTGGTGAAATTATTCATTCTTTTGCGTTGGCGTTGATTGTTGGCGTGTTCGTTGGTACCTATTCGTCAATTTTCGTCGCCGGTGCGTCTACCCTGGCGCTGGGTGTGAGCAAGGCGGATCTGATGCCTGTCGAGAAAGACGACGGCAATAGTGAAGCAGAGGAAACGCCCTGACGCAAAGTTTACCTGCCCGCGTACGCGGTTGATGGTAAACCGCCTGGCTTCACAGGAGGCTGTACATGACCGGGACGAGTGAACTGCTGATTGACGGTATAAGCGGGGCTCTCCATTCTAGCCAGATATAAACATGGCTGAGCTTAGCTGGCTGGCTATCGTCTTTCTGGTGTTGCACTGGAGCGCAGTCGTTGCGTTTTCGGTGCGGGTTATTATGCGCCGCCGTCCGGTTGGCGTACTGCTGGCATGGATGGCCATGATCCTCAGTGTGCCCGTTCTGGGTATCCTGTTGTACCTGTTCATCGGTGAAAACCGTATCAGTCGTACCTACCTGAGACGCGGTCTGGCGATTCGGGCGCGGTATGAAGAATGGCGATCCTCCCTGTGCGAGGAAGCGCAGATTGACTGGTCAGTCATTAATGCCGAGGCGCTACCTATACAACGTCAGTCCCAGTCGATGCTCGGATTCCCTGCCATGGGAGGCAATCGGCTCGCGCTATTGACGCATTATGAACCCATATTCAAGGCCATCATTGATGATATCGGCCGCAGCCGTAGCAGTTGCCATCTTGAATTTTATATATGGAACCCGGGCGGGTTGGCCGACCGTCTTGAGGCTGCCTTGATTCAGGCCGCCGGGCGAGGTGTTGCCTGCAGGCTGTTGCTGGATGCGGTCGGCAGCAAGCCATTTCTGCGCAGTAGTTCAATCAAAACACTAAAAGCTGCCGGTGTCGAGATAGGCGTTGTGCTGCCAACCGGGGTGTTCAGTGCCCTGTTTTCCCGCGCAGATTTACGTAACCATCGGAAGGCTGTTGTGATCGACGGTGAAATTGGTTACACCGGCAGTCAGAATCTGGTTGATCCCAGATATTTCAAGCAGGGGTCCGGTGTCGGCCAATGGGTTGATGCCATGATCAGGGTCGAAGGGCCGGTTGTTGAAGCGCTGGCAGGGACCTTTATCCAGGATTGGGAAATCGCGACTGGCACCGGTTACCGGTATTTCAGGGAAAGCCGGGATCTGAAATGTTTCGAGCGTCGCGGTGAGGCAGTTACACAGCTGGTCCCCTCCGGCCCACAGCCACGGCCACTAGCTATTCTGCAACTGGTGCTAAGCACAATCTATGCGGCGCGACGCGAGTTAATTCTCACCACACCTTACTTTGTGCCGGACGAATCAGTGCTCACGGCGCTGATGTCGGCCGCACACAGTGGCGTCGAGGTAACGCTGATTCTGCCGGAGAAAAATGACTCGGTGCTGGCGGACTACGCGAGCCGGGCAGTATTCGATGACCTGCTCGCGGCTGGTGTCAGGATAGCCGGTTTTCGAGGCGGTCTGCTGCACACTAAATCGATTACGGTGGATGGTGAATTCAGCCTGTTTGGCTCGGTTAATCTGGATATGAGAAGTCTCTGGCTGAATTTCGAGTTATCACTGTTTGTTTACGATGCCGCCATGACGGCCGAGATACGGGCATTGCAACTTGAGTATTTACGCAGCTCGGTCATGGTCGACGCCAATATGCGCGGTAATCTCTCTATGTCGCGCCGATTTCTGGAAAATGCTGCTCATCTTGTGGCGCCGTTGTTGTGACTGCGAGGATTACTGTTTAGGAGCAGGCGCTTCAGTTTCTGCGTTCTCTCCCTGTTCAAGCCATGATTTAAACAATGTGTAGACCACCGCCAGCACCACGGCGCCAACGAACAGTCCGATAATGCCTGACAGCAGCATGCCACCGATGGCGCCCAGCAGGATCACCAGTGTGGGTACATCCATGCCCCGCCCGAGCAGCAGCGGTTTGAGAAAGGAATCGCTCATGCTTACGAGAAGACTCCAGATCATGAATATGACTGCCGGTACGGTTGCTGTTGTAGTAAAGACGTAAGCGATGATTGGCCCCAGAACCAGCAGGGGAGGTAATTGTATAATGGCCAATAGCAGTACCAGCAGTGCCCACAGTCCCGCATAGGGTACGCCGGCAAGTATCAGTCCAATAGCTGCAAGTACTGCCTGAATCAGTGCAACGCCAAGTACGCCCTGTGCGACGCTGCGAATGGTTGCACCGGCAAGTTCGGCGACTTCTTTGCCACTCTGTGGTCCCATCAGTCTGGCAGCGATGAGTTCAACTGTACGGCTGCTGCCTCGCGCATATATCAGCAGGGCGCCGGCGATAATGATGGAGATAAAGAACTTTATCAAGGTTCCGCCGGCCCCCGCTGCTGATGACAACAGCCAGCTCCCGGCGGTCTTCAGCTGGGGTTTGAATTTTTCCAGTAGTGCGCCGAGGTTGGTTGAGGCCAGGTTCCAGGTGTTGTGCAATTTTTCGCCTACAAGCGGCCAATCCTTAACATTTTCAGAGGGGGGCGGTATCGACAGCGTACCTTTCTGGAGATTGTCTGACAGGAATTCGGTATTTTTGATGAGCGAGTCAGACAACATCGCTGCTGGTGTGATCAGAAGTGCCAGTGCGAACAGTGTCAACAACGTCGCAGCCAGCTTTTCTCGTCCACCAAGCAGTTTTTCGAGTTTCCGGAAAACCGGATAGATTGCCACTGCAATTATGGCGCCCCAGAGCACCGGCAGGATAAACGGCTTGACGATGTTATAGGTCCAGAGCAGCAGCAACGCCACCAGACCGATGTGAATGGCGGCTTCAAGGGTTCTTGTCTGGAATTGCTGCTCTTCAGATGGCGGAGTTGGTGTGTTCACGACCGCTCCCGGGGTTGATGAACAAAATCATACCATCGCTGAAATTGTCTCATTGCGTTGAACTATAGCATGTGGATTCCGATCGAAAAGCAAAAAAAAACGGCAGTCCCACGGACTGCCGTTTGGCGTGCTTTTTCGGCATGGAGCAGGCGTTTAACCCCCCATTGCTGCAAAACTGCGGATGAACGGACCAGCCATGCGCGGATCCTTGACCATGGCGGTGTAGTCACCGACATTGAACTTGAGCTTGCGCGAGGTATAAGCCATACCCAGGCCCATCATGCCCGGCGGTTTGGTCATCCACTTGTTCCAATTATCTGCAGTAGCACGCAGATCCCAGTTGAGTTCCTGCCCGGCGTAGTCGCCTGCTTCAACCACCTGGCCATTTTCGACACGGATAAAGCCACGCGGTGCGTCTTCCCCGTCATATCCGTAACCGATGGTGGAGTTAAAGCCAATCTTGCTGAGTGCACCAGCCAGATCGCCGTCAGCATTCCATCGATCCTTGAAGCCGTTCATCCAATCAGAAGTAAAAAGGTCAGACATTCTGTGGTCTCCTCTTGTTTAGAATTTTAATGAAAAGAGCAGCAATACAATAAAAAACAGTGTGATTGACGGCCCTGTAGTGAACCGGGGATCAAGCCGCTCCATTCAGTAACTTAATCTGACAACCCACTGATGGTAATAGTAGCACATTCCACCAAAACACTTAGTTAACAACTGTATTTAGACGACGACAGCTAGCCACCCGTCTAGTCTGCTGTCGCGGGTCCAGATCTTGCAATACAAGCCGATAAGCCACTTGAATCATAGCTAAAAATGGAACGGAGCGCGTGCTGTAATGAATATGAGAATAGATAATTTACGGAAAGACCTCGGTAATACCTGTGAAGTGGCGCAGGACCAGGTAGTTCAGCTGCGTTTTCGGGCTAAAGACGCCACCACCGGCGAGCTTCTGCAGTTTGGCGATGATCTGTTTTATCTGCATGGCGGGTATGGGGGCGCATTCCCGAAGGTCGAAGCGGCTATCGAAGGCTGCCAGGTTGGGGATCGCGTCACAGTCAGTCTGGCGCCTGAAGAGGGCTACGGTGTATACCAGCCGGAACTGGTGCTGGCCCTGCCGACTGAAGAATTCCGGGATGCTTTACCGGAGACGGGTGAGGCGGTTGACGGACAGCTACCAGACGGTCGTAGTATGACCTTTACCGTGGCTGACATCAGCCAGGGGCAGGTAACACTTGATGGAAACCATCCTTTTGCCGGAAAACGACTGGATTTTGACTTCGAAGTCCTTGATATTCGTGAATCCATTGAGGCCGAGCGCAGTGCCGGTTTTGCCTTTGACGGCATGTTCTGCTGATATTCTCAATGCTTGACGGGCATCAATGCCCATCCAGCACCCTTTAGTCTACCCTGTACTTGCTGCCAGACGTGCAGCAAATTGCGGGGTTTCGTTATGAAAAGACTGTTTCTGCTACTCGGACTTATCGCTCTGTTTGCTCAGCCACTTCGTGCTGATGTTCTGGTGCTGGTTCATGGCTATATGTCGGATTCACGGACCTGGGAGGTTCATGGTGTGCTCCCGGTATTGGTAGCCAACGGCTGGCAACCTGCCGGCGTACTTACTGTCACACCCGATGGGCGGGTACCGATCCCCGGGGCTGTCCAGGGTGAGCGGCGAGTATATAGCGTAAACCTGCTGGCTTCTGCACCATTTCTGGTACAGGCACGGCAGCTTGCGGCACAGGTGGCAGCTTTACGCGCCCGGCATCCAGATGAACGCTTGATCCTTGCGGGTCATTCAGCCGGCGGAGTAATTGCGCGCATGCTGGTTCTCAACGGCAATCCGTATCAGGTGGATACCCTTATCAGTATTGCATCGCCGCATCTGGGGACGTCGAGAGCTGCGGATGGACTTGATCTGGTCGATTTCAACCCCTTCTTCTGCCCGGGACCCGGGCTGGAATTCATGAAGACGGCGCTGGTCGGGGATGAATACGACTACCTGAAATACTCGCGTGCCACACTGGTGGACCTGCTGCCCGCAGAGTCTGGCAATGTGCTGGCCTGGCTTAATCAGCAACCGCATGCAGACATTAACTACTACGCGGTAGTGCATGGTGCGCAGCACGGTGGTGATAATCTGGTGCCGGCTTATAGCCAGGATTTGAACAATGTACCTGCTTTGCGTGGACGTGCCAGACTTATTCCAACGCCTGCAGGCCATTCACTGAATCCTGCGGATGGTCAGTTGCTGGCAGATTTGCTTGCGGGCTAGATTCAGCGCGCCTTGCGCACTTCGTCAAACGGATCGGGTTCTTCACCCGTAGGCAGTATCTGGTGGCACAAGGTGCTGTCGCTTTTCTGGCAACGATCTTCGTTGGTGCTGCGAATGGCAATGGCAGCCCACACAATGGCAATGCCCCACAGGCCAACACCGAGCAATATGGTGTTAAGGCTCGGTCCCATCAGGTTGGTTGGTCCACCAATCAAGCCGTAGATAATGGCGACAATACCCGTTATCCAGAAAACACCAATCGGTGCTGCACAACAACCGGCGCACCCATACTTGCAGACAGCAACAGGTGGGGTGAGCAGTGTAAGCAGCTTGCCTTTCAAATTCGATGCCTCGAAACTTCTAGAACTTGTTTATCGTATAGCATAGTCCCGGCAGGGAAAACAAGCACGCCCGGCTGGTCGATTGTTTAGCGCAGGCGTTTTTTGAATGGTAAAACAGTGGCTTTGGAAGCTTGTCTGAGGCTGCGTAGTCGCAAGCCCCGTGGCTCGTTATCCGCTGTGGTGGCTGGTTTTTTTGCTATGAGTTCCCGGCCGATAAGCCGGAGTGCCTTGTCGCTGAATTTCATAAAAGCGGAAATTACCTGTCAGTTTTATACTCGTTATCGACAGAATAATTAGCGGCGAAACAGGTGGACTCTTGAGGTCGTAGAAGGTCTCTAGCCGCGCAACTCTTCCGGCAGGTGAGGACGGATTTCACGCAACATGACCGGGAAGAGTTTTGGTGCGGCTGCAACTATATTGCCGCTTTTCATAAAGTCATGGCCACCGACGAAGTCACTGACCAGGCCACCGGCTTCACGAACCAGTAGTACGCCGGCGGCGATATCCCAGGGGTTGAGGCCGATTTCCCAAAAGCCGTCAAAACGCCCGGCGGCGACATAAGCGAGGTCGAGCGCGGCTGATCCCGGACGACGGATGCCGGCACTGTCGGTAATCAGTGCCTTGAACATTTCCAGGTAACTATCGAGATGCGTCTGGTCCTTGTAGGGAAATCCGGTAGCCAACAGGGCACCTTGCAGGCCGGTCTGCTTACTGACCCGGATGCGGCGATTGTCCAGAAAGGCGCCACTGCCACGGGTAGCAGTGAATAGCTCCTGGCGCATGGGATCATAAATCACCGCCTGCTCGAGTCTGCCCTTGTGCTGCAGGGCAATGGACACTGCAAACTGGGGAAACCCATGCAGGAAGTTGGTGGTGCCATCCAGTGGGTCAATAATCCACTGATATTCATCACCACTGCCGTGCTCACCACTTTCTTCAGCGAGGATGCCGTGATCCGGGTACGCCTTGCGGATGATGGCAATGATTTCATCTTCGGCCTGGCGGTCAACCTCCGAAACGTAGTCATTGCGTTCCTTGCTGGCAATCGTAAGTTCATCAATGCGATTGGAATGCCGGACAATAATGTCGCCAGCATTACGCGCAGCGCGTACTGCGATGTTCAGCATGGGGTGCATATTCATTGCGGGGACCAGATGTTGAATGGGCTGGCGATTGTACCGGGTTGGCCGGGGACTGTGAATACCAGGCCCTGCCGATGAATTGACTTTGTTCCGGAGCCATTCAACTATAGACCGGGCGAACCATATGCGCACCATTTTAAAGGGATAATTCATGATTGTCTGGAGCGACCTGGGAAACCGGCTGAAGCAGTTGCTGGGTATCGAGCAGTCCTCGGTCAGCGGGCTGGAAAAAGCTGTCTCCGGTATCGGTGGACTGCTTGGGATTGTTGCCATTCTGATAGTCAGCGGGCCACTTTTGCATGAACCCGCCGGAGCGGTTGTGGTAGCCTCGATGGGCGCATCGGCGGTTTTGCTGTTTGCAGTACCGCACGGTCCTCTGTCCCAGCCATGGGCGCTGCTGGGTGGTCATCAGGTTTCAGCCTTTATTGGCGTCAGCTGCGCCATGCTCATTCCGGAGACAGTGCCGGCGGCGGGTATTGCGGTTGGGCTTTCCATAGCCGCCATGCACTTGATGCGATGTATTCATCCTCCCGGTGGTGCGACAGCGCTGGCCGCTGTCGTTGGTGGCTCGGAGGTGCAAAGCCTTGGTTACCAATACATGTTGACGCCAGTACTTCTGAACGTTGCCGTCATCTTGCTAGTGGCGTTTCTCTTTAATTACCCGTTTCGCTGGCGTCGTTACCCGGTAGCCCTGTCGAGGCTTGACGTTGACCGGGAGGATATCGCGGGAGACGAGATGCTTGATCATGACCACCTCATGAGGGCGCTGGGAAAACTGGATACCTTTATGGATATCAGTGAGCAGGACCTGCTGAAAATCTATCGTCTTGCCAGTGGCGGCAGTGAGATGAAGTTGACGGTTGAAAATATTCAGTCAGGTGCCTGCTACAGTAATGGCGCTTATGGTGCTGAATGGCAGGTGCGTGAAGTTCTGGAAATCGTCGCTGCCGGCGATGACCGGCAGATTGTCAGCTACCGGGTGCTTGCCGGTCATGGCCGTAAAGCAGTGGGCAAGTGTGGTCTGCTGGAGTTTGTTCGCTGGGCCCGCTACCGCGTGGTACGTAACGAAAACTCCTGGCAGCGCATCACCGATTAATTCGCAATAATCGGGCTGTCGCGAAACCGGAACGGGCTGTTCAGTGCCTTGATAATCATCGGATCACGATCATAAATATCCGGTTTGAAAACCACGTTGGCATCGGCGCTGGTGTCAACAGTCCAGTACAGCAGCAGCACGGTGATGGGTTTTTTCAGGTTAATCCTGGTGGTTTTCCGGGATTCGACCACTTCCAGTAATCGTTCCCTGGTCCATGCCGGGTCATCCAGTAGCAGCTCGGCAAATTCAAAGGGATGCTGTACGCGAATGCAGCCCGAGCTGAAGGCGCGCGCGTCCCGCCCGAACAGGGTGCGGCTCGGTGTATCGTGCAGGTACACCGCATGCTTGTTGGGGAACATGAACTTGATGCGGCCCAGGGCATTTTTCGGGCCGGGCCTCTGGCGGATCAGGTAGGGGAAAGGCTTTGCCGGGTACTGGCTCCAGTCGATGCTGGCCGGATCGACGGATTTCCCGCTGAAGCTGAGTACCTCCATGTCCTTGTTACGCAGGTAATTCGGATCTTTCCTGATTTTGGGCAGAGTATCCTGTTTCAGTATGGTTGGCGGTACCGTCCAGGTCGGATTGACTTCCAGGTAACGGATAGTGTCTCTGAATACCGGTGTTTTACGGTACGGTTTGCCAACCTGCGCACGCGTCGACCAGATCATCTCGCCGTTGCGGGAGTAGTTGACCCTGAACCCGGCAATATCGGTAATGATGTAGCTGTCAGGGAGGTTGCGTAGAACCCAGCGGGCACGTTCCAGGTTGGCGCGTATCTGGTCAATGCGCGCCCGGACGGGCACGTTCATGGCAGCCAGTGTCCCGGGACCCACGATACCGTCGGCCGTCAGTCCATGGTTTTGCTGGAAACGCTTTACGGCGGCTTCCAGATCGCCATCGAATTCAGTCGACATCGAATCACCCTGCAGGTCGCCGGAGGCTGATAGTCGCTGGCGCAGGGTTTTGACACGCTCACCGGACATGCCCGGCTTAAGGGTTGGGCCGTCTGTAACAGGTGGCCAACCACCTTGCGCGTCAAGCTCGCGGTAGTGGGCCAGGGCCTTTTTCATGCGGGTGTAGATCGGGTTGGCGGGGCGCAATTCATCGATCAGCTGCGGAACTTTTGCCTGCTCTATGGCACGTGACATGGCCAGAATGCTGTCGAGATCGCCCAAGGTGCTGGTCATATTCCAGTTGGCATCCAGTTGCTCGGGATCAACTTTACCTTCTTGCAGATGGTAGCCAAGGCGGATCAGGCTGTCGCTGAGCAGCAAGTCATATTCAGCCCGGGTCACCGGGTTGGGCCTAGCCGCCAGTTCAGTGCGCAGCGCCTGCAGGGTAGACAGATGGTAGTCCTGGCTGTCCAGTCCATCTGCATCAATGTTCTCGAGGATATCAATCAGCTGATCGGCGGCCTGCGGATTCGTCCACACCGGCGTGTAGTCACGACGCTCATACAGGGCTGGCAGCACGATCACCGAGGCTATTTGCCCATCCCGGATGTTGACCGCGGCGCCATCGCGTATCAGTGCAACGCGCTGCTGAATTTCGTCCCGTTCGGGCGGGGAGGGCACTGCGAATACCGCTGGCAGGGCGGCGAGGGCCAGCAGGAAGGTGAGGATCCGGAACAGTTTGATATGGGCGGTATTATGCAAGCTTGTGGGTCCTGGTAGCGCAGTCAGGCCGTGTGGCCGGGAAGCAGCCTACACCAGTTGCTGGTTTGGCAGAAGTGACTGCCGGCACCAAATTGTGGCCAGGGCTGGTTAATTGACCATAATCATGGTCTATAATGGCTTGGTCTGTTACCCTTTTGAGCCTGAAAATCGAGAGAAATCACGCTCTTTTTCGAAAAAAATGATACCAAGACATTTATGAGGAGTCACTATGTCACACCTGATCCACAAAACAGCCATTGCAGCGGGCATCGCGTTTGCGATGGCGACGTCCGCGTACGCGGTGGATAATCTGACCGTTGATGGTTACGCCAAGAACTCGTCCGGCGAAACCTGGACGTCCAGTTCCGGCGAATGTGTCAGAACTACCTACCAGGATACCCAGGAACTGCTCGAATCCTGTGGCTACGAAGTTGTTGTCACGGAATCGGTTGCCGTAGATAACCAGCCAGCCGGCGCAGGTGTGGCTGTTATGGAGGAAACCAAGGTCGTCAAAAGTGGTATGGTACTTGCTGACAAAACAGAAATTGTCGCAGAAGCCTTTATCCAGAATCTCGAGTTTGAATTTGGCAGTGACGCCCTGACCGCAGCTGATAAGCGCGAACTGGACGGGGTTATCGCAAAACTGGACCCATATCGCCCAATGCTGCGAGAAAATCTGGCTCACATCAATGTCATCGGGCATACCGATTCCGTCGGTCCGGCTGAATTTAACCAGGGGCTGTCAGAGCGTCGTGCCACGTCGGTTGCCAGCTACCTCGAAACCGAGGGCCAGGTACGTCCCGAACGGATGCAGATAAGCGGTCGTGGTGAAAATGATCCGATGGCCGACAATGGTACCGATGAAGGCCGTGCACTGAACCGTCGTGTGGTCATCGAGGTTATCAAGCACTGATAGTGATTTTCTCACAGACACAATGCCACACTGCTGGCGGCGGTCTGTAGTAAAGTTGCTAACCGGGGTCCGACAAGGTCGGCCCCCGGTTTTTTTATGTTTGTTCCAGGGAATACTCTGTTGTCATCAAAACTGGCTAAAAACATCGTCATCGGCATTCCGGCGTTTATTGCTGTATTGCTGGTCAGTCTCGTCGCAGCCTTTTTTCTCGTTAGTGGGGAAGTACTCACCGGGTGGCTGGTGCAGTCCATCGAGACCAGGGCTGACGCAGATATTACTTTCGAGTCGATACAACTGGAGCGAGGCCTCACTACCCGGATAGATGTTGAGCAGCTTGAAGTTGTTGCGCATGATGAAAGTTACAAGGTTGACAGTAGCTCCCTAAGTCTGTCGATTCGTTTGCCACAATTGCTGTTGGCGCGTCTGGATTTTCCCGCGTTGGAAATCGGTGATACTCGTGTCCATATTCAGGGGGGCTCGGAGGACGATACTCACGACTGGCGCGGTATCGATCTGGATGCCTTGCGCCTTAGGCCGGTGCTGCATGAAGTCAGTCTGGCGAATCTGTCGGTATCCGCCGAAGGTAGCCAGTGGACACTGCCGTCCCGTAGTACGGTCAGTGAGCTCAGTTTGCAATTGACGCCTGATAAGGATGTACCGGAGCTGTCAGCCAATATCGAAGTGGTTGACGAGAAACTGCAAATCATTGCAACGTTGCCGGATTTTCATCAGTCGATCGGCAAGCAGCGTTTGCCCTTCAATATCCGGATTAACAGGCCCTTTGCTATTGTCAATTTGCAGGGTGATTTCGACTTCAGCAAGGCAGACTCCCACATCAAGGCAACACTCGATGTGCAGGTTGATGAACTGGACAAGGTGTCGACGACCGGCGCATTGCAGATTCCCGGTAGTCTGAAGGTAACAGCAGCCATTGATGGTACGTTTGACAAGCTGCCTGCCGAGTCGATCAGTGGCCAATGGCAGGCCGGAGATGCCGGTGAGGCTGAGTTAAGCGGCCGTATTGACAATCTGATTGGCCTGGAAGGAATTGCGCTTGCATTGAAAGCGCATGCCAGGAACGCAAACTGGTTGCAGCAACATTTGCCCGAGAGCATGGGGGTCATCAAGGAAGCCACGCTATCGCTTTCTCTTAACGGAACTGACGAGCATCTTGTCGCCGACGATGTTCAGCTGAAAGCGCAAACAGCGGATGATCTGGATATCGATCTGTCCGGGGGCTTTGGTCTGGTAAAGTCAGCGTCGGCTGACTACGACATAAGAAATATCAAGGCGAAGCTGAACTTTAAGGCGCCCAAAACACGTGCGGCTCGTGCCTTGTTGTTCGAGGAGATTCCGGAGTTTGGCGCTGTTCAGGCCAGCGCGGATATCAACTCAGAACAGGGGCACCCCACATTAAGTAATGTCAGTGTAAATACCCGGCATCCGCTCGGAATCAAGGCAAACCTCGCCGGTGTTATTGATAGCTTCCCCCTGGATCCAGATAGTCCCAACAAGGGCTATGATCTTGATGTTTCGATACAGTCCCCCGAGGCCAAGCCGGTACTGGATGTTCTGGATCTCGATCTGCCACTACAGGGGCCTTTCGATATCGCGTTCAGGATTGAGGGGGATACGCCTGCCTTGCAGCTGAATGCTATCCGCTTGAAGGCGGGTAGCCAGCAAGCGCTGCAGATTACGGCCGATGGCAAAATTCTGTTTGGTGACTGGTCACGGAAAGATCCGCTGGCGTCGCTCGATATTTCTATTGATGCTTATAGCCATACTACGCAGGCGCTGGCCTCATTTGTACACGAAGAGTGGCCAGATCTCGGTGCGCTGAAGCTGCATGCGAGGATGCACAGCCAGGATGGAAAGCACCGGATAGATGATTATTCCCTGCGTACGGTAGAGGGCGCCAGCGTACAAGTGGCAATGACCGGTAATGCAGCGGATCTGACTGTCTTCCCGGCGCTGTTTGTTGACGGTATGCAACTGACGCTTGTCGCGCAGGGAGCTGATACAGCTGATCTAAACCAGTTACTGGGGCTGAATGACAAATTCATTCCAACTGTCGGTGCCTTCAAGGTCGAATCCGAAATTACCGGGAGTGACGCTACTGTAATTGTGAAGAATGTACGGGCGCGAGCTGGTAGCAAGGATATACTGCAGGTAACCGCAAATGGTCACCTTGGTAAGCTCAATCGCCAGACTGGCTGGTCTTTTTACGATACCGACCTCAAACTGACGGCTGATTCTCTTAGCAGCCAGGCCCTGGCCGGGACCTGGGGATATAGTCTGCCGCCGTTCGGTCCGCTGAGAGGAACAGCAGAAATTCACCCTGTGGGCAAGAGTATCGGGCTGCGGAAGCTGCTGCTGCGCGTGGGCGCTGATAGCAGCGATCCAGTGCTGATAGCCCAGGGTAAGGTCGGTGATCTGTACCAGATCAAGGATGTCGATATCAATGTAAAGCTGAATGTCGACGGGCACAACCTCGCGGCCTTTGCTGATCAGCACAGTCTTAAAGACCTGGCGCCGATCAGTGGTGAGTTGCATGTGGCAGACAAAAACGGGTTGCTGGGTATACAGACTTTACAGCTGGTCAGTGACCACCCTGATCTGAGTATTGATGTTAACGGTCAGTATCCTGATATTTACAAGCCAGAGACTTTACAGCTTAAAACCGATATCAAGGCCCGTGACCTGGCATTGGTTGGCGCCCTGTTTGACCGGCAATGGCCCGACTATGGCCCGCTGGTTATAACCGGCGACATAGGTCGTGATGGTGACCGGTTGCGCCTGAATACCAATGTCCGCGCCGGGAAGAAGGGCCTCGATGCTGATCTGCACGGTGACTTTACTGCCGACCCGCCCAGTCTGGCCGGCAAGCTGACTGTCCACCATCTGTCCTTGCCGGACTTCTACGAGAAGGCGGCAGAGGCGCGCGAGGAGCGGCAGAAGGACAAGAAAAAACTGGCGGAGCCGGTATTCTCAAAGGATCCAATAGCGTTTGATTACCTGAAAAAATTTGATCTTGCGCTCGCTGTTAACGTAGATACCTTTGATCCCACCGATTCAGAGGCAGTGTCTGCCGAATCCACCATCCGGGTGAAATCCGGCGTGCTGACGCTGCGACCTGCCGTCATCCGCTACCCCAAGGGCGTGCTGGATCTCGACCTGAGTATCGATGCGCGGCAAATGCCCCGGCTGGAGTTCAAGGCGTCCGGTGATCATCTCAATCCCTGGCTGGCACTGCAGGCGCAGCCAAATAAAGACAAGCCTGCTTTCGATGCAGAGCTTAAAGCTGATATCAGCCTGTCAGCGCAGGGCCAGAGTCCACATCAGCTGGCTTCATCACTCAATGGTTCGCTGTACGTAACGATCACCAACGGCAAGCTGCGCCGGTCGTTTACCGATCTGCTGTTCGTTGATATTGTCGGCTGGACGGCCACTCACCTGACGGACCGGAAGTACCTTGAGATGCGTTGTGGTGTCGCAGATTTTACCGCCGCGCAAGGCGTTATCAAGACCAACGGCTTTTTCATCGATACCAAGAATATTGCGATTACCGGCGACGGCTTAATTGATCTGGGCAAGGAAGAAATTGATTATGTATTCCTGCCCAAGAAAAAGAGTCGCATTATACTCAAGGCGGAACCGGTAAAAGTTACCGGCTCGCTGCGAGATCCATCGGTGACGGCTGTTCCGGTTAAATCGGCGGCGTTGACGTTCGGGACCCTGATTTTCGCACCCTATGTCTTTGCCGGTATGACAGCGTCCCAATATCTGAAAGGGAAAGTGGATTCCAAGGACGAGGATACGCCCTGTCTGTTGTATGAAAAAAAGCGTCCCGTGCCCAATCCCGTCGGGGAAGCGTATCCGGAAAATGATTGAAGCTGTGCTGTGAATTAGCTGGAGCTTCCAGCAAAACTGTAACCGAGGAGTACTCCACCATGACCAGAGTCCTGTCTGTTCTCTTTCTGATGTCAAGTGCCTGGCTGCTGGGTGGTTGTGCCACTGCGCCTACCAGCGATATTGAGGTCAACGCGCAAACCTCACCTGACTATGCACCTTCCGAGTACAAGACCTACGCCTGGCTGGCCACGGCCGAGATTATCAATGACGCTGAAGGCAATTGGGAGCCACCAAAGTTCGACGCGGATGCTGAAATCAAACGGCTTATCGACCGGGAGATGCAGGCCCGTGGCATCAAACAAGTGGCTGCTTTTCCCAACGTTTTCGTCGCTTTCGCAGCGGGTGTTGATATGGATCGCCTCGAATTGAAGGAAGATCCCAGACAGAAAATCGAAGTCCTGCAGAATGCTCCCAAAGGGGCTTTGGCGGTGATGCTGATCGATGGTGCTACGGGGAGCCCCGTCTGGGCAGGAGCCGCTGTCGGTGATGTCAAAGGCAACCGCACGCCTGAAGAGAGTAAGGCACGGCTTGAATATGCCGTCAGGCAGATGTTTAGAAAACTGCCGGGGAGCGAGAAAGCGGGTGCGGAGTCAGCGGACTATTAGGCTAACCGCTCGCATAAGCAAGCGGGAAGCCAGAACAAATTCGCCCAGGCTCGAGCTATTGTCATTTGCGCGTCGAAACACCCACGTTACCTGAGTGGTTACAAGACTGCGAAGAGAGAAAATAACTTCGAACACTCGTAAAGTACTTATACGGCGGGCACTGCTTGCCGGTTTTTTGGTAAGATCAGACATCGGTCCTCGCTGTAAAGGGACCGGGAAGTTTGAACAGTAGTGAGGTGCATCATGAAGAAAATAAAAACTTTGGTGGTTGTCGGCGGGTTGATTGCCTGTCTTCCGGTCATCCTGAATGCCCAGGACCTGATGATCTATCCGGCCAAGGGTCAGAGCGATCAGCAACAGGAAAAAGACAAGTTTGAATGCTACGGTTTTGCCAAGAAGCAATCGGGCTTTGATCCCATGGCCTTGCCGACCACAAGCACAGCGCCACCACCCAAGGAAGCGCAGCAGGGAGGTGTCGGCCGTGGTGCAGTTGGAGGTGGTCTGGGTGGTGCGTTGATTGGTGCGATCGCCGGTGATACCAAAAAAGGTGCCACTATTGGTGCGGTCAGTGGCGGACTTGTTGGTGGCATGCGCAGCAGTGAACAGAAGCAGCGTGAGTCACACAATCGCCAGCAGTGGGAACAGAAGGAATCCCAGAACTACGCCAACAACCGCAATAATTACAACCGGGCCTACGCTGCGTGTCTTGAAGGCCGTGGTTACACCGTGCGCTGAGCGGCAGGAGAATCAATCATGAAAAAACTGTATATACCGGGTTTGACGCTGGCGCTGGCGGTACTGCCGCTGACAGTGAGTGCTGACGATTTTGATGGATCAAAGCCGTTTCTCTGCGCGACGATCGACGTTACGGAATGTGTGCCCGTGACGGGTTGTCAGCGTGTCAGTGCTGACGCAATCAATGCGCCACGATTTATAAAAGTGGATCTGGGTAACAAGACCATGAGTGCCCGCTTCGCAGGTGGTGAACGCAGCAGCGAGATTGAACGTCACGAATCAGTGGATGGCAAACTGATGCTCCAGGGTGTTGAGGATGGCCTTGAAAAAGAGCGTGACGGCGTCGGTTGGACGCTATCTGTGGCGAAAGACCGCGGCGATATGGTGTTGACTGGCTCGGGAGATAACGTCGGGTTTGTGATATTCGGGTCTTGCACGCATCTATAAGCGGATTGGAGTGCGAACTCACCGCGGTGACCGTTTACCGGCAAGAAGCCCGGGTGCCGATATGCTGACACGTACCGTATAGCGATCTATGTCGAGGCTTGACTCCTATAAATGGTTTCTGCTCGTCGGCCTGCTGGTTACAGGCTGGCTGTTGTACCTGCTGGCTCCGGTACTCTCGCCGTTCATGTTCGCTGCGCTGTTGGCTTATCTGGGGGACCCGCTGGTCGACAAGCTGGAAGCCCGTAAACTTTCACGTACGCTGTCGGTCGTTATAGTCTTCACGCTGATGTTCAGTGTGGTGGTGATTGTCCCGCTGATGTTGTTGCCCGTCATCGAAACCCAGGTGGGTGTGCTGATCCGTTCGTTACCAGGTTATATAGACTGGATTACCGAAACGTTTCTGCCAACGCTACAGGAGAGGCTGGGCGTGGATCCCGCCAGCTTTGATGTGGGACAGGTCAAGGCAGCCCTGATGGCCAACTGGAAGGATACCGGTAGCATTGCGGCTAATGTGGTGGCCTATGTCACCAGTTCCGGCGCGGCTATGCTGGTCTGGCTGGCCAACCTGGTGCTGGTGCCCGTACTGACTTTTTACATGCTGGTCGATTGGGATCATTTTGTGGCCAGTGTTCGTGAACTGTTGCCGCGCAATATAGAGCCCACCGTGACCAGGCTTTCGCTTGAGTCAGATGAAATGTTGTCTGCATTCCTGCGAGGCCAGTTTATGGTGATGTTGAGCCTGGGCCTGATCTATTCGGCAGGGCTCTCTATTATAGGTTTAAACACGGCAGTGCTTGTTGGTTTGCTGGCAGGCCTGGTGAGTTTTGTGCCTTACCTTGGCGTTATAGTCGGGCTGATCGCCGCGAGCGTCGCCATGCTGTTCCAGACGCATGATGTCATGCAGCTCCTGCCGGTGGGTATTGTCTTCGGTATCGGGCAGATGCTCGAAGGCATGGTGCTGACCCCCTGGCTGGTGGGCGACAAGATCGGGCTGCACCCGGTAACGGTGATGTTTGCAGTATTGGCGGGTGGACAGCTATTTGGCTTCGTAGGCATCCTGCTGGCTTTGCCAGTGGCTGCTGTGCTGGTAGTGCTGGTGCGGCATGCGCGCGGGAAATACAAGGCCAGTGGCTTGTACGGGGCGGAGGCGGCGGGTGATAACGCTTAGCTGACAGCGCTTTGTGCTTGTGACAATAAAAAACGGGCCGGGTGAAAACTCACCCGGCCCGTTTCGACAATGCGATACTTACTTTGCTGCGTCAGTCGATTCGGCAGCTTCTTCAGTAATTTCGATAGCTTCAACCTTGGTGCCATCGGCAGTGGTGCCAGCAGCTTCGGTAATTTCTACAGCGGCCATGTCAGCCTTCTGGGTAGCTTCGGCAGCAGCCTGGTCGGCGTCTTTAGCGGCCTGGTCTCCAGCGTTAGCCAGCGGGGCAACCAGGGCGAGTGCAGCAATCATCAAGAATTTTTTCATTAGTTTTGACTCCTCAGTCAGTTTCATCATTGAAATCTGATTAGAGTAACGCAATCTCCGTGCCATTAAATTAATTGCAGAGCTATTACATATAAGTAACAATAAGTTATTAATATGAGTTTAATCTATTTTCGATGTTTGTATCTGTGTATAACCGTTGCCTGATAGCGACACAATTCCTTCCGAATATGTAAATGCCTGATTAATATATCTACGCACCGTCTCCAAATAGAGACATTATAAATATAGATTTAAAAACAATGAGTTATATGTCTATTTTATGGCTCTGTAGATGTTCGGGGAATTTCACCATTGTCATTCCCTAACGACGCTAGCCTGGACGAGCTGCAAATGTCTGAAACGCATGGGCTCGGACGTTCATTGGGTTGGTCACAGCGATTCGGTCGAATGTCTGGTTCCGGGTTATGCTGCGCGGCTTGTTGCTTGTTCTGGCGGCGCACTTCGACGAGTCTATCGTCAGACAACTGTTTGTCTGAATGCAAAGAGGAAAAATCACAATGCGACGCACGTTACAGGCTTTGTTCGTCTGCTTCATGCTGCAACCGGGCGTGGCAGTTATCGCAGCCGACCGGTTTACCGTCTACACGGTAAATTATCCCCTGCAGTATTTTGCCGAGCGTATCGGTGCTGAGCATGTCGAAGTTGTATTCCCCGCTCCATCCAGCGTTGATCCTGCCTTCTGGAAGCCGGACAGTGATATTTTACGCCAGTACCAGAAGGCAGACCTTGTGTTGCTTAACGGCGCAGGCTATGCGGGATGGGTGGAAAAGGTGTCCTTGCCACGCCTCAAACAGGTCAATACCTCGGCGGTATTTGTCGCGTCTTATATCGAGAAGACGAGCGGGCCGACGCATAGTCACGGGCCGGCAGGTGATCACTCGCATGCCGGAACAGCCTTTACAACCTGGCTGGATTTTTACCAGGCCGCGCAGCAAGCCGAGGCCATCAAGCAGGCGTTGTCAAAGCGACTTCCGACATATGCGGCCGACTTCGAGCGCAACTATCAGGCTTTGCACCGGGACCTGATGAAACTCGACCTGGATATGCAGCGCACGGTCGCCAGTAAACCTGAGCAACCTTTTTTTGCATCTCACCCGGTCTACCATTACCTGGCAAGGCGTTATGAATTGCACATCAGGGACATGGTCTGGGAGCCCGACAGTATGCCGGATGACGGGCAGTGGGAGCAGTTGCGCTATAGTCGCGAGAAATTTCTCGCCAACTGGATGCTCTGGGAGCAACAGCCGTCAAATCAGATTGAGCACAAGCTTCAGGGCATGGGTATAGGCATTGCGGTATTTGACCCTTGTGGCAACCGGCCAGCCAGGGGGGATTTTCTCGACGTGATGCAACGCAATATTGGCGCGCTGAAACAGGCTTATGCGGGGCGACATTCCCAGGCTAATCCGGGAAAATACGGCCAGTTGCTTAACTGACACTTCCAGGGGGCTGTTGTGCAGTCAGACATTCTTGCTATCGGTATTGCCTTCCTGCTGGGGCTGACGGCGCGCTTCGTCGGTCTTCCGCCGCTGATTGGTTACCTGATTGCAGGCTTCTGTTTGTTCGCATTTGGTGGGCAGATGACTGAAACCCTGCACGAATTTTCCGAAATGGGTGTCACCCTGCTGTTGTTTACCATCGGTTTGAAGCTGCAACTGCGCAACCTGTTAATGCCACAGATCTGGGCGGTGGCGTCAATACATATGATGCTGATCGTCGTGTTGGCGTCGACGCTGGTGTTTGGCCTGGCCGCTTTGGGCCTTTCGGTTTTTGCAGGCATGGACTATTCAACCGTGGCGTTAATTGGATTCGCGCTGAGTTTTTCCAGTACCGTGTTCGCGGTCAAGGTGCTGGAAGAAAAGGGTGAAATGTATTCGCTCTACGGCCGTATCTCGATCGGCATCCTGATTATGCAGGATATCGCTGCCGTTGTGTTTCTCGCGGTTTCGGCAGGCAAGATACCGTCCATCTGGGCGCTGGCACTGTTTGCGCTGATTCCTCTGCGTCCGGTGCTGTTTCGTATGCTGGAGAAATCGGGCCACGGCGAACTGCAGATCCTGTTTGGTTTGACACTGGCGCTGGGTGGTGCGCAGCTGTTTGAGTTTGTCAGCGTTAAGGGTGATCTTGGTGCCCTGATCCTGGGTATATTACTGGCCAGCCATGTGCGCGCATCGGATCTCGCGCGTCAGCTGCTGGGGTTCAAGGACCTTTTCCTGGTGGGTTTCTTTCTGTCCATCGGCCTGTCAGGACCGTTGAGCTGGGAGGCTGTAGGGATAGCCATGCTGCTGTTACTGCTGGTACCCATTAAGACCGCGCTGTTCTTCTGGTTAATGTCCAGATTCAAGCTGCGTAATCGCACCTCCCTGCTGGCGTCACTGAGCCTGGCAAACTACAGTGAATTCGGGCTCATAGTCGCCGCTATCGGGGTTAGTAGTGGCTGGCTTGGGTCCGAATGGCTGATCATTATTGCCATCGCCTTATCGGTGTCGTTCATTATTGCGGCACCATTGAATACGGCTGCATACCCGTTATACAGTCGTTGGCGTAAAGCGCTGTCAGGCCTTGAGTCGAGCCAGCGTATTGGTGAAGAAGAGGCTATCGAGCCGGGCCGGTCTTCCGAAGTGATGATTTTCGGTATGGGGCGTGTCGGTGGTGGTGCCTACGATACCCTGCGTGAGCGTTTGGGTGACAAGGTGCTGGGAGTGGATTTTCAACGTGACACGGTACACAGGTTGCGCGAAAGCGGTCGCCAGGTGATACACGGAAGTGCCACCGATCCGGATTTCTGGGAACGTGTTGACCTTGCCTGTAATCGTATCAAGCTGATCATGCTTGCCATGCCGAATGTCCAGGAAAACAGTTACGCAGCCAAACAGTTAAAAGCACTCGGATACGAGGGGAAAATAGCTGCCGTAGCAAAATTCCCTGATGAAATACAGCTGCTGGAAGAGGCCGGTGTGCATGCCGCCTTCAACCTGTTTGCCGAAGCCGGCGCCGGTTTCGCAGACCATGTGTGTGACGATCTGTTGTCACCGGTCAAGGTGTGAATACTGTGGATGATCTCGTTGAACGCGCACGCGAATTTGCGACCAGCGCTCACCAGCGCATTGGTCACCAGCGCAAGTACAGCAAACAGCCGTATCACGTACACCTCGAAGCGGTTGCCAAACGGGTGGCAAGTGTCATTGATGACCCGGAGATGATTGCAGCAGCCTGGCTGCACGATACCGTCGAGGACACACCGGCAACCCTGGATGATATCGAGGAGTATTTTGGCGCTTCAGTTGCTGAGCTCGTAGAGGAACTTACCGATGTCAGTAAACCCAGTGACGGCAATCGGGCGCAGCGTAAATCGATAGATCGCCAGCATAGTGCGCAGGCCTCGGCGCGCTCCAAGACTGTCAAGCTGGCGGACCTGATCGACAACTGCAAGGATATTACCAGGCACGACGAACGTTTTGCGCGTGTTTACCTGGTTGAAATGGGTGCCCTGCTGAAGGTTCTTGGCGATGGCGACCAGACACTGTTCAGCGAGGCCAGCAAACTGCATGCGAAGCATGTGGAAAGGCTCGGTATCAGCGAATCTGCCCAGCTGGACTCCGAGTTATGGGAGCCGGACAAGGTCGCTTTGCATGGATTTGACGACCGCAATTTCAGGCGCATGTTCACGGAGATTTTTACCGCCAGGGATATCGCCGAAGGCCTGCTGTCTTTCGATGCCGATACGCCTTGCGAACAGGCCGCCCGGAATCTCAAGGACCAGCGCCGCGAAGTAGCGAGTGTACGCATTAGCGGAAGTGTGCAGGGATATATACGTGCAGCCGATCTTGGTGACGGGGAATGTGCCGATTGTTTCAGGCATTTCACCGTCGACCAGGTGTTGAACGGGACCGCAACATTTTCCGATGTAATCCATGTGCTCACGCGCCATGACTATTGCTTTGTTAACATGCTGGGCAATGTCGCCGGGGTGATCAGGCGAGATGATATAAACAAGCCAATGGTGCGCATGTGGCTGTTTGGCATTGTCACTATGGTAGAGATGGGTCTGGTTGAGTTGATTCATGAGCGCTTCCCCGGTGATACCTGGGAAGCGCAGATAAGCGACGGGCGGCTGCAAAAAGCACGTGACATCCAGAAGGAACGCCAGCGCCGTAATATCTACTGTGATTTGATTGAATGTCTGCAGTTGTCAGACAAGGCGCAGGTGCTGATCGAGGATGCGGTGGCTCTGGAGCGTCTGGGTATGACCTCGAAGAGCATGGCCAAACGTGCTATCAAGGAACTTGAGTCACTGCGCAATCACCTGGCGCACGCCCAGGATATCGTCATGCACGACTGGCCGCAGATTGCCCGCCTGAGTATGCGGATGGAAGAGGTTGCGCGGCAATAGACCGCTTTATCGCGGGGTGCTCTGCTTACCGAGTGTCTGTCCCATGCGTAAAGGTTGTTCAGCTTGAAGTGTGTCCAGCCAGTCTACGGCGTTGTTACCGAACAGCACGATGGCCGTGGACCCCATGTTAAAACGCCCCATTTCTGCGCCGCGCTCGAGCTCGATATGTTCCCCGCGAAGATCGTTGACCTCAATCCCTGAGCGGTGCGGCGGTGTCACCAGTCCGGACCAGACAGTTTCAATGGCGGCGACATTTATTGCGCCAACCAGCACCAGGGCCATGGGGCCGGCATCGGTATCGAAAATCGCCACCAGTCGCTCGTTGCGGGCGAACAGGTTTGGCACGGTGCGCACCGTGTGTCCGGCAACACTGAACAGACGGCCGGGGATATACACGGTCTCGCGTAATCGGCCACCAAACGGCATATGTACACGGTGGTAATCGCGTGGTGACAGGTAAACGGTGGCGAAGCGACCGTTCTGGAAGGCTGCGGCACGTGCGTCATCGCCGCCCAGCAGTTCGGTGACGCTGAAGCTGTGCCCCTTGGCCTGAAAAACTGCATCTTTATGGATATGTCCGATCTGGCTGATATGGCCATCGGCCGGACTCACCACCGTAGCATCGTCACCCTCGACAGGCCTGGCGCCAGGGCGGAGTTCGCGTGTAAAAAACGCGTTGAAGTGTATGAAATCTTCCGGACGCTGGTGCAGGGATTCGCTCCAGTCGACCTTGTAGGTGTCAGCAAACCAGTTAATGAATGCATTTTTGAACCAGGGTGCCTCTACCCGTGTCAGCCGGTAAGTCAGGCGTGAGATGGCATGGTGTGGCAGGGGGTAAAGTGGCAGTGACTTAAGGTAGTCACTGCTGCTGGCGCTGGCTTGTTCGCGGTTCAAAACTTTTTTTTAACGTCTGCGGTTACGCGTACGCAACTCTCGTCGGCAAAATGCAAAAGAAATTCCACCTGGTCACCGGCCTGCAGGCGGGATTCAGGCGCTGGCATCATCAGGTGAAAGCTGCCTGGTTCCAGGCTGAAAGTCCCTCCAGCGGGAATGCGGATAGCGTTCTCATGCTGCATGCGCGCGATCCCGTCAACCATGATGGAGCGATGGAGCATGACATGATTGAAGGCAGGGCTGTCCACTCCGGTGAGCGTGACGTCTTCGTCGCCCGGGTTCTGAATAACCATAAAGGCGGCCAGCATACGTGCGCCCGGCGGTGCTTCGCGAACCCAGGCGTCGGTGACTTTGATCTCACTGCCTGCATAAATTGCCTGGTTGAGAAACAGAAGGGCTAGCAGTAAGGAGCGTTTCATTGTGTTGCCTCGTAGTGATCCCTGATCATGACAAATTCACTGGCAATCAGTTTCGGGTCGTGCGGCATGCCGAACAGCGCGTGGAATTTGCCATCGGGATCAAACAGAATGATCGTTGCGCTGTGATCCACCAGGTAGTTGTCTTCACTGCCGTCCCCGGATTTCATATAGAGTATGCCCAGCTGCCGGGTAAGCTTCTGCAGCTCTTCCTGGCTGCCGGTGACGCCTGTAAAGTCCGGGTGGAAGTAGGGGACGAACTTTGCCAGAAGTTCCGGCGTGTCGCGCTCCGGGTCAACACTGACGAACAGCCCGCGCGGGAGTGTTTTCAGCGAAGGATCCTTTTCCAGCAGGCGCATCATCTGGCCGAGCATGCTCAGCGAGGTCGGGCAAACGTCCGGGCACTGGGTATAACCAAAGAAAACGAAAGTCCACTGATTCTTCAGGTTTTCCAGAGTGAAGGTATCACCATTCTGGTCGACGAGGCTGAACCCGGCGATGGGTTTGGCCGACGGCAGCAGGGTGCCTTGTTGCAGCTGCGGCGGCTGCGGCGGTGAGCACGCCGCCAACAGTGCAGCGACGAGTAACAGCGGTATAATCCGCGCCAGTGAAAATCTGTATTCGGGTGTGTGCATGGGCGCGCATTATCGCATTGATGGCCGGGAGGCGGTAGGGCGTCAATTTGCCGCAATCCCACGGGACAATATGGAGACAATTTTGTCTGACACCAGTGAACTCAAAACCCTTCGCGATCTCATCCGCTGGGGCGCCAGCCGGTTTAACGCAGAAAAATTGTGTTTTGGTCACGGTACCGACAACGCTTTCGACGAGGCCCGGTCGCTGGTTTGTCACGCATTGCATCTGCCCTTTGTATTCCCCGAAGACTATCTGGCTGCACAGGTGACCAGCGCAGAGCACCAGGCGATTGTCGAGCTATTGGACGCGCGTATCAAGACCCGCAAGCCAGCGGCATACCTGACGCATGAGGCCTGGTTTGCGGGCCTGCCTTTCTACGTCGATGAACGCGTACTGGTGCCGCGCTCGCCGCTGGCTGAATGGATAGAACGGGGCTTTGCCCCGTGGCTGGAAGCGGATGCGGTCGACCGGGTGCTGGACTTGTGTACCGGCAGTGGCTGTATCGCGATCGCCTGTGCGGCTCATTTCGACAATGCTGAAGTGGACGCCGTGGAGTTGTCGCCCGAAGCCCTGGAGGTGGCGCGCCAGAACGTTGAACGGCATGATCTTGAAGACTGGGTGCACCTCTACCAGTCGGACCTGTTCGATGCTTTGCCGCCGGAACAGTATCAGTTGATTATCAGTAACCCGCCCTACGTGTCAGCGGCGGAGCTGCAGGCGTTACCCGACGAGTATGGTCACGAACCCGTGATAGGCTTGCTTGCCGATCAGGAAGGGCTGGCGATCGTGGTGCGGATTCTGGCACAAGCCACGGACTATCTGACCGATGACGGCATTCTGGTCGTCGAAGTCGGTAACAGCGAGGCATTGCTGGTCGAATGCTTCCCGGAGGTGCCTTTTCAGTGGCTGGAATTCGAGCGTGGCGGGCAAGGTGTATTTTTGCTCGATGCGGAGCAACTCAAGGCGCACCGACAGGTATTTGAAGCCGTTTTGAATACGTAACAGAATTTGTGAGGAACTGAGATGCTGGGAAGACCCAAAACTCCGGAAGCCTATGTTGATCTTGTTGACCAGGCACTGTTTGAAATCGAGGACCTGCGCATGGCGGCCGAGTACGATATGGATTCCATGGGTGCAGCCACAGAATTTCTGACCGAGCTTGAACGCGACGTGCAGAAATTGAGAGACTCCATGGCCGATGGCAGTTATCGTTTCGGTAAGGAAAACCTGCCGTTCTTCAAGGTCGTCGAGCACCAGGATGAGCGGATTTTGCCTTTCCGGCAATTGCTGTTGAAAATCAATGAGACACATATCAAGGGCCTGGACGCGGGGGACGACTGACAGAGCCCCTTGACACAGGTCAATGCGACTTGTCTTGCAGGGCATTACCGTTCGCGCGATGACTACGAAAACAGAGACTCCGGCCAACCGTATAGAGTTCGATGCTGAGCTGATTCAGCGTTATGCTGGCAGTGGGCCACGCTATACTTCCTACCCGACCGCTATGGAATTTACGCCGGCGGTGAACGAAAAAATCTATGCCGACTGGGTTCGCGAGAGTAACCGCATTGGTCGTCCACTGTCGCTATATGTGCATGTGCCGTTTTGTGCGCATGTCTGCTACTACTGTGCCTGTAACAAGGTTGTGACGGCTAATCGCGACAAGGCAGATCCCTTTCTTGAAAATCTTTACCGCGAAATACGCTTGCAGGCCTCGCTGGTCGATCCATCCCGGCGTGTCGAACAGCTGCACTGGGGCGGGGGTACGCCGACCTTTCTGAGTGACCAGCAGCTGTGCGATCTGATGCGCGTAATTGGCGAGAATTTCTACCTGCATGAAGACGATCAGGGCGAGTACTCTATCGAAATCGATCCGCGTGAACTGCGCGAGGACACGCTGTCGATATTGCGTGAAGTCGGTTTCAATCGCGTCAGCCTGGGGGTGCAGGATTTTAACCCGGATGTGCAGGCCGCAGTGCACCGCGTGCAGAGCAATGAGCAGACGCTTGGTGCGCTGAACCAGGCGCGCAAACTGGGCTTCCGGTCTATTAATATCGATTTGATGTACGGGTTGCCTTTGCAGTCTGTGGCAAGTTTTTCCGCGACCCTCGACGCTGTTATCGACGCACGTCCTGACAGGCTCTCTGTGTTCAACTATGCGCATCTGCCAGAGCGTTTCAAACCGCAGCGTCGTATCAACAGTGTCGATCTGCCCAGCCCGGTGGATAAACTTAAAATTCTATCGTTAACGATCGACAAACTGACGTCGGCGGGCTACGAGTATGTTGGTATGGACCATTTTGCGCTCGCGGACGATGAGCTGGTGTCTGCCCAGCGCACCGGCACTCTGCACCGCAATTTCCAGGGCTATTCGACGCACGCTGAATCAGACCTGATAGCCATGGGGCCCAGCGCTATCAGTGCTATGCCGGGCGGATACAGCCAGAATCACACCAATCTGGACGACTACTACCGGGATCTGCAGGAGTCCCGCTTGCCGGTGGCTCGAGGCGTTGCGGTTAATCAGGATGACCGCTTGCGGGCGGATGTTATCCAGCAACTGATCTGTAACAACCGGCTCGATACCCGGCGTCTGGAGCAGGATTTCGGTATCGACTTTGAGCAGTATTTCGCTACCGAGTTGGCGGCATTGTCCGGTATGCAGGCAGATGGCCTGGTCGACACCGACAGCGATTCTCTGACTATTTCTGCACGTGGTCGGCTTTTAGTCCGAAATATCTGCAAGGTTTTTGATGGCTACCGTCGGGACGAAGAGAAGAAATTTTCTAAGATGATTTAGTAAATAATTGTTAATTATAAAAATAAAGTAAAAAGCCCGGTGGTTCAGACCACCGGGCTTTTTTGTCCTTTTAACTCGCTGCCATCCGTGGTTCCGGGCACTAGTCCTTATGCCGGTAGATCAGTCCAGGTTCAACCAGCACTTCGTTTTCACTCAGACGGTCGAGTGGAAACTCGTCGTCTTCGTACTGTGCGATGCGGTCGAAAACGTATGCTTCATCCTGGACTTCGATTGACTCGAAAATCGGTCTACCTAGATAGTTGCCAATGGCATGACCATGATGACTCACAGGGTTCCCCTTACTTTGATTAATTAACAATGAGCTAAAGGCTCAATGTGGATAACGGCGTCGGCGGGGGAGTCTTTAACCCTTTGCTTCGCCATCTGAAAAACTCCTGTACAATGGCTGCCCATGTCAGGAAACAGCTTTGGAAAACTCTTTACAGTCACCGGGTTCGGTGAAAGTCATGGCCTTGCAATTGGTTGTATTGTCGATGGTTGTCCGCCCGGTATGGCGCTCAGCGAGGCTGATCTGCAGGGCGACCTGGATCGCCGCAAACCGGGCAAGTCGCGCCATACCACACAGCGCCGCGAAGCCGATGAGGTGCAGATTCTTTCCGGTATCTTTGAAGGCAAGACTACCGGGGCACCCATCGGCCTGATCATCCACAACACCGACCAGCGCTCCAAGGATTATTCCAAAATCATGGACCGTTTCCGGCCCGGGCACGCTGATTACACCTACCAGCAGAAATACGGTATCCGCGATTACCGTGGTGGCGGGCGCTCCTCGGCGCGTGAAACCGCCATGCGTGTGGCCGCCGGTGCGATTGCCAAGAAGTATCTCCGTGAAACCCTGGGTGTGGAAATCCGTGCCTATCTTGCGCAACTGGGGCCGGTGGCACTGGAGCTCAAGGACTGGTCCAGTGTGGAAGACAATCCGTTCTTTTGTCCGGACCCGGACAAGGTCAGCGAGCTGGAAGACTATATGGATGCCCTGCGTAAGGAGGGCGATTCTGTTGGTGCGCGTGTCAATGTCGTGGCAACCGGTGTACCGCCAGGCCTGGGTGAACCGATCTATGATCGTCTGGATGCCGATATAGCCCACGCCATGATGAGCATCAACGCGGTAAAGGGCGTTGAGATCGGTGCCGGCTTTGCCAGTGTGGAACAGAAGGGTACCGAGCATCGTGACGAAATTACCCCGCAGGGTTTTCTCAGTAATGATGCCGGTGGTGTGCTGGGCGGGATTTCGTCGGGTCAGGATATCCTGGTGAGCATTGCCATGAAACCGACCTCCAGTATTCGTCTGCCGGGCCGTACGGTGGACGTCAATGGCGCTGCCGTTGAGGTGGTGACTACGGGGCGTCACGACCCTTGTGTCGGTATCCGGGCGACGCCTATTGCCGAGGCCATGTTGGCGCAAGTACTTATGGACCACCTGTTACGTCAACGCGCACAGAATGCCGATGTGAAATCAATCACCCCGGTAATTCCTTCGAGTGCGGATGACTGATCTTTCCGGTTTGAGTGCGTACCTGCGCCGCCGGAAAACGGACTGACATCCTCGACATGCAACCCCTTTACTGGCGGCTGTCCGGTTTCTATTTCTTTTACTTTGCCTCACTCGGTGCGCTAATCCCCTACTGGGGGCTGTATCTCAAGACGCTGGGTTTCGGTGCTGTAGAGATTGGTGAGCTGGTCGCCATCATCATGGCCACAAAGATCATCGCTCCGAATATCTGGGGCTGGATCGCTGATCATACTGGCCGGCGGATGCAAGTCGTGCGTCTTGCCTGCCTGCTGGCCACGCTTGCATTCGCCGGTGTATTTCTCTGGAAAGGTTACTGGTGGCTGGCACTGGTCATGGCGGTGTTCAGTTTTTTCTGGAATGCCGCGCTGCCGCAGTTTGAAGCTACGACGCTGACGCACCTTGGCAGCCAGACGCATCGCTACAGCAGTATCCGTTTGTGGGGTTCAATCGGTTTTATTGCAGCGGTAGCGGCGCTGGGCTTTATGTTCGACCGTTTGGGCAATCAGTGGCTGCCTGTCGTGTTAGTGGTGCTGTTTGCATTCATCTGGCTATCAAGTCTGCTGGTGCCTGAAAATGCGGCTGGTCACCGGTCGCTGGAACACACGCCCATGCGCGAGGTGTTAAGCCGACCGGTGGTGCTATCGCTACTTGCGGTATGCTTCCTGATCCAGCTGAGCCATGGTCCGTACTACACTTTTTACAGTCTCTACATGGCGGAGCACGGTTACAGCGAAACCGCTATCGGGCAGCTTTGGGCGCTGGGCGTGGTTGCAGAGATTGTTGTGTTTCTGAGAATGCACATCTGGTTGCCGCATTACGGCGCGCGCAACCTGCTGTTGTTGGCCGCTATCCTGACAGCAGTACGCTGGTGCCTGCTAGCCTGGTTTCCTGACAAGCTGTGGTTAATGATTTTCAGTCAATCCATGCATGCGGCGAGTTTTGGTCTATATCACGCTGTCTCTATCCATCTGATCCACCAATTGTTTCATGGGCGCAATCAGGGCAGGGGGCAAGCGCTGTATAGCAGCCTGAGTTTCGGTGCCGGTGGCGCGTTGGGCAGTTTTGTTGCCGGCTATATATGGGCAGGCTTCGGGCCGGAAAAAATGTATGTTGCAGCGGCGGCTGTCGCTGTGATCGCTGTGATTGTTGCCTGGCGTGGGGTTAAAGGCGTTGCCTGAAGCAGGCGATATTCAGGTTGGAACTTAACACGGTTGTCGCGCCGGCCCGGTAACTCGCTGTTGGTAGCTTGTTTCGTGGGTGAGTCCATTGCTGCGGGGGGGGGCTCGTGTTCAGCCGATGTGCCTTCTAGTTAAAGAAGTCGACGCGTTCCTCGTCTTCCTTGCGTTCCATGAACAATATGAGGAGGGCCCCTGCATTGTTGTTGTCGTCGTCATCCCAGGGAATGCCTGCCGCAAAGTCTTCAGCGTTGTTGCTATCCAGATTACCAAGACCTGCCAGTGCGCTGCCAAATTGGTCGCCGTCGGTCAGGTCTGCGTCCAGTTTCCCGTCGCTGTCGGAAATCTTTTTGGCTGAGTCGACCTTGCCAGTATTTTTCATAAACAGAACCCAGGTTGCGCCACGGTCAGTGCCGCCATCACCGTCGCCTGGCGCACCAACGGCAAGATCGTTGATGCCGTTGTCATCCAGATCCCCGATGCTTGCCAGCGCGCCGCCAAACCTGTCATTGTCATCCAGGTCTTCTTCAAAGCCACCGTCACCGGGAGCGATTTTCCGTTCATCACTGACCTTGCCATCGGCTCGCATGAACAGAACCCAGATGGCGCCTCGATCAACTCCACCACTGCTATGCCCGGTTGCGCCAACAACCAGGTCGCGGATGCCGTCGCCATTGAGATCGCCAATGCCGGCTATGGATGCGCCGAACTGGTCGTCGCTGCTCAGATTGCCATCGAAGTTACCATCACTGTCGCTGATTCTTTGCGAGCTTCTTACAGTCCCGTCAGTGTTCATGAACAGTATCCAGATAGCGCCCTTGCGTTTGCCATTGTCATTGGCTTGTGGTGCACCCACAGCCAGATCAGAGATTCCATCACCATCCAGGTCTCCGATAGCGGCAATGGCACTGCCGAATAAATCGCTATCTTTCAGGTCGTCATTGAAGTTACCTTGCTGGCTGGAAATCTTCTGCCTGGCCTGTACCGTGCCGTCGGCATTGAGAAAAAGCACCCAGACGGCACCACGGTCATCGCCGCCATCGTCGTCGTAGGGTGCACCGACCGCAATATCTGCGAAGCCGTCACCATTCAGATCACCAATGCCAGCAACCGACGCGCCGAAACGATCATCGTCATCCAGGCCTCCACCAAAAGTACCAGCGTTGTTGGATATTTTCCGGTTGATGTCGACACTGCCGTTGCTGTTCATAAACAGAATCCATACCGCGCCCCGGTCATCTCCGCCGTCATCGTCGTAAGGCGCGCCTACAGCCAGATCGATCACACCGTCGTTTTCAAGGTCGCCAATATTGGCAATTGCAGATCCAAAACGATCGTCGGAGTCGAGATCACCGCTGAAACCACCTTCTTCCGCTGATATCTTCTCTGTGGAGCGAACTTCGGTGCTAATTACCGTTTCTGTACATTGGGAGCCGGTAAGTAACAGGTAGAAGAGGATGGGTAATGCGATTGAGGCGGATTTATTCATGCAGTTACCAGTAGGTTTTATCGCAGCAGGCCTGCCTGGCAGCCTACTCTTATAGCGGGCTACTTTACAGCCATAAACCGTTTGCTGGCGACAGTGTACAATCGGGCTACGCAAGTGCGAAGAATTTCAGAAGAGTATACATATTGAGTAGTGCTACCGACCACCCGGATTGTCCTTTTTGCCGGGAACCCAGAATCGTTATCGAAAATGAACTGGCCTTTGTTCGCTTTGACGGATATCCCGTTAATCCCGGGCACTGCCTGGTGATTCCTCATCGGCATGTGGGCGATTATTTCGATGCCACGCTCGAGGAAAAAGCCGCAATCTGGCAGCTTGTCGACCAGATGAAATTGCGGATTGACGAGGAATTCAAGCCAGACGGCTACAATGTCGGGGTGAATGTCGGCCCCATCGCCGGGCAGTCGGTGCCCCATATTCATGTCCACGTCATTCCGCGCTACAAGGGTGACATGGAGAACCCCAAGGGTGGTGTGCGCGGTGTGATTCCAGAGAAGCAGAAATACCAGAAAAAGGCCTAGTAGCCAGTCTCCTACACTGTGCTATGTTAGGGCATGTTGTCTAATTTGTGCCGGCGGGTATGAAAGCAGTATATGGTTTTCTTGGGTTCTGTTTTTTTGGTCTGGGGGCCGTAGGCACGGTCGTGCCGGGTCTGCCAACTACGCCCTTTATGCTGTTGGCCCTGTGGGCATTCTCGCGCAGCTCCGAGCGCTTCCACAACTGGCTCTACAACCATCCGTTTTTTGGGCCACCACTGCAACAGTGGCATAAACACCGTGTGATTCCCCGCAATGCCAAGATACTTTCTATAAGCATGATGACGCTCAGTCTCGGTTATATGGTGATTTTCACCGAGGTCGGCGTGTGGCTGAAAGTGACAACATTTCTGATCATGCTCTACGGTGCCTGGTATATCCTGACCAAGCCGTCAGTTTATTCGACTAAAGAATAAAGGCGTGACGAGTTTTCCGATAGATCCGCTGTTGCCAGCGGTGGGTCAGCACTTTTCCAGCGCTGGCAGGCTGGTATTGCAGGCGGAGCCCGGTGCCGGCAAGACCACGCGCGTGCCACTGGCTTTGCTGGATAGTGACTGGCTACAGGGTCGCAAGATCATCATGCTTGAACCGCGGCGTCTGGCTGCACGCAGCGCGGCCCGCTTCATGGCGCGTTCGCTGGGTGAGCGCGTTGGTGCCACTGTTGGTTACCGCGTGAGGCTGGATACCCGTGTGGGTCCGGATACCCGTATCGAAGTGGTGACCGAGGGTGTATTGACCCGGTTACTGCAGGCCGATCCGGCCCTGGAATCAGTGGGCCTGGTTATATTCGACGAGTTCCATGAGAGGAGTTTGCAGACGGATCTGGGGCTGGCATTGTGTCTGGACAGTCAAGCTGCGTTGCGCGAAGACCTGAGACTGCTGGTGATGTCTGCGACACTGGACGGTGCTGCCGTTAGCGCGTTGCTGGGTGATGCCGACGTGCTCAGCTGCGAAGGGCGCAGTTATCCGGTGACAACACACTATCGTCCACTGCGCAGTGAATTTTCACGGCAGCGTCGGCTCTTTTGTAGTGAGGTGGCGGCAGTAGTACTGAAGATTCTGGGTGAAACCCGCGGCAGTGTGTTGTTGTTTTTGCCAGGTGTGGGCGAGATCCGCCTGGTGCGAAGCGCGTTGCAGGCAGCTGATCTGCCCGCTGATGTCCAACTGGCGCCATTAATGGGGCAGCTGGATGCGGCCGCACAGGACAAGGCGATTCAACCAGCAGAAAACGGGCAGCGCAAGCTGGTGCTGGCCACGGCTATAGCTGAAACCAGTCTGACTATAGAAGGTATCAGTGTCGTGATCGATGCCGGTCTGATGCGCCTGTCACGGTTTGATCCCAATACCGGGCTGGATCGGCTGATTACCCAGCCCGTTTCACAGGCAGCGGCAACGCAACGCTGTGGTCGTGCCGGGCGCCTGGCCGCTGGCGAATGCTTTCGTCTTTGGTCTGAACAGAGTCATCTGGTACCACAGACTGCGCCGGAGATCCTGCAGGCGGATCTGGCGCCATTGGTGCTGGAACTGGCGCAATGGGGTGTGCGGGATATCCGGCAGCTGTGCTGGCTTGATGAGCCACCTGATGCGCACCTTGCCCAGGCGCGAGATCTGTTGGTGCACCTCGGTGCATTAACTGAAAATGGGGCGATCACTGCGCATGGTCGTGTGCTCGCCGGTTTGGGGGTTCACCCCAGGCTTGCGCATATGATGGTGCGTGGTCATGAGATGGGGTATGCGATGCTCGCCTGCGAGCTGGCGGCGTTGCTTAGCGAGCGCGACCCTTTACGTCTCAATGACAGCGATATACAGCTCCGAGTTGAATGGTTGCGTACGGCAGGCAATGATGGCCGTGGGAGACGTGAACAGCGTCAAAGCCTGCTTGCCATGAGGGACAACTGGTTACGCCAGTTAGGGGCTGGAAAAGCCGTGTCAGACAGCGCTGACCTGGCGCAATGCGGCACGTTGCTGGCATTTGCCTATCCTGACCGGATTGCCCGGCGGCGCAAGGGGCAGGCCAACCGTTTCCTGCTGAGTAACGGTCGGGGTGCCCGTTTTCGCGACGCCGAACCGCTTGCCGCAAACGACTTTCTGGTGGCTGCACACCTTGATGGCGAACAGGAGGCCGTAATTTATCTGGCTGCGTCCGTCAGTCGAGACCAGTTGCAGGAACAGCACGCTGACTTGTTGCGAGAAAATGCCCTGATCTCCTGGGATGAAGATCAGGGTGCCGTGCTGACCCGACAACAACTGCGGCTTGGCAAACTGTTGCTGGATGACAGGCCATTGCAGGATGCTGACACAGAGGCCGTGCAACTCGCATTACTCGGTGGCATTCAAAGTCGAGGGCTGGACTGCTTGCCGTGGAATGATTCATCGCGCCAGTTGCAGCTTCGCGTCGGCTTCGTGAAGGCGCTGGCTCCGGATGACTGGCCGGATATCAGTGACGCTGCGCTCAGTGAGCATATGCATGACTGGTTGCTGCCTTTTCTTGGCGGCATGACGCGTCTTGCCCATCTCAAGCGACTGGATCTGCATGCTGCCTTGCTGGCGCAGTTGTCCTGGGAACAGCAGCAGCAGCTTGACCAAATGGCCCCGACCCATTTGCGCGTGCCCAGTGGTTCGAGGCTGCGACTGGACTACAGTGAAGGGCGGCCAGTACTTGCGGTGCGCCTGCAGGAAATGTTCGGACTTGCTGACACGCCGCGGATTGCCGGTGGCCGGGTGGCGGTTTTGCTGCACCTGTTATCTCCCGCGCGGCGCCCGGTACAGGTCACGCAAGATCTTGCCACTTTCTGGTCGGGTAGTTATCACGCGGTAAAAAAGGAGTTGAAAGGCCGTTACCCGAAACATCCATGGCCGGACGATCCATTGCAGGCATTACCGACAACACGTGTAAAGCCACGTAAACGATAATGAATAGGCGCACGCAGTCATGCCCGTCGCCAGATTTTATCGTATGATCAGGGTTTTACAGGGTCGTGTGGGCAACTTGAATTATGAGCAGCAATCCGGATTGCAATACTGTTGATGTAAGAATGATATGAATGCACAGATAGATCCGGTTTTACCGGCGTTATACAGTTTTCGCAGATGCCCCTATGCGATGCGTTCGCGTCTGGCGTTGAAGTACAGCAGGATACAGGTCGGGCTGCGTGAAGTAGATCTGAAGGCTGTGCCCGATGAGCTACGCGCGCTGGTGCCTGATAATCCAACTGTGCCGGTACTGCAGTTGCCGGACGGTGGGGTCATCGATGAAAGCTGGGACATACTTTTGTGGGCGGTACGCGAACATGATCCGGACAGCTGGCTGGGTACAGACGAGTGCAACCTGGTGCTGGCCGAACAATGGATCGAAATGAATGATTTTTCATTTAAAACCGATCTGGATCACTACAAGTATCATGAGCGTTACCCTGAGCAAACCCAGCTTGAGTATCGGGCGGAAGCTGAAGAATTTATCCAGGACCTTGAAGACCAGTTACAGGAGACCCGGTTTCTCCTTGGCGATGGTCTGTCGATTGCAGACATCGGTGTGCTGCCTTTTATTCGCCAGTTTGCCTTTGTTGACAAGGACTGGTTTGACCAGGCGCCGTATCCGAAAGTGCAGGCCTGGCTGGCGGCTTTTCTGGAGTCTGACTTGTTCAACTCGGTGATGGAAAAGTATGCTGTGTGGAATGCTGGCGATGAGCCGGTGGTATTTGGCTAACGGTCAAGTATTATGTTGCGGCTTGTTGTCAATGGAGAGGCCGTTCTGGAATATCAGCCTCAGACGCGTCTACCGGGGCATGTAAGGGATTTCCTTGCACGTATGGATGCTGATATGGATGACGGGTTTTCGCTGGCGGGGCAGGTTGTGAGACAGCCGGATGACATGCAACGCGTGCACTTTGTTGCAATTCATTTGTTTCAGTCGTTCATGCGGGAGAACGAACGATTACGTGCCGCCAGCTGTGCGTGGCTGTGTCAACGCGCGCCGGAATTGCGCGAAGTGAAAGTGGAAGACTCCGAAGAAGAGGTCAGCCTGGAGCTGATAATGGATAAATAATGAATGAAAAACGTAAACATATCAGAACCGCATTCAGCGCAAATGTGAAGTTTATGCACGCCTCTGTAGGTGAGCTGGATCTCAAAATGCGCGATATGTCCGATGGTGGAGTCTTTCTGTTCAGTACCGACCTGGCAGATCTTCCGCTCGGCGAGATGGTGCAGATTCAGGCGCTGGACATCGAAGATGCCCCGCTGCTGAACGCCATTATAGTTAGACGTGAGACTGATGGCATTGGTCTGCAATTTATCGAGGAGTGATGCCGGAATGAAGTGGCTGGACCGAATCCCCTATACTTTGCTGCTGCCGGCAGCATTATTTCTGGCGCTTGCGCCTTTTACACCAGAGCCACACTTGTGGGAAAAGCTGAAAATGCTGGCTGCCGGTACCCTGGTCAGACCCATCGACATCTTTGATCTGCTACTGCATGGTACACCACTGACACTGTTAGTCCTGAAGTTGTTTCGCGGATCGCAACAGGCGCCTAATGGCTGACTCCGGCGCGCCACGTTCCAGCAACTTGCCGTAGCCTTCCTGCCAGCTGTCGAAGTGCTCGCGATCGGTGAGCATGTCCCTTACGGCAGTTGATCCGGGGTGCAGGCTTTCATGGGTTACAGGTTTAAATGAAAACACTTGCTGGCAACGGGTTACCCCGCTAATTACCATGTTGCTCTCTTCTGGCCGAGCAGAATAACTATCTATGTGGCAAATGCAGCGGAAAGAGTTGCAATCAGGCCGGATTGAACAGTACCAAATCGTGGCGGCTGACGGCTCGAAGATGAGCTATGCACAGGTTGTTGATTGCTGGGGAAGAGAGCCTGAATTCGCCAGCTTCTTTTCCGGGCAGCTCGCTTCCAGTGCCTTTGATGCCTTTTTATGGGAGACGCCGCCGGTGAGTCGTACGAGTATTCATCGTCCCTTTGAATGTGTGCTCATCGACAGTCCCCCGCTGGCACGCGCTGCGCCAGATGCGACAGCGTTTACCGAGCACTTTGCTGCAGGGTCCGGTCAGGTAATAGTCAGCTTCGATAACCTGGGCGGCGACGCGAGATTGATTTCACCCTGTCCGCTCGAGCCTGCTACCGCATGTACGCATCTGGCGGTGTTTCTGCGCGATGCGCCGGTGGCAGCGGTCGTGCAGTTATGGCAGCAGGTTTCTGTGGCCATTACCAATGCTTTGAATGACCAGCCGCTATGGGTGAGCAGCTGTGGTCTGGGCGTTTACTGGTTGCATGTCAGGCTGGACAGCTTTCCAAAATATTACCGGTACACGCCCTATCAATCGCCTGGTTGAGCATGCGAATGCACTCGACAAGCGTTGATCCGATCGAGCCGAGAAGTGGCAAGCGGTGTGCTGGTTGCTGCAGGGTTTTTTAAACGGACTGCTTCAGTAAGCCGAAGGAGGTCATGCTGGCCATCAGAATTAACCGGCCTGGTATCCTTGTTTGCAAGCCATGTAATCCGCCACCAGCGTATCTACTTTTTCCTGGTCAAACGGGCGGAGTCCGCTAAGCAGCATGGTTTTCTCGCCACGACCGATATCGGTGCCGTTACTCTTGACGCTAAAGCTGAGGCGCGCGTCGCCGCGTTTGCCCTGTATATTGAGTTCGGCATTCTGCAGTTCCAGTTCGGGCGTGACGAAATCCAGGCTATCCAGCGATATGCTCATGCTTTCATAGATAACCAGTGGCCGATCGGGATTGATCATCAACTTATGATCGGCCATGAGCGGCACCAGAATGTGTGGGAAGGTATGACCGGAGAACTGTACGTAACAACGAGTGAGTGCGTTGATCTGTTCAGTATTATGACTGGTATTACCGCTACGCTCCAGGCTGAGGTAGGCCTTCCCGGTTGTATCGGTTATATCGACTTGTGGCTCATCGCTATCAGGAAATACCAGCGGTGTACCGTCAGCGACCATACCCGAGAACTGTATGCGCATGCGCTGGCTCAGGCCGTAACGCTGCAACGACAGGGAAAATAACAAGTCGCCCGGAACACAGAAGCGCTTGGCGCTGACATCATGGATTGGATTGAAATCACCGGCGACGCTCTTGGCGAAGTCACTGGCCTGCTGGCGAGTGAAGACAATGTGGCCGTTATCCCGGGAATAATAGTTATCGAGTTGCATGTTCCGGTTTTCTATGTTGTCAGAAGGGTGTCCGCGCTGAAAAATGACTGCAGCGGCCGTTTAACGGGTGCTCGAAACTGATTTCACTGGCATGTAACAGTAAACGTGATGCTTTGTCGCGTGCATGTGGCGAAGCATACAGACTGTCTCCAAGGATGCAATGTCCCAGGGCCTGCATGTGGACGCGCAGCTGGTGACTACGGCCGGTTGCGGGCTGCAGTGCCAAACGAGTGGTATTGTCGTGGTGGTTATAGCGCAGTACGCTGAAGCGGGTGTGGCTGGGTTTGCCTGATTTGAAATCGACCTTCTGGCGAGGCCGGTTGGGCCAGTCGCAGATCAGCGGCAGGTCAATCTCTCCGCCCTGACTGTCGACATTTCCATCGACAACGGCGATGTAGTTTTTCTTCACCTGGCGCAGTTGGAACAGTTTGTTCAGCGCCCGTTGTGGAGATTTGCCAAGTGCCATAACCATAATTCCGGATGTCTCCATGTCCAGACGGTGGACACATTCCGCTTCTGGCCAGTGCTGACGTGCACGAGAGAGCAGTGAATCCTGCTTGTCAGCGCCCCGGCCGGGAACAGAGAGCAGGCCGCTGGGTTTGTCGATGACCAGCAAGGCTTCATCCTCAAAAATCACGTCGAGGCCGTTGTCGGGTGGCGGGCAGTAGTGGCTCAATGGGTGATCCGGGCGAGTTAAGGGGGCCAGTTTAGCGCTCCCGGCGGCGAGACTCCAGGCAGGCCATGTCTTGCGGTGCGCGACAAGTTACAATTACCGCCATGTTGCAACTCAGAAATGTCGCCCTGCGCCGCGGAACGCGACTGCTGTTCGATGCGGTCAGCCTGCAGGTTCATCCCGGACAGAAAGTAGGTGTGGCGGGGGCAAACGGCACTGGTAAATCCAGTTTGTTCGCTCTCCTGCGCGGTGAGTTGCACGTCGACAGCGGTGATGTCGATGTACCTGCGGACTGGCAGATAGCCAGCGTGACCCAGGAACTGGCCAGCAGTGAACAATCTGCCGTGGAATTCGCCATTGACGGCGATGTTGAACTGCGCCGGCTGCAACACCAACTGAGCGAGGCGGAGAGGCGAGGTGATGATGGTGTCGCCATCGCCGATCTGCACGGTCAGATAGAATCTGTGGATGGTTATACGGCACGCAGTCGTGCCGGGCGCCTGCTGCACGGTCTTGGCTTTAAGACCGAAGATCTGGACCGGCCCGTAAATGTATTTTCCGGGGGATGGCGCATGCGGCTCAATCTGGCGCAGGCATTAATGTGTCGCTCTGACCTGTTGCTGCTCGACGAGCCGACCAACCACCTGGATCTGGATGCAGTTATCTGGCTGGAAAACTGGTTACGTAGATACGCCGGTA
>Ga0316189_10000392_pt1 | contig 43307 bp, 46 predicted proteins | sample LowCovwburrow_MG_FD_204930 | JGI IMG/M metagenome (GOLD analysis project Ga0316189, IMG submission 204930) | Coastal sediment microbial communities from Maine, United States - Lowes Cove worm burrow | ecosystem: Environmental > Aquatic > Marine > Coastal > Sediment | place: USA: Maine... | reverse complement strand
GAACTACCAATAAATAAGACATTATTTGTAATAGTTAAATCGGCATCACCCGTATTCAATATGGTAAAAGTTCTAGTAAGACTTCCTGTAGTTATATCAAGTGATCCGAAATCTGTATCATCAGCAGTACTTGGGGTTACATCTCCATTAGTTATTGATATACCATTCCCAAAAAGATTGATATCTGGTTCCGTCACTTCTATGGCAGTCCCCTGAATATTAAAAAAATAAGTTTCGGGTACAAATGTTGTCAAATTAAAAACACTCACACTAACAACGGTAGCTTTTAATCCAGCGGGTGATTCGGGATCAAATGTAACTGAAAATGAGGATGAACCACCACTGAAAATTGTATTTGGACTCGGTGAAACTGATTGTGAAAAATCAACCGAATTAGTCAAGTTATTTAACCCAAGTATTAAAATATCTGTAGTTAAATTATTGATTGTAAACGTATGTTGTACTGAACCGCTAGCTACATCTACTGATCCATATTCAGTATCATCAGTAACAATCGGAGTGTTGGTACCATCGCCTGGTATAACAATTCCCAAACCTGTTACATCAATACTTTGTGCATTAATAAAACCAACAGAAATAACTGTTAGCAAAAGTGAACATAGTAATTTTTTCATCCTATTTTTTTAAATTTATCCCTAAAATTTCTTTTTCCGTATTTGCAAATATATAAATATAATCTCTTTTATAGTAATTTTACCTTATTTATAACGGTTTTTTGCAAGCTTTCATTCATCATAGCTATAATCTTTTCTTTACCATAGCTTAACTCCTCGCGTAACGCAGCTGAAGTTAGTTTTATTATCAATACGTTTTTTTTTAGTTCAACATTATTGGTATATCCAGCCACACCTTTACCCATCACTTTTTTCCATGCTTCTTTTACCATTATTTGATCAATTCCCTTTTGCAGCTTGTTTTCTTGTAACATCTCCTGTAAAGCATCTTTTAAAGACAAAAAATCGTTTGTACGTTTAGCCAATTTTGATAAAATTATAGTTTAAACATTTTAAATGTTTGATTCGTTTTTTTTATGACCTCTTCGGTTCTTCGAGCATGTGTATCAGAAATAAATACTTGCCCAAAAGCATCCTCATTTACCAAGGCAATCAATTTTTCAACTCTTGAAGCATCTAATTTATCAAAAATATCATCCAACAGCAAAATAGGGATAGTATTCATTTGTTTTTTAATAAAATCAAATTGGGCTAGTTTTAAAGCTACCAAATACGATTTTTGCTGCCCTTGAGAACCAAACTTTTTTATTGCATGTCCTTCTATAGTATATAACAAGTCATCTTTATGAATTCCTACCGAGGTATATTGTAAAAAACAATCCTTCTCCAGACTATCTGCTAATAAGGTTTTAAAATCGACACTATCCAAGTGTGATTTATATTGTAAGTCCACATTCCCATCAACACCTGCTATATGTTTATAACTTTCCTTAAATATAGGAATAAACTTCGCAAGAAACTCTTTTCGTTTTAAATATATTTTTGAACCAATCTCTATCAATTGCTCATTATATATATTTAAATTTAAGGCATCAAAAGTATGATTTAAGGCAAAATATTTTAATAACGAATTTCGCTGTGAAAGAACTTTGTTATATTTTATTAAATTTTGTAAATATAATTTATCCGACTGTGCTATGACTCCATCAATAAATTTCCTACGCACATCACTGCCTTCTGTAATAAGGTTGGTGTCTGCCGGAGAAATAATGACTAAAGGAATTAAGCCTATATGATTAGAAATTTTTTCATATTCTTTTCCATTGCGTTTGACAACTTTCTTTTGTCCTCGTTTCAAACTACAGCTTAGCAACTCTTCTTTATTAAATTTCTCAAAAACACCTTCAATTAAAAAAAAATCTTGTCCGTGCTTTATATTTTGACCAGAAACACTATTAAAATATCCTTTTGCAAATGCTAAGTGATAAATGGCATCTAAAACATTAGTCTTTCCTGCTCCATTATTACCAACAAAACAATTAATTTTTTCGTCAAAGACAAACTCTGTCGTATCAAAATTCTTATAATTTACAAGTGCAATTTTTTTTAAGTACATAGAAGTTTTAACTATTATTGCAAAAAAACGAAATTTAGATCAATTTCTAGCTTTAGATTTCAATAAAAAATTATATTTTTGCGCATCCAAATTTAAAAACTAATGGCGACTTATAAAAAACGAGGAAAGGGTTCTAAAAAAGGGCAACAACAGAACATTGAAAGTGGAAGTACTACGGCAGAAGTTTTTAATACTTTAGATGAAACCGCTTCTAAATCTGAGCAATGGATTGAGAAAAATAGCAAACCTTTATTTACTGGGTTAATTATAGTAGCTGCACTTATTTTTGCATATTTAGGTTATAATAAATATATTAAGGAACCTAAAGAAATAGAAGCCGCAAATGAATTAGCTTATTCGAAAACCTATTTTGATCAAGCACAAAATACATCAGTCGAAAAAGATTCTTTATATAATTTAGCCCTTAACGGTGCTGATGGTAAATATGGCTTATTAGATATTATCGATAATTATGGTAATACGAATGCAGGTAATTTAGCAAAATATATGGCTGGTATTTCTTATTTGAAAATGAGTGATTATGAAAATGCTATTGAACATTTAAGTAATTTTTCAACAGATGATGAAATTATTGGCGGACTTGCTTTAGGAAATATTGGTGATGCTTTCGCGGAAATTAACCAACCGGAAGAAGCTTTAGAATATTATGAAAAGGCTGCAAATTTTAAAAGTAACGATTTCACTACGCCAATTTATCTTTTAAAAGCTGGAAATACAGCATTAGACTTAAAACAATTTGACAAAGCTGAAAAATTATTTACAAAAATAAAAGATAAATACGGCAAATCTGATGAGGCCCAAACAATTGACATGTATATAAATAAGGCTAAATTTGCTAAGTAATAGCTAAACTATAAATATGGCCACAACAAATTTATCGGCATATGATAAGACAACAATCCCAAATGCGAAAGACCTTCGATTTGGGATTGTTGTTTCTGAATGGAATTCTACAATTACTGAAAACTTATTTGACGGTGCCTATCAGACATTGATTGAAAACGGTGCTGTTGAAGAAAATATTATCAGAAAAAATGTGCCTGGGAGTTTTGAATTAATCTATGGTTGTAAGCATACAATTGAAACAGAAGAACTCGATGTTATTATTGCCATAGGATCTGTTATTCAAGGAGAAACGAAACATTTCGATTTTGTTTGTGATGCCGTATCACAAGGAATTAAAGACTTAAATATAAAGTACAAGCTACCTACTATTTTCTGTGTTTTAACAGATAATACCATGCAACAATCTATTGATCGTTCAGGAGGGAAACACGGTAATAAAGGTGTTGAGTGTGCTATTGCTGCAATAAAAATGGCAACTTTAAGATAGATTTAACGGTCATCTTATAAACAAAACTTGACTAGCTCTTATTAATTTGGTAATTTTGATAGTTAAGCATTAAAATCTTGTGTTATGTTAGGTAATTTATTTAAACAACGTTCTCATTATGTTTTTGATTATAAGCCGCGTTATTATGATGAGCGAAAAGAGCGATTAAAAAATTTAGAAGCGGGTTCAAATATTACATTTACTAAAACTAACTTAAAATCGAAATGGACAAAAAATAAGAAATCTGTAGCTGACAGAAATGCGAATAGAAGAGTCGTTATTATAATTGCAATTCTTGTTGGATTACTGGCTTATTTTTTTGAACTCCACACATTGTTTTAATGCCAGACATCATTCAATTACTCCCTGACCATGTAGCGAACCAAATTGCTGCTGGCGAAGTTGTACAACGCCCTTCCTCTGTTGTTAAAGAACTATTAGAAAACGCAATTGATGCCGATGCCACAGAGATCAAATTACTTATAAAAGATGCGGGTAAGACATTAATTCAAGTAATTGATAACGGAAAAGGCATGAGTGATACCGACGCCAGAATGGCCTTCGAACGACATGCCACTTCCAAAATTAAGACGGCTGAAGATCTTTTTAAATTAATCACAAAGGGTTTTCGTGGCGAAGCCTTGGCTTCTATTGTTGCAATTTCACACGTTGAATTAAAAACAAAACAAGAAGATAAAGAGTTAGGAGTTCAGTTGAAAATTGAAGGCAGTAAGATCATTTCTCAACAATTGATCTCAACACCTACCGGTACCAGTGTCTCGGTTAAACACTTATTTTATAATATTCCGGCACGACGAAATTTTTTAAAATCAAATACAATTGAAACACGACACATCATAGATGAGTTTCATCGCATCGCCTTGGCACACCCATCAGTTTCTTTTTCTTTATATCATAATGATGGTGAATTATTTAACTTAAAAAAAGGAAATGTAAAACAACGTATCATTAGCGTTTTTGGAGCTAAAACAAATGAAAAGCTAGTTCCTATTAGTGAAGAGACTGATATTTTAAAAATAAGTGGTTTTATTACCAAACCAAACTTTGCCAAGAAAAAAAGAGGTGAACAGTTCTTTTTTGCAAATAATAGATTCATTAAGCACCCTTATTTACATCATGCGGTTCTCAATGCTTTTGAAGGATTATTAGCACATGGATTCCACCCCACATATTTTCTATATCTTGAAGTACCTACAAGTACCATTGACATAAATATTCACCCTACCAAAACAGAAGTGAAGTTTGAAAATGAGCAAGCACTATACGCTATGTTGCGCTCAACGATCAAACATAGTTTAGGGCAATACAATGTTGCTCCTGTATTAGATTTTAACAAAGATGCTTCTATGGATATACCCTATAGCTTCAAGGACAAACCTTCTTCTACACCCCAAGTAACTGTTGATCCAGATTTTAATCCTTTTGAAGCTGGAAAAAAATCTAAGTCAATATATAAAAAACAAGAAACTGCCAATTGGGATTCTTTGTATGTGAATGTGCAAGACGATGTTAGGGCAATTCAAGACATTGAAGTTGATGCTCAGATCGTTACAAAAGAATTATTTGATCAAAATGAATCTCAAAATAATACCAAAACATTTCAACTACATAAAAAATATATCTTAAGCCCTATTAAATCTGGTATTTTAGTTATTAATCAAAATTTGGCTCATCAACGTATTCTATATGAGGAATTTCTTACAAAAATTACCGTTGAAGTAGCCGCGAGTCAACAATTACTTTTTCCTTTAACTTTAAATTTTTCAATTTCAGAAATTCATCTTATTAAAGACATTAAACCTGATCTTGAAAGTGCAGGATTTAGATTTGATATAGTCAGTAATGATAACGTAAGTATTCATGGTATGCCAATAATGGTGAAGGAAAGTCAAGTTACTGCAATTTTCGAAGAGCTTTTAGATGCTATTAAACATGAAGTACCAGATACGAGTTTTAGTCAATTAGATATTATCTCTAAAAGCTTGGCGAAAAGTTTGGCTATCAAAAATGGAACAAAACTAAATGTACGGGAACAAGAAGAAATTTTAGAAAAACTTTTCTCGTGTAAAGAACCTAATCATTCTCCTTATGGAAAAAATACTATTGTAACACTTCCATTGGATGAAATTGAATTTAAGTTTAACAACTAGATCTTATGATGAATAAAATTACAGATACTGTAAAGCACTTAATAATTATCAATGCCTTATTGTTCCTTGTTACGAAATTTGTTTTTCCTCCCTTACAAGATTTATTTGCCTTACATTTTCCTCAAAATCCTGATTTTGGCTATTGGCAATATTTTACCCATATGTTTATGCACAGCCAACAATCATTTACACATATAGCATTTAATATGTTTGGTTTATGGATGTTTGGTAGCCCTTTAGAACAAATGTGGGGGAAAAATAAATTTATATTTTTTTATCTTTCTGCTGGTCTAGGAGCAGGATTAATATACACAGCCGTTAATTATTTTCAGTTTAATAGTACTTATAACGATTTGATTAATTTAGGTTTACAGGATTCCAGTATACAGAACTTATTATCGACAGGCTCGTATAATTCAGATATATTAGCACAGATTTCTGAAAAAAAATTATCCGCTTTTTACCATATTTTTAATACTCCGGCTGTAGGAGCTTCCGGGGCAATTTATGGTATTTTAGTTGCATTCGGTATGTCCTTCCCAAATTCTAAATTAGCATTAATCTTCTTTCCTGTACCAATAGCCGCGAAATATTTTATTCCGGTTTTAATAGCTATTGATCTTTTTTCAGGAGTGACAGGCTTTTCAATTTTTGGTGCTGGAGTTGCTCACTTTGCGCATGTAGGTGGAGCACTAATTGGCTTATTAATAATGCTGTACTGGAAACAGAATCAATTTAAGCGTTGGGATAAATAGAATATTTTTAGTTATTAGTAAAAAAAGTAAATGAATAAAATAATTGAAAAAATACAATATAGGTTTAATTCAGCCAACATTGTTGAGCAGTTTATTTATATAAATGTTGCTCTATTTTTATTGACCTTCCTTATCAATTCTTTTTCATTTTTAATGAACCAAAGTGACACTTTTATTTTTGATTGGTTTTCACTACCTGCAGATTTTGAAAATTTTATTTCAAAGCCATGGACAATTATTACTTACGGATTTCTGCATGGTGGATTTTTACACATCCTTTTTAATTTAATTGTTTTATTCTATTTTGGAAATTTGTTTTTAGATTTCTTTTCAAAAAAAGACTTTTTAATGTACTATTTTTCAGGAATAGTCGCTGGAGGTATTATATTTATGCTAAGCTATACTTATTTTCCTGCCTTAAAAAATGATCACTCATATTTGGTAGGTGCTTCAGCAGGTATAACATCAATTTTAGTAGGAATTGCAACTAAAATCCCTAGTTATGCCTTACACTTTCGTTTTATTGGTTCTGTTAAATTATGGTATATTGCTGTTGGCTTTATTCTATTAGATATTATTCAAATTCCCATTTCCAATACTGGGGGTCATTTGGCTCATTTAGGTGGTGCACTAATTGGTTTTATCCTTACCAATCAAATTTATAATGTTAATAATACGGGTGGCTTGTTTTCGAGTTTATTTAAATCAAATAAGCAAAAGCCATTAAAAACCGTTTATAAAAAACAAAGAAAAACAACCAATTCAGCTATAAAGACTGACGAACAACAGCTTAAAATTGATCAAATATTAGATAAAATAAGTAAATCAGGTTACGAAACATTAACAAAAGATGAGAAAGAGTTTTTATTTTCAGTGGGTAAAAAGTAAAATATTTCTATATTAGACTACCCTATGAAAAATTTGTCTGCCGTAAATAAAGTAATTTTCTTTATTAATAATATTATTGCTTTATTATTTCTACTTTCTTCTTTAGCCTCATATATTAAACCTTCAACTATTTCAGTTGCTCCCATATTGAGTTTAGCTACTCCAATACTATTATTTTTAAATATTATTTTTTTAGTATACTGGATAGTTTTTGGATTAAAGAAACAATTTGTACTTTCTCTAGTTGTTTTACTAATTAGTTTATTTGTTTTCTCTACACCGTATAAATTTAAGTCTAATATTAGCTCTTCCGAAAATGGAATTTGTATTATGAGCTATAATGTTAGAAAGTTTAATATTTATAATTGGATAGATGATATTAATATAGATTCAAAAATAAGCACTTTTATAAGCAAGGTAGATCCTGATATTGTATTGTTACAAGAATATAAGGAGAATAAGAATTTTAAACTAATTTATCCGAATTTTTACCATCATAAAAATATAGAGATTTATCCTAAAAGGACAATAACATATCCATCTGGTTTAGCTATTTTTTCAAAGTACCCTATCGTAAATAAAGGTTCTGTTGAGCATAAAACTCCTTATACCAGTATTGTTTTTGCTGATATAGTTAAAAATAATGATACCATTAGAGTTTATAACTTTCATCTAGAATCTCTCGGAGTTGTACCAGACAAAGATTATTTTGGGCATAAGGATTCTGAAAAATTGTTTAAAAGATTGAAAAAGTCATTTAAAGTTCAGGAGATAGAAATTGATATATTAAGAAATCATATAAAAGCTTGTAATTATAGAGTTATTCTTGCTGGGGATATGAATAATATAGCCTATTCATGGGCATATAAAAATTTAAAATCTAATCTGCAAGATACCTTTTTAAAAGCCGGCAAAGGTTTTGGAAAGACCTTTAGCCTTAAAGGTTTTCCATTGAGAATTGATCATATATTTGTTGATAAATCTATTAAAATAATTGATCATAAAAATTATAAAAATCGATATTCAGATCATTATCCTATAACAGCTACAGTTTTGTTTTAGAAACATTTTTTAAATTCAACAAATTAATTGGGTTGATGCCTAAACCAATTACACTTTTCTTAGAAAATCGCACTACAGCATCATAATATAAAGGAACTATTGGAGCCTCCTCTATAATAATACTATCCATCTGCTGATAAATCATATATCGCTTTTTATTATCTACAGTTATAAAGGCCTCTTCGTACAAGGCATCAAAGTGTTCATTTTTAAAATGTGTATAATTTGGGCCATTCGGTGCAAAATTAGAACTATAAAATAATGATAAATAATTCTCCGCATCAGGGTAATCAGCAATCCAACTTGCCCTAAAAAGCGGTAATTTTCCATTAGCTTTTGATTGTCGTAAGGTCGACGGTGGAATCACATCAATTGCCACTGTAAGTCCTGTTTTTTCCAACTCTCGCTGTATATACTCACATAAATCAACATATTGACTGTTAGTTGTAATAGCAATTTGAGGATTTTGATTTCCTGTTTCATTTTTATATGCATCAACCAATTGTCTTGCTTTTAAAGGTTGATAATCATAACCCTGTAAATCATTAAATGAAGGTAAACCTTTTGGAATAAATCCATTAACCGCTGGTGTACCTATACCATTACGCATATACAGGATCATTTTTTCTCTATCAAAACCATAATTAATTGCCTTACGGAGTAAAATATTCGAAGTTGGATATTCAACATCCATTTTAAATCCTAAATACTCAGTATTTAAATAAGCGCCGGTAACCATATTCAATTGCCCGCTATAGCGAGCATTTAATTCGCCTTCAACTGTTAAAATGTCATCTTTATAAGATGCGTCTAACCCTGATAAGAAATCAATATTACCTTGAGCCAATTGTAAAAATTCACTTTGTTTATCGGGCAAAAATGTAATTGCCACAGCTTCCAAATATGGTAGTTTTTTTCCTTTTATATCTTTTTCATAGTAGTTCTTATTTTTTCGAAATACCAATTTTGTGTTTTCCACCCATAATTTAAATTGAAACGGACCAGTGCCAATTGGGTTTGAACGAAACTGATTCCCATATTGTTCCACAATTTCCTTTGGAACTACAGAACAATACTTCATTGATAACAGTCCCAGAAATGGTGGGAATGGCTTTTTTAAACTAATGATAAATGTAGAATCATTATGAGCCTCAAACTCATGAACGTTTTGCAAGACCCATCTGCCGGGTGAAGCAACTTTTGAGTCTAGTAATCGATTGAAACTATATTCAAAATCATAGGCTTTCACAGTTCGAGAAGAATCTTTACCAAACAGGCTGTGTTTGTGAAAATAAACATCAGTTCTTAGATTAAATCTATAAGTCTTACCATCCCCTGTTATCTCCCAACTTTTAGCAATATCAGGTTGTACGTGTAAGCTATCATCTAGTTGTACTAAACCATTAAACAATTGGTGAATAGCCCAAATATCTGCTTGTTTTTTTGCAAATGCCGGATCCAATGAACTAATATTTGAGTGCTCATTGTATCTGAATACCTGAGAGTCATTATATTTTGACGACTCCCTTTCGCAGGAGGTTAAAACTATCACAGAACAAATCCCATATCCCAAAGATCTAAAGATTTGGAATTTTGTGATTGAAAATTGAAACTTAAACATACTATTTTTCAAAATCATAATCACGTTCCACTTTACAAATTCTTAATTTATATGCTTGATACCACAATTCTCTGCCTTTATTACGCGCAATTGTGTGCTCTACATTATTTTTCCATTTTGAAATTGCATCAAGACTTTTCCAATAAGAGACTGTAATTCCAATAGCAGTTCGTGCAGATTCTATTCCTAAATAACCTTCCTGTAACTTTGCCAATTCCTCCATTTTATGCGCAGTTTCTTCATAACCCTCATCAATATTAGTTCTAATCGTTGAAAAAACAACCGCATAGTAAGGTGTATTCGGAGTGCTCGCTATCATAATTCTAAAATAAATTTCCTTTCCGGAATGTTTAAATCTTTACTAACAAAATTACATATAAACTCAAAACCAAGCTTTTTAATAATTTTTGTGGAGGCTATATTTTTAATTGCAACACATGCGACAATATTAGGTAATCCTATTTTTTTACAATAATTAACCAATCCTTCTACAATTTCAAATCCGTATCCCAAGCCCCAATATTCTTCTAAAAAACGATAACCTATCTCATCTTTATCTTCATCATCTTTTACCAAAGCAACTGTACCCACAAAAGCGGCATCATCTTTCCGTTCAACGGCATAAATCCAAAAATCATTCTCTGGCTTGCTATAAAAATCAATTAATTTTGGTAATTCTTCTTTATTTTCTACCAAAGTCATTGGAGTTCCTCTTACATATTCCATAACGTTTGCATTACTTTGCATTTGATGAAAAGCGTGAAAATCCTCAATTCTCAATTTTCTTACACACAATCTATTTGTTTCAAATATCATTAATATTATTGTAAATTTGTCGCCGTTAAATGTACATTAATGAATGCACAAAAAAAAGTTGCTTTTTATACTTTAGGTTGTAAACTCAATTTTTCTGAAACCTCTACAATCGCTCGTAATTTTCAGGGTGAAGGTTTTGAACGAGTTGGTTTTGGAGAAATAGCGGATATTTATGTGATCAACACTTGTTCGGTAACTGATAATGCTGATAAGCGCTTTAAAACAATTGTTAAGTCTGCATTAAAATTAAATAGGGAAGCATTTTTAATTGCAGTTGGATGTTATGCACAGCTAAAACCTGAAGAATTGGCAGCTGTTGATGGTGTAGATCTAGTCTTAGGCGCAACCGAAAAATTTAACGTAACACAATATATCAACGACCTTTCAAAAAATGAAGTTGGTGAAGTACATTCTTGTGAAATTTCTGAAGCCGATTTTTATGAAAGCGCCTACTCTATTGGTGATCGAACGCGTGCCTTTTTAAAGGTACAGGATGGTTGCGATTATAAATGTACTTATTGCACAATTCCACTGGCACGAGGAATTTCAAGAAGTGATACACTTGAAAATGTTTTAAAAAATGCTAAAGAAATATCGAAGAAAGGTATAAAAGAAATTGTCTTAACAGGTGTAAATATTGGAGATTATGGAAAGGGCGAATTCGGGAACAAAAAACATGAACATACTTTTTTTGAACTAGTAAAAAATTTAGATACTATTAAAGGTATTCATCGCCTTCGAATTTCATCAATTGAACCAAATCTATTAAAAGACAAAACAATTGATTTCGTAGCTAAATCAAATAGCTTTGTGCCACATTTTCATATTCCACTACAAAGCGGAAGTGATACTTTATTAAAGATGATGAAACGTCGATATTTACAAAAAACATATACCGATCGTGTTTCAAAAATTAAAATGCAAATGCCAAATGCCTGTATTGGTGTTGATGTGATTGTTGGGTTTCCCGGTGAAACGGATGAGCTATTTTTAGAAACTTATAATTATTTAAACAATTTAGATATTTCTTACTTACATGTGTTCACGTATTCAGAAAGGCCAAACACCGAAGCTGTAAGGTTTGACAATATTGTCCCTAAAAATATAAGACATAAGCGTAGTAAAATGTTACGAGGATTGTCTGTCAAAAAACGTAGAGTTTTTTATGAAAGCCAACTAAATAAGAAACTTACGGTACTTTTTGAAAGTGAAAATAAAGAAGGCTATATTCATGGTTTTACAGAAAACTATATAAAAGTAAAATCGCTTTGGAATCCGGAATTAGTAAACACCTTGCATGAAATTCAGTTAACTGAAATAGATACTGACGGTTTGGTGAAATTTAATTTTGTAAGCGAACCCATATACTACTAAAATGGCTAAAATTCCTGTTTATTTTGTTCCCGGTTTAGCTGCAAGCACTTCAATTTTTGAATTTTTAGAACTATCCTCAGGTAACTATGATATTCATTATCTTGATTGGTTAATTCCAAAAAATAAATATGAATCAATTGAAGATTATGCGCGTAGAATGTGTGATCAGATAAAACATGAAAGACCTGTTTTGATTGGAGTTTCTTTTGGTGGAATTATGGTACAAGAAATGAGCAAATTAATCGATACAAGAAAAACAATTTTAATTTCCAGTGTTAAGTCAAAACATGAACTGCCTAAACGATTAAGGCTGGCGAAAGCGACAAAAGCTTATAAACTATTTCCTACAAAAAGCATTTTGAATTTAGAAAATTTTGCCAAATATGCTTTTGGCAATGCTGCGAAAAAACGTGTTGATTTATATAGAAAATATTTATCAATGCGTGATGAAATCTATTTGCCTTGGGCTGTTTATAATGTATTACATTGGCAACAGGATAAACCCTTAGACAATATTTTTCATATACATGGAAGTAATGATGGTGTTTTTCCTATAAAGCATATAAAACATTGTACGGTTATTGAGGGTGGTACACATGTGATGGTATTAAATAAAGCAAAGCAAATTTCTAAGCTCTTAATGGAACAAATTTAGTCTAGTCGTGTTTTAAGAATTAATTTCTTTCAAAAAGCAAAAATAATGAATAAGGTATTAGGTATGTTTTTCTGTAATAGCTTTAGTTATTTCTAAAAATATAACGAAGCCAGATTGTTTATTATCTTTGCTTCCAAAGGAATTATATAATTACTCAAACACTACTTCAAATTTCATCACATTATAATTATAGTTTTTCAAAAATTTTCATTGTTTTTAAATAATTATATAAATTTTGATGCAAATAAATTCTTAAAATCAACCTATATTGCGCTAATGAAAATTGAGAAGACTTTTATTAAAGATTTATTGGTTTTATCACCGACAATTTATACTGATGAACGCGGTTATTTTTTAGAAAGTTATAATAAAAAAAAATTAGAACATATTTTAGATATTGATTTTGTTCAAGACAACGAATCTTGCTCTCATAAAGGAGTTTTACGTGGTTTACATTTTCAGAAACCTCCATTTGCTCAAGCAAAATTAATACGTGTGATTAATGGAAGTGTTTTGGATGTTGTTGTTGATCTAAGAAAAGATTCTAAAACCTATTCTCAGTATTATAAACATCAATTATCGGCCGAAAATAAGCAACAGTTATTTATACCTGAAGGTTTTGCTCATGGTTTTGTAGTTTTGGAAGATGACACAATATTTAGTTACAAATGTTCTAAATATTATAATAAAGAATCGGAAGTTTCCATTTTATGGCGTGATACAACTATAAATATTGATTGGGAAATAAACAATCCCATTATTTCTGAAAAAGATAAAAATGCGCAGGCGTTTGTAGATTTTGTGACACCATTTTAAAAAATATTGCTATGCATAAATCATATAAAATAATTATTTTATTAGCCGTTATTACACTTAGTGGTATCCTTATTAATGCCATTCAGCAAGATCCGGATCTTGAGGCTGTATCTAAAGAAAAAATTGAATTTAAAAATACAAGTGCTTCTTACAATATAAAAGCGGTTAAAATTCCGAATGATTTGTCATTTGCAGGAGAAAGAGTGCCTTTGGAAAAACCTGATATTAAAGAACGTATTGATAGAGAGTTGTTAGTAAATACCTATTGGCAGTCAAATGGTCTTTTATGGATAAAGCGAATACATAAATATTTTCCTGTTATTGAACCTATTTTAAAAGAAAAAGGTGTGCCAGATGATTTTAAATATTTAGCTGTTATTGAAAGTAACTTACGAAATGTAACATCTCCTGCAGGAGCTAAAGGTTTTTGGCAATTATTAAAAGGAGCTGCAAAAGAAAATGGCTTAGAAGTAAATGATAATGTTGATGAACGTTATCATTTAGAAAAAGCTACAAGAGCCGCTTGCGATTATTTAATAAAATCAAAGAAAAAATTTGGAAGTTGGACACTCGCTGCCGCGGCATATCATGACGGTAATGGAGGTTTAAATAGTAAACTTTCTCAACAACAAGTGACTAGCTATTATGATGTATTGGCCGGTGAAAATACACAACGATATGTACCTAGAATTTTGGCTGCTAAAGAGATTCTAAGCAACCCTAAAAAATATGGTTTTCAGTATGACCCAGAAGATTTATATACCTTGCCTGCTAGCTACTCTATAAAAGTAGATACTGCAATTACAAACATTGCTTCTTTTGCCAAAAAATTTGGCACAAATTATAAAGAATTAAAAATCCAAAATCCCTGGTTGCGAGAGAATAAATTGAATAATAAATCGGGTAAAGTATATTATATTAATATACCTGAATAATTATAGTTTCTCTAGCAATTTCATTGATTCTCTTTTAAAGATACTTGCTGCATCTTCAAACACGCTAATTTCTATATCGGGTGAATTGAAAATATAGATCTTCGCTTTATCCTTTGCATCGATTTTTAAATTATTCTTTGCATTTATAAATGAACTAGTTGAATTGGCGGCTTCAACAAAAACATCAAAAGCAATTAATTCAACTCCTTTAAAGGTCGCATTATCATCGGCCTTTAAATATAGACTAGCTGCTTTTCCAACAACTTCAATGGCCGAATTTCCGGTATAGTTTATATTTAGTTGTTCCGAATTTATTCTATTCTTTATTCTAGACGATTCCTTAGTTATAATAGATACACTATCTGCTTTTATTATAAATTCTCCACGAGACTTTTCATTAGATTCTAAACTAAATGTTTGCGACTCAAATTCAAGTTTTATATCAGATTTATCATTTAATACAACTTCTAAATCAAAAAAATCAAATTCCTCGCCTCCAATTAATTCACTGTCATCATTTAATTCTATAAAATCTAAATCATCTACAAACAGTGTTAAATTAAAACGTTTAGAACTTGCTATGCGCTTATTTAATGAAAGAACCAAGGCGCCATTCTCAAAATCTGAATCTATAACATCATGCAAATTTTCGTCTGCCTCTATGACTAACTTAGTAGATTTACTTTGCTTTAAGGTTAATTTAATTTTATCGTTTACTTCTAATTTAGTAAAATACTCAAAAGAACGATCATCAGTGATAACATTTTTATCACCTCTAATTTTAGCTTTTTGTGCAGAAGCCATTAAACAAAATAGTGAAATTGTAATTAGTAATATTTTCTTCATAGTGCTGAAATTAATTGTTTTGTTTGTTGATATTCAGTAATGATCTCATCTAAAATCTCTTTAGCGGGTTTTATTTCATGTATCAAACCTGCTATTTGACCAATTTCTAATTCCCCTTCATCCAAATCACCTTCAAACATTCCTCTCTTTGCTCTTGCTCTGCCTAATAATTCTTTAAGCTCTTCTTTACTAGGAGTCTTTTTATACAGCGCTTGAAGGTCATCATAAAACTTATTCTTCAATAAACGAACCGGCGCTAATTCTTTTAGAGTCAATTGTGTATCTCCTTCTTTTGCCTCCACTACTTTCTTTTTAAAGTTAATATGTGATGAAGCTTCATTACTTGCAACGAATCGACTACCAATTTGTACCCCATCTGCACCTAAAACCATAGCCGCAAGCATCCCTCTGCCAGTTGCAATTCCACCAGCGGCAATCAATGGAATATTTAATTGTTCTTTAACCATTGGTATCAATGTAAAAGTAGTGGTTTCATCCCTACCATTGTGACCACCAGCTTCAAAACCTTCGGCCACAACGGCATCAACTCCTGCCTCCTGTGCTTTTAAAGCGAACTTTACACTACTCACTACATGTACCACGGTAATTCCTTTTTCCTGTAAAAATGATGTCCATGTCTTTGGATTTCCAGCCGAGGTGAATACTATTTTAACCCCTTCTTCAACAATTATCTTTATAATTTCTTCGATATTAGGATATAGCATCGGTACATTGACTCCAAAAGGTTTGTTTGTTGCTTTCTTACATTTCTGGATATGCTCTAATAAAATTTCAGGATACATAGAACCGGCTCCGATAAGTCCTAAACCACCTGCATTGCTCACAGCAGAAGCTAGCTTCCAACCACTTGTCCAAATCATTCCAGCCTGAATAAGTGGATATTGAATATTAAAAAGTTTTGTGATTTTGTTTTGCATTAAGCTAAATTAAGAAATAACACCAGAACCGAGTAATTCGTCATCTTGATACCAGGCAACAAACTGACCCTCGGTAATTGCAGATTGATCATTTTCAAACTCAACATATAAACCTTCCTCCACTTTAAACAAGGTTGCGTTTTCGAGTGCTTGCCTGTATCGAATTCTAGCCAGCACTTTTAAGCTTTCTCCATCTTTCAAGGCCAAATCTTCACGAATCCAATGTACTTCATCATTTTTTACAAACAAGACATTTCTATACAATCCTTTATGATTTTTACCCTCACCAGTATAAATTACATTTTCATCAACATCAGTTTCAATAACAAATAAAGGTTCTACTGTACCTCCAACTGCTAATCCTTTACGCTGCCCTTTGGTAAAATAATGAGCTCCCTGATGCTTGCCTACAATTTTACCGTCATTGGTATGATAGACATATTTAGTTGCTCTACTAGCAAGTTCTTGCTCTTTTGATTCGAATTCTAATTGTGGCTTCTCAAAAACTTCTGATTCATTTGGTATTTGAATTATCACACCTTCCTTAGGTTGTAATTTTTGTTGTAAAAAATCCGGTAAACGGACTTTCCCAATAAAACATAAGCCTTGAGAGTCTTTTTTATCTGCTGTTATTAAATCTAAATCAGTAGCTATTTGTCGAACTTCAGGTTTTGTTAATTCTCCTAACGGAAATATAGATTTTGATAGTTGTTCTTGAGATAATTGACATAAAAAATACGACTGGTCTTTATTTACATCTTTACCGGCTCGTAATCTATATATTTTTTTTGTGTCTTTATCAATTTCTGATTTACGACAATAGTGACCCGTAGCAACATAATCTGCTCCTAAATCCAGCGCAATCTTTAAAAAAACATCGAACTTAATTTCTCGGTTACAAAGCACATCAGGATTAGGCGTTCTACCCATTTTATATTCACGGAACATATAATCTACAATACGCTCCTTGTATTGTTCACTTAAATCAACTACTTGAAAAGGAATCCCCAATTTTTCAGCAACTAACATCGCATCATTACTATCTTCTAACCAAGGGCATTCATTTGAAATTGTAACAGAATCATCATGCCAATTTTTCATAAATAAACCAATTACTTCATAGCCTTGCTCTTTTAATAAATGAGCCGCAACGCTTGAATCAACACCACCGGATAGTCCTACAATTACTCTTTTCATTTTTTTAAATCAGTTGGCAAAGATACAGAATAACTCTATAGAAATGAAAAAACCACAGCGAAGGCTGTGGTCTATACTTAAGGAATGTTTAGCGCAAAACTCGGTTATATTTTTATTCTTTTGTTTTTTTGACTCTTTCTTTTTTCTTATTTGGTTGTTCAGTACTTATCAATTCTCCATCTCCCCAGTTCTCCCAAGTACCAACCCTTACATCATCTTTGAATGAACCTTTAGTTGTTAAATCTCCAGTTTTTCTATTATAATAAATAGCATTACCATTCAATTTACCGTTTTGATAGTTAAAGTCCTGATATATATGACCTTTGATTGCATATTTTATATATGGCCCATGTAATAATCCGTTTTTATAATTAGCAATCTCTGTTGGTTTACCCGATTTATAAAAAGTTTTATAAGTTCCATCTAATTTACCATCAATATAATTTTCTTCAGACATTACGACTTTGCTATTCTCATGAAAGTATAGCCACTTTCCTATTCTTTTTTTACCCTGCATCCTACCTTTACTTTCTAATACTCCATTAATAGCATAGAACTTAACATCGGCTATATCATTATCTTTACTATAGACTCTTACAACAACAGGAAATTCTGAATTCGCAGCAGAATAATACTTAAAGGTCCCTACTTCTTTACCATGAACAAAATTACCCGAATAACGTATCCGATTATTCTGATAATATTTTTTCCAGATACCATGTCTTTTACCATTCGCATCGAACTGATTAAGTTGATCTTGAGCAAAGGACATATTAAAGCTTATAAAAAAAGCAAATATGCATATTGAGAGGGCCTGCATTTTTTTCATAATCTAATAACTAATTAATATTGATTTTAGTATTCACAAATTGTGCCAACTAATTATGTAACGATGACTTTTCCATTATCATATGTATCAAGAACTAGATATGTTAATAAAATTGAAAACTTATGTTAAATAAACTATAAAATGATGTTTTGTTTAATCTTTTTGTTTTTTTATTAAACAATAATTTATAGTTTCGTCGTGAATTTAAAATTAAACGTATGAAAAATTTATCAAATTTATTTAAAGGATTACTTGTTGTTTTTATTTCGGTATCGATGATGTCGTGTAGTGACGACGATGACAATGGAACTCCAATGGTTTCAAACACCATTGCAGATTTTGTAGTAGCAAATCAATCTAATTATAGTATTCTATTAGCTGCTCTTCAAAGAGCCGACGGTGGTCTTGTAACAGTTTTAAGCGGTGCAGGTCCCTACACAGTATTCGCTCCAGATGACGCGGCCTTTAATGCTTTTTTAACTGCAAATAATTTTGCAAGTATTAATGATGTTCCTACAGATGTTCTATCTCAAATACTTTTAAATCATGTGGTTAGCGGAGCAGTTCAATCTTCAGCATTGTCAACAGGTTATATTAGTACTTCAGCAACTTCATCTGCTGCTAGTCAACCAATGAGTTTATACGTAGATATTACGTCTGGAGTTAAATTAAACGGTGTTTCTACCGTAACCGGCCCCGATAATATTGTTGATAATGGTATAGTGCATCTGGTAGATGCCGTTATAGGCTTACCAAGTATTGCTGATCACGCTGATGCAAACGCTGGTTTTACAAGTTTAGTAGCCGCTTTAAGTGCTGCCAGTTTGGTGGAAACTGTTGATACAGGAGGGCCATTTACTGTGTTAGCACCCGTTAATGATGCATTTACTTCTTTTTTAGACGGAGCTGATTTAGGTGATATACCGGTAGCAACATTAACGCAAGTTTTATTAAATCATGTATTAGATGGTGTAACTTTATCTACTGATCTAGTAAGTACCGGTGCAGGTTATGCGAATACAAAAGCAACTGGAGCTGGAGATAACCCAATGAGTTTATACTTCAACACAGATAGCGGTGTGAAATTTAATGGAATATCTACTGTTGCCGTAGCTGATGTAATTGCCGAAAATGGCGTAATTCATGCAGTAGATGCTGTTATAGGTTTACCAACGGTGGTTACATTTGCTGTAGCAGATCCTACTTTCGATATTTTAGAAGCTGCCCTCACTAGAGAAGCATCATTCACCTTTGTTGAAACATTATCTACGGCAAACGGAACAGACCCCGCTCCTTTTACAGTTTTTGCTCCAACAAATATGGCCTTTGGTGAATTATTGACAGAATTAGAAGTTGATGCTTTAGGAGACATCCCAACTGAAACTTTGGTAGCAACTCTTAATCTACATGTTGTTGGTGGTTTAAATGTTGTAGCAGAAAGTTTGACAGACAATTTTACGGTTCCAACTTTAGGAGGTGATATTACGGCCAACGTTACTGGTGGTGCGACCCTAACGGATTCAAATGGAAGAATTTCTAACATCGTTGCCACTAATGTACAAGCGGTAAATGGTGTAATTCATGCAATTGATAAAGTAATTTTGCCTAATCTTAGTACAAAATAAAAATTTTAGTTTGGTTAATTAGGTTTGGTTGAAAGCCCCTATCATAGAATAATTATGATGGGGGCTTTTTCTGTTAAAAAAAATATTCAATATACATGTAGACAAACAGTTATGATAAATTTTAAAAATTCCATAAGCTATATATACTATTTTTATATAAAATGAGTTTAAGTAATCTAGGTTTTTATGTTTTATTAACCCCTAATCCTAGGAGAAAAAATAAATGGAATCTGTAAAGCACATGACGAAGTATTCTTTAATTAAAGAACTGAATGCTATAAAGAATATAAGCAAGTCTCATCGTGATAAAATAAGTAAAATTGTTTTAAAAGATGAAACCCTTTTTAAATCTTTAATAGAAATTACATTTGATTATAAAAATGAAACTTCTGTAAAAGCCTCATTAATTTTGGAAATTGTTTGTGAAGAGCGCTTAGATTGGATTGCATATAATTTACCTTATTTTACTGAAAATATTGCACAATTAAAAAATGAAAGTGCCATACGACCTGCTTCAAAAATTTGCAATTTAATTGCACAAGAAGTGAATTCTAAATTTGATTCACCCATTAAAATTTTAGTTACTGATAAACAGTTAGAGCAAATCATTGAAACTTCATTTAATTGGCTAACCAAAGAAGACACTAAAGTAGCAAGCAAAGCGCATGCAATGGAAGCATTATATTTTCTAGGTATAAAATATCCTTGGATTCATTATGAATTAAAGATGATTATTGAAAAAAATATACCTACGGAAAGTCCCGCATATAAAAGTAGAGGCACAAAAATTTTAGAGCTGCTGGCCAAAAATGACCAGGCATAAAAAACTTTCAATTTTTTCGTATTCCACTTCTTCTTAAATCATTATTTTTGTTGCTTAATACAACACAACAATGAATTTGAACAGCTTAAATGCCATTTCACCTATTGATGGTAGATATAGAAACAAAGTAAGCACTTTAGCTCCCTATTTTTCAGAAGAAGCTCTTATTAAATATCGCGTTAAAGTAGAAATTGAATATTTTATTGCATTATGCGAAATTCCTCTACCTCAGCTAAACAATTTTGACACTTCATTATTTGGTGCTTTACGTAAAATTTATACTGATTTTTCAGCAAGTGATGCACAAGCTATTAAAAACATTGAAAATGTAACCAATCATGATGTAAAGGCTGTCGAATATTTTATTAAAGAAAAGTTCGATGCCCTAAAATTGCAAGACTTCAAAGAGTTCATACATTTCGGATTGACATCCCAAGATATAAATAATACGGCGGTTCCTTTAACTATAAGAGATGCCATTAGTAATGTATATATTATAGAATATAAAAATGTTATCAATAAATTGGAAGCCCTATCTAACGAATGGTCTTCTATTCCAATGCTTGCAAGAACACACGGTCAACCGGCTTCACCTACACGTTTAGGTAAAGAAATTGAAGTTTTTGTGGTTCGTTTAAAAGAGCAATTTAATTTATTAAATGATATTCCTTCTGCTGCAAAATTTGGTGGAGCTACCGGTAATTTTAATGCTCATAAAGTAGCGTATCCAACTATCGACTGGAAAGCATTTGGTAATAATTTTGTTCAAAGTTTAGGTTTACAACACTCCTTCCCTACTACGCAAATTGAACATTATGATCATATGGCTGCCTTATTTGACAACTTAAAACGTATCAATACTATCCTATTAGATTTAAATAGAGATATGTGGACTTACGTTTCCATGGATTATTTTAAACAAAAGATTAAAAAAGGAGAAGTAGGTTCATCTGCCATGCCTCATAAAGTGAATCCTATAGATTTTGAAAATTCGGAAGGAAATTTAGGTATCGCAAATGCACTATTTGAACACCTTTCTGCAAAACTTCCAATTTCTCGTCTTCAACGCGACCTAACGGATTCTACTGTGTTACGCAACGTTGGCGTTCCATTCGCTCATACTATTATCGCCTTTAAATCTACTTTAAAAGGCTTAAATAAACTACTCCTTAATAAGGTAAAGTTTGAGCAGGACCTGGAGAATAATTGGGCTGTTGTTGCGGAAGCCATTCAAACAATTTTAAGAAGAGAGAATTATCCAAACCCTTATGAAACTCTGAAAGGTTTAACAAGAACAAACGAAAAAATAAATCAGCTGTCAATTGCTAATTTTATTGATAGTTTAGATGTGTCTGAAAGTATCAAATCAGAATTAAAGGTGATTACACCTAGTAATTATACAGGTATTTAAATGAAGAGTGTTTTATATTTTTTTCTAGCATTGATGCTTATCTCGTGTAAAGGTAATAATACCAGTATTACAGAATTTAGAACTGGTACTTTTGAGACCTATCTCGATGATTCAGATGAAATATCGATAGCCGAAAGAAATGATTCCATCCAAATAGAAACCTATAACAATATTAAAGACACCTTTGCCATTCGATGGAAATCAAATTTTGAATACGAGCTCATAAAAGTAAACCCTAAAAAAGGCTTGGATAGTGTACCATTTTATGTAAAGATTACAGGCGTAAAAAATAATACCTATACATTTAAAGCTAATTATAAAGGTTCAGACTTTAAACAAAAGGGTAAAGTCATAAAAATCAAATAAATTTTGGCGATTCTTTAACGGTGTAAATAATGATTTTATTTATCTTTGCTACCATTGAAAAAAAATTACTTAAATAAAATTTTTCCCTTAATATTTGTATTGATAGTATTGTTTCCTTTTACAATACAGGCAGTACATGCTATAAACAACCATGAGCATAAAATTTGTTCTGCTAAAGATGTAAAACATATACATCAACAGGATCTTGATTGTAGTATTTTTCATCAGCAAATAGATAACAATTCTTTTGATCTTTCCAGCGATTTTGAAGAATTTTATGCACTACTGATCGATCGTAATTTTGATGATTACAAGCAATCAAATTATTCTCTCAATGACAGTACTAAATCTTCGAGAGCACCTCCATATTTTATTATTTAATAATCTGATTATCAAATAATAAAACTCTTTTTAAATGAAATTAAAATTAACAATCCTTCTTATAGGATTATCTCTTACAGTGTACACACAGAATACCTTAACTGGTAAGATCACCAATACAAATAATGAACCTCTATTTAATGTAGAAATTTTTGCTCCTAAATTGCACAAAGGCACCACTTCTTTTGAGGATGGAACCTATCAATTTAAGAATTTGCCTGAAGGCTCTATAGAAATTGTATTTTCTTTTATAGGTTATTCGTCACAAGTCAAGACCATCATAATCAATCACGAAGACATACATCTAGATATCGTTTTAATCGAATCCGTTTTTGAAATGGATGAAATAATAGTATCTACACCTTTTAACAAATTACAAAGTGATAATGTTATGAAGGTAGAACATAGAAGTATCGCTCAAATTCAAAAACAGGGTGCTCCAACATTAATACAAGGGCTTTCGAGCATTGCTGGGGTATCGCAAATATCCACAGGTACCAATATTGGTAAACCAGTCATCAGAGGTTTGAGTGCTAATAGAGTTTTGGTTTACACACAAGGTGTACGGCTGGAAAATCAGCAATTTGGTGATGAACATGGTTTGGGAATCAATGAAGCAGGTATCGAGAGTGTAGAGGTCATAAAAGGGCCAGCCTCGCTTTTATATGGTTCCGACGCATTGGGCGGTGTTTTATACTTAAATCCTGAAAAATTTGCAAAAACAAATAGTGTAGAGTCTAGTATTGGATCAAGGTATTTTTCGAATACGCTAGGTAGTAATACTACATTTGGTTTTAAAGCTTCCACGGAAAAGTTCAAATTTCTTTCAAGATTGACATATAATGCTCACAGCGATTATAAAATAGCTAATGGAAACCGTGTTACCAATTCTAGATACAACGAGTATGATTTTAAAACCGGTATTGGTTTTGAAGGAACCAATTATTCTTCCGAGGTTAGATATAATTATACCTTATCAAATATTGGATTACCTGAAGCAATTGATGACCAAACAACAACAATTTCTTTCATAGCTCCATATCAAAGAATTGAAAATCATGTATTAAGTTCGCACAATCACTTTTACTTTAAAAACTCTGGTTTAGATATTAATCTAGGGTATACAGCAAATAACAGAAAAGAGTTTGAAGATGAACATGATGGTGAAGAAGAAGACGAACATCAAGAAATACTGACGCCTGCGCTACATATGAAATTAAAGACGTTTACCTACGATGCGAAATACAATCTACCAAAATTAGGCAAAATAGAGAGTATTATAGGTATCCAAGGTCTATCTCAAATAAATACTAATTTCGGAGAAGAATTATTAATACCAAATGCCAACATGAATGACATTGGTGGCTTTGCTACTGCATCAATAAAATGGAATAAGAATATCTTGCAAGGTGGTCTTCGTTTTGACAACCGTAGTATTACTACAGAAAGACAAGTAATAGAAGAACATCATCATGAAGAAGAGGAAGAAGAGCATGAAGAGGAAGAAGAGCGTGTTTTTGAAGCCATTAATAAGTCATTTAGTAGTTTTACAGCATCTTTAGGTTATAAAACAACTCTTTTTAATGTAATAACTACTCGATTGAACTTTGCAACTGGATATAGAGCTCCTAATTTAGCTGAATTGAGTTCAAATGGTATACATCATGGCACCAATAGGTTTGAAATTGGTAATGCCAATCTTACAAACGAACAAAACTATCAGATAGACTTAGCCCTAGAATATAAAAATGAGCATATTGAGTTTTATGTAAACGGATTTTACAATACCATTAATGATTATATTTTTATAACACCAACAGGTGCAATAATAGAAGATTCTAATGTATTTGAATACGTGCAAGGCAATGCGAATTTATATGGAGGTGAATTTGGGTTTCATTTACATCCTCACCCACTCGATTGGTTGCACTACGAAAGTAGTTTTGAAACGGTTACTGGTAAACAAAAAAATGGAGATTTCTTACCATTGATACCAGCAAACCAATGGAATAATGCGTTTCGAACAGAGTTTAAGGACAAGCAATGGCTTAAGAATAGCTATGCTTCATTAAAATTAGAAAGTACTTTTGCACAAAAAAATAATAGTATTTTCGAAACTAATTCTGACGCTTATAATTTAGTACATATAGCCCTTGGTGGAAAAGTAGTATTGAATAGAACAAAATTTGAACTTAGCTTGAATATTAATAATGTATTTGATACTCAATATATTGCCCACTTGTCACGTTTAAAAACAGATGGTATTCCAAACATTGGTAGAAATATGGTGCTGGGACTTAGATTTGATATTTAAGAGGCTTAAGTTTTTTACGCTTTTTTGATTCAATAAAAAGATATATTTGTTAAAAGAACTTAATGAACATGGTATAGATATGATGGGATATATTTATTAGTAACTATATCCCTACGTTGGAACCAATTTGAGAACAACTAACTGAAACTATGATTTTATCAATTTTATTAAGCTTAATTCTAATTGGACTTGGAATAATTCATTTCAATTGGGTAATCGGTGGGAAATATGGCTTTTCGGAATCGTTACCGACAAAAGAAAGCGGAGAAAGAGTATTGAATCCTAAAAAAATTGATAGCGCGATAGTAGGAATTGGATTAACCGCATTCGGAATTTTTTATCTGTTTAAGTCTGGACTTATTGAATACAATTTACCTGAATCGATAATGAAATATGGAACTTGGATAGTGCCTATAATATTTCTTTTACGAGCCATTGGAGAATTTAAATATATCGGATTTTTTAAAAGTGTGAAAAATACTAATTTTGGAAAACTGGACTCAAAATTCTTTTCCCCTCTTTGTTTGGTAATTGGAATATTTGGAATATTAATTCAGCTCATAAAATAAAAACTGGTGCTAACAACGCCTATATTCATGGTAGCCAATAAAAACAGATGTCAGAAATGAAAAGTGAAGCAAAAACAGTAGGAGATTATCTCTTAGAAGTACCAGAAACAAGAATTCAAGCTTTGAATAAACTAAGACAACTTTGCTTAAAACATCTTCCTAAATATGAAGAAAGCATGGCATACAAAATGCCATCATACAAAAGAGACGGTCAAGTTGAAGTAGCCTTTGCAAGCCAGAAACAGCATATTTGTATTTATTTCCTAAAACACGAAGTTATGCTGAATAACAAAGAACAATTAAAAGGACTAAATCACGGAAAAGGTTGCATCCGTTTTTCCAACCCTAACAAAATTGACTACCAATTACTAACTCATCTTTTAAAACAGACAACCGAATCAGATTCACCAATTTGTTAAATATTCAAATCATCGATAATACACTATGACTATTGAAAATAATCATCATAGATAAGCCCTAGCCCAAACATTAGCACTTATTATAAAAAATGAGAAGATTAACTAAATTTATTGAAAGTAAAAACTCTGGAAAGATTATTCTGGGGCTTTTTATATTGACGAATATTATTTACGTCTATATGCTAATGGTAACGATTCCCAAAACAATGGAGTTCTCAAAGGGAATGAAATTGTTGGACATGATGCCAACAGGATATGATTGGAATTATGTAAATGAATTATTTAATACGCTCGGAGAAAATGGACGTAAATACTATCTAACTAACCAAATACCTGTAGATATGTTTTACCCAATACTTTTTGGACTAAGTTACTCTTTGATTTTCGCTTATTTTCTAAAAAAAATAGAGAAACTCAGTACCTCATTTATCTATCTATGTTTATTGCCAATAATTGGTGGAATTGCCGACTATTTAGAAAATTTCGGAATTATTAAAATGCTGAACAATTATCCAGACTTGACAGAGACTACTGTTAATATGACCAATACTTTTTCAGTTCTAAAAAGTACTTCAACCAGTATATTTTTTATTGCCTTGATAGGGATCATAATATTACTTGGAATTAAATTCGTAAAAAGAAATAAAACAAGTGCTAACTCAGTATAAAACCTACCAGCCGGTTTACCTGCCGCAGGCATGGCAGGCAGATTAATTGCTAGTTCAAGCCTACTTACGAAAATCCTTACGAATTTTCTATTCGATTGATATAATGCGAGTGAAGAATTTGTATATCATACGTCTAAACTTCTTCTTTAACCTTTTTAGAAGGTCTAGGCAATACTTCTTCAGGAAATGGAAAAAGAATCGTTGAATTCTTTTCAGAAGCAATATTTGCCAAGGTTTGATAGAGTCTTAATTTAATTGCTGATGGTGATTGATCAATCAGTTTACCAGCTTCCAATAATTTACCCGCTGCTTGTTCTTCAGCAAGCGCTAAAATAATTCTTGCTCTTCTGGATCTTTCTGCTTCAGCTTGACTGGCCATCATACGTCTCATGTTTTCCGGCAATTGTATGTCTTTGATCTTTACATCAATAATCACAATACCCCATTCACTGGTTTCTTGTTCAACAATCGCCTTAATATTCTTACCCATTTCTTCACGTTTGGATAAAATAGTATCCAATTCAACCTTGCCACAAACATCTCTTAATGCAGCCTGAGCAAGTTGGGTAATGGCAAATTTGTATTCTTCAACTTCTAAAACAGCCTTTTCGGGATTGTTAATTTTAAAAAATACAACACCGTCAATGCTACAGGGTACATTGTCCTCGGTCATTACCTCCTGTGACACAACATTGATGGTAATTACACGAATATCCACTACTTGAATGGTTTCAATAAAAGGAATGATCCATCTAAATCCAGGTTGCAGTGTTTTGATATATTTACCAAACCTGAATTTTAATGCTCGTTTATATTCAAAAATAATTCTTATTCCACTTAATATAAACAAAGTGAAAATGATACTAGCTAATAATTGAGGGTTCATAATATGTTTTTTGTTCCGATTTCGAAATAAGATTCAATAAAACGTCTAAAAATTGATCAAACAAGTATCACAAACCTTTAGACTTCAAAAAAGTAACATCATAAAAGAAAACAGAAAGTTTTCCGTCAAGGTTATAAGAGTTCCTTTTAAAGTTACAAAATATTAGGCTGACTGCAAAAAGGAAAAAGAAGTATTTTACTAACCTTTAAAATTCTGAAAATGAAAAAAGCCCGGACAACCGGGCTTTTAATTTTATGGGAGTATGAATCTGATCTATTTTAAAGTCATTACTCTTTCATAAATTATACTGTACTCAAAACCATCGGGTAAAATTTCACTCATTTTCGATTTTGAAAGTACTGCAGTCCATGCATTGTCTGCTGTATTCGCCGACGAATCTGGAGACTGGTATCGTAAATATTCCATTGCGTCAGAAAGCTTATTAAAACCATCAACCGTAAATACCGAAAACCGATCCTGGTTTCCACGTGGATATACTACGGAATTAATAGACCAGGCAGTCATCCCATCACCAGTCTTAATGCCGGTGGCATGCAATGGTTTCCACAGCGTTTTATTTTCTTCTATAAAAGCTCCAAGATCAACAGGTTTTGCATAATTCACCACCGCATATTTATGTTCTCCATCAATACCGTCTTCGCGCTGCACATAATAATCAAAGGTGGTGGTTGTAAAAGATCCCGTTTCAATGTCTGCAGGCTTAACATCTCCCAAAGCATCCATGTTCCCTTCCCATACTGCTGGAGCATCTAGCTGATCTAATTTTGCATAAGAATTTACAAATACGTAATTAGGTGAAGTATCAGAACTATTGAGTACACCTACTTTTCTCCATAATGACCAACTTGTCATTTGCCCTTTTGCAATAGCAGCCTTAGCAATTTTTGACCAATGTTTGGTTTCTCGTTCGATAAATTTCTCCTCGTGTTCTGCAGGCACATAACGGTATTGCAGATAAGAGATTTGCGCAAAGGAGGTGGCCACAAACAGTAAGGCGAACATTAATACTAATTTTTTCATAATAATAATGGGGGTTTAGTTAATAAATACTAAAGTTAAGCATAAAATCATTAATCATCAAAAAACTCCTATATTTAGCTAACCATTATAAATAATGATAACTAAACTAGGCCAAAAATTTACAGACCTTTTTATTAAATATATGCCTAGCGCCTATGTTTTTGCTTTACTATTAACAATAGTTGCGGGTTTATCGGCACTTCTCTGGACAGACGCTTCGTTTATGCAAGTCATTAGTGGTTGGTATAATGGATTTTGGGATCTGTTAGCATTCGGTATGCAAATAGTTCTTATTATCATTACAGCATTTAGCATTGCACAGTCATCTACTGTAGCTAAAGGCATAGATAATTTTGCTAAATATGTAAAAACACCTATGCAGGTATACTTTTCAGTATTGCTTATTGGTACACTTTTATCCATTATTAGTTTCGGAATGATTGTTTTAGTTGGTATTTTTGCTCGTGAATTAGCCTTACGGGTAAAAGGTGTTCATTATCCTTTTTTAATTGCATGCGTATATTTTTCGATGGGTGCCTGGGTGACTGGCTTTTCAAGTTCGATAGCCTTATTACTTAACACGCAAGATAATTTTTTAATCAAAGCCGGTATATTGTCAGAAGTGATTCCAACCTCATTTACTTTGGGTTCCAGTCTCAATATAGCCATGATAACATTATTCATAATTGTCTCACCCATTTTATTCTTAATCTTAGCACCAAAAAAAGATATTAAAGAATTGAATACCCTGTTAGGGTCTAAAAATTTCGCTAAAGAAACAACGGTAAAAGAAGAAGCCAATTCTTATAAACTGCCTTATAAGGCAGTTTCTGATGCCTTAAATAATAGCGCCATACTACAATTGGCTATAGCAATAATGGGTTTTATTTATATAGTTCATCATTTTAATACCAATGGTTTTGATCTGAATTTCAATATTATGATCTTTATTTTTATCATTATTGGACTCTTTTTACATAAAACACCAATGCGTTATAGTATTTCTATGAAACGCGCTAGTAATAATATATCGGGAATTTTATTTCAATATCCCTTTTATGCCGGTATTATGGGTATTATGCTTGCTACAGGCCTGGGTGATAAAATAGGACAATTACTAGCATCTGTAGCTACTTTAGATTCATATCCATTCTTTGCATATTTATCAGGAGGTTTGGTAAATTTTGCAATTCCATCAGCCGGTGGAGAATTTGCAGTTATTGGGCCAAGTATTATCAGTGTGGTTCAAGGTCTCGGAGCTGATTTACCAGATGCCGAAGTCAATGCCATGATAGCAAGAGCATCAATGTCTATAGCCTACGGAGAAAGTCTAAGTAACGCCTTGCAGCCATTTTATTTGCTCATTGTATTCCCGGTAATGGGAGCTGGTATTAAAATTCAGGCTAGAGATATTATGGGTTATTTGGTCATTCCGTTTCTGGTGTATTTCATCATTCAATCAGCTCTGGTCGTTTGGATTCCACTTTGATATCATAAATATCTTTGATAACTTAGGGCTGTGAAGATAAAAGATAATATAGCCAAGGAGTTTAATGAATTCTCTAAAAATTACACCAATGACATGATCGGTTGTGTACCGTATTATTTAGATCTAATGTCTTGTTTTACAGAAAATTTACCTATTGGATTCAGTCCTAAACAAATTCTAGATCTTGGTTGTGGTAATGGTAATGTTACTGCACTCTTATTGAAAAAATTTCCAGATGCAACTTATACGTTGGTAGATGCATCTCAAGAAATGATCGCATTGTGCCAAAAACAATTTCAAACATATACAATTAATTGTGTTGAATCTTATTTTCAGGATTTTTCCTTTAAAGAAGAAAATTATGATCTTGTAGTGGCAGGGTTTAGTTTGCATCATTGTAATTCTAATGAAAAGCGAGTGCTTTTTAGAAAAATTTATAGCTCGCTAATAAAAGGGGGCATTTTCGCCTGTTCTGATCTTATGATTGGTAAAAAAGATCCTGAACACGCAAAATTGAAAGCACAATGGAAGTTATTTGTGCATAAAACATTCCCCAATGGAATGAAATGGCAGTGGCTTATGGAACATTATAATGAATTTGACAAGCCGGATAACTTTAGCAATCAAAAAAAATGGTTAAAAGAAGCTGGATTTTCCAATATAAAAAATACATCACGTAAAAATTATTGGGTACATTTTCAAGCTATAAAAATTTAATTATCTTAGCAGGCTTATACTTAAAAACATGAAAAAAATTACATTCCTTGCATTCACAATTCTAATATCGTTAGCTGTTAATGCACAACAAACTGATGCTGACAAAACAAGCTCTACTGTTTCAAAAAGTAATATCGAAGGTCATATTTACTTTCTGGCTTCCGATGAATTAAAAGGACGGGAAACTGGTTCTCCGGAAATAGATATAGCAGCTTCTTATTTAGCTAATACTTTTAGAAGATATGGTGTTAAACCCGCTAATAAGGGTAGCTATTATCAAGACGTACAATTAGAGAAGGTTTCTGCCCCTAAAAAAATGACCATACAGTTGAATGATGTTTCATCTGATAATTTAATGACCTTAAAAGGTCATAATATTAATCAAATTGGCGATGCTGTCTATCTAAATTATGGAATGGCAGAAGATTATAAAAAGCAAGATGTAAAGGGTAAATTAGTGATTGTAAAGGCTGGTTCAGAAGGTAATACTGACGCTATGTCAGCGTTTGGTCTTAGAAACGAGAAAAGAAAACTTGCAAAAGAAAATGGTACTATTGGTTTAATAGAATTAACAAATGCCAACGATCAAATTTGGGAGCGTTTTACTCATTATTTTAATTCTGATAAACTTAGAGTAGCTAGTTCAACCGAAGAAAAAGAATTACACCTTTGGGTTCAAGATACTGATGGTAGTATTACAAAAACATTGGAATCTGCCAAAAAAATAAATGCCGATCTAACTATTGAGGGAATTTCCAAAATCCCTGTAAAAGCAAAAAATGTAGTAGGAATGGTGGAAGGTACAGATCCTAAATTAAAGGAGGAATTTGTAATTTATTCTGCACATTATGATCATGTTGGTATAGGTAAACCTAATGCAGAAAATGATTCTATTTACAATGGAGCTCGCGATAATGCTGTAGGTACTGTTACCGTATTGAGTGCGGCCGAAAACATCGCTAAATATCCCACAAAACGATCTGCCCTATTTATATTATTTACAGGTGAAGAAAAAGGCTTATTAGGCAGTAAGTGGTACACCGAAAACCCCGTAATACCACTAGAGAAAATGGTTTACTGTTTTAATAGCGATAATGGCGGGTACAATGATACTTCTAAAGCAACAATTATAGGCTTAAACAGAACAACAGTAAGCAAACATATTATTAACGCTGCTGCGGAATTTGGATTAACTGCAATTGATGATCCAGCACCCGAACAAGGTTTGTTTGACAGGTCTGACAATGTCCATTTTGCTGCAAAAGGAATTCCCGCTCCTACTTTTAGTATGGGATTTACTGCATTTGACGGAGAAATTAATAAATATTATCACCAAACTGCTGACAATCCTGATAATCTAGATTATGATTATCTCTATAAATTTTTTCAATCTTATGTATTGGCCTGTCGTTTAATTGCCAATGATGCCGAGACACCTTTTTGGACAAAAGGAGATAAGTATTATACTGCAGGTGAAAAATTATACAATAGGAAAAGAATTAAAAATTGATAGAGGATAAGGATTTTGAGAGTATTGATTATTCGACAGAAAAACTTATAGCAAACGAATACGACAATTGTACTTTTATTGATTGTACTTTCTCTGAACACAGTATATCTAACTTTACTTTTCGAGAGTGTGAATTCAACGAGTGTAATTTTAGCAATGTCCTTTTAAAAAATACCGTACTGAATGATATACATTTTATAAAATGCAAATTATTAGGTTTGGATTTTAGCGTATGCAATAAATTATTACTTTCATTGTCTTTTGAAAGTTGCAATTTAAGTTTTGCTTCATTTTATAGTTTAAAATTGAAAGACACTAATTTTAGCAATTGCGATCTGCAAGAGGTGGGTTTTACAGAAACTGATTTAACAAATGCCGTATTTGATAATTGCGATTTGAAAAGAACAATTTTCGAGAATTCAAATTTAGAGAAAGCTGATTTTAGAACTGCAAAAAATTATACCATTGATCCAGCTATTAATAAAATGAGAAAAGCTAGATTCTCGGCTTTAGGGCTTATTGGACTTCTAAGAAATTATGATATTATTATTGATCAATAATTATTTGATCTTAATGCTAAATGCTTGTTTGTCTTTTATAGTTCCTACTAATTTGTCATTTTCAGCAACCTTACCTACTCCTGCTGGTGTACCCGTAAACAAAATATCCCCTTTTTTAAGTGTAAAGAATTGAGATACATATGAAATGAGTTCATCTATTTTCCAAAGCATGGCATTTGTATTACCATCTTGAACCAACTCGCCATTTTTTAGTAACTGAAATTTTAAATTTTCAAGATCGAATTCATTTTTAGGAAAAAAATCACCTATTACTGCACTCCCGTCAAATGCTTTTGCTTTTTCCCATGGCAATCCTTTTTCTTTACATTTAGACTGAATATCTCGGGCAGTAAAATCTATACCCAATCCGATTTCCTCATAATATTTGTGAGCAAATTTTTGGTCTATATGTTTACCTACTTTATTGATCTTTACCAAAACTTCTACTTCATAGTGAATATCGTTAGAAAAAATTGGTATAAAAAAAGGCATTTTTTTAGCTAAAATTGCAGAGTCCGGTTTTAAAAAGACAACAGGATTATCAGGCCGTTCATTTGCCAATTCTTCAATATGTTTTGCATAATTACGGCCAATACAGATTATCTTCATTTATTTAATTTTTCGATCTTCTCGATACAATTTTCTTCCAGAAAATTACTCGACGTGACAATTATACTTTTATATGCTTTTAAGAAGTTATGGTAACCATTTTTTTTCAAAATTAGGTTTACGCTTTTCTAAAAATGCATCTCTGCCTTCTTTTGCCTCATCGGTCATATAAGCCAATCTTGTAGCTTCTCCCGCGAATACCTGTTGCCCAACCATACCATCATCGGTTAAGTTCATGGCAAACTTTAACATTTTTATGGATGTTGGTGATTTTTCCAGAATTTCTTGTGCCCATTGATAAGCAGTGACTTCTAGTTTATCATGCGGTATTACAGCATTCACCATTCCCATTTCAAATGCTTCTTGTGCTGAATAATTACGTCCTAAAAAGAAAATTTCACGTGCTTTCTTCTGCCCTACCATTTTTGCCAAATAAGCTGAACCATAACCTCCATCAAAACTCGTAACATCAGCGTCTGTTTGCTTAAAAATAGCATGTTCTTTACTTGCAAGTGTGAGGTCACAAACCACATGTAAACTATGTCCTCCACCTACTGCCCATCCAGGAACCACAGCAATGACTGCCTTTGGCATAAATCGAATTAAGCGTTGTACCTCTAAAATATTTAAACGATGCATCCCGTCATCGCCGACATAGCCTTGATGTCCTCTCGCCTTTTGATCACCACCACTACAAAAAGAATAAATTCCATCTTTTGTTGATGGCCCTTCTGCTGAAAGTAATACTACTCCAATACTAGTATCTTCCTGAGCATCATAAAAAGCATTATACAATTCACTTGTCGTTTTCGGTCGGAAAGCATTGCGAACATTTGGTCTATTAAAAGCTATTCTTGCGACCCCGTTACATTTCTTATATGTAATATCTTCATATTTTTTTGCAACTTTCCAATCTATTTGTATCATATTTTAACTTTTAATTCGTTGTAAAGATATAATTTAAGAAAAAGACTAAAAAATTAGTCAGTAAAAACTAAAAAATTGTTATCAACCATGAAAAAATTAGGTGCTCAACTTTTCTTTCTGTTTTTCTTTGTTTATGGGTTTTCACAGAACATTACTATAGAAAAATTCAAATCACAAGAATTGGCTGGTGAAATAATAGACGAACGGGTTATTAAAATTTACATCCCTGATAGTTATAAGACGGATTCTACACAAACTTACCCATTAGCTGTAGTTTTAGATGCTGAGCATTTATTTGATATATACGTAGCGAACTCCAGATTATTTGCAACAAGAGATAAGGCTCCGGAACAAATTGTAGTGGGGGTCATGCAAAATCAAAAAAACGAGCGTAAGTTAGATTGTGCTGTGAATTTTGAAAATAGTATGCTCACAGAAACTAGCTCAAAATTTTATAAGTTTATCAAAAATGAATTATTACCCAACATGGAGAATAAATATCGCCTTTCTCCATTCAAAACAATTGTCGGAAATACACTTACGGCAAATTTTATAAATTATTTTCTGGTTGAACCTCAACAGATATTTAATGCTTATATAAATATCAATCCTTTTTTTCCAGACGGTCTTTCAGCGCTATTTCAAGGAAAAATCCCAATTCTTGAACCAAGAACCTATTATTATTTAAATACAGGAAAATATAACGGAGAAAAGAGAAATAAAGCTATTGAAAAAATTCATTATATCTTAAATAATGTTGAAAATGAAAGTTTTGTGTATAAGTTTGATAAGTATGATAATTCTACTAAAACTTCATCCATTGGACAGTCAATTCCAGCCGCATTAGCTCATATTTTCGAAATGTATTCATCTATTTCTAAAGAAGAATTTGAAGAGCATGTGGCACATTTAAGTCCTGCAGAAGCGATTGAGTATTTAGAGAAAAAATATGTCGAAATTCAATACTTGTTTGGAGCAAATAAGAGGATTAGACAACGTGATATTTTTGCTGTAGAATCAATCATTTTAGATAAAGAAAACGGTGATTATCTTGAAGAATTCGGGAAAATGATCATCCGTTTATATCCTGAATCCCCAATTGGTGATTATTATATTGGCCAATATTATGAAACAGGAAATGACTTAAAAAATGCCTTAAAGTACTATAAGAACGGGTATGCCAAAATACCGGGAGATGATCCTAATGGAGATGGTTATTATGAAAACGTTGAGCGTGTACTAGCAAAAAGAAAGGCAAAAAGACCAACTTTAGAAGAAGAAGAAAATACCGAAGGAGAAACCGATGAAAACGGCGAAAATGGCGAAAATGGCGAAGACGGGGGTAATTAATATAAAATCACAGGATAACCTAAAACTCGAAGCTCTTTATAAGTTTCGAGTTTTATTTTTTTAACAAATAAATAGAATTATCGTCAATTTTTATAAGCTTTTGTTTATATAAATTTCCAATTGCTTTTTTAAAGTTCTTCTTGCTCATTTGTAAACGGCTTTTAATCTCTTCAGGTGAACTTTTATCTGTTAAATCAAGTATACCTTCACTAGTATCTAACTCTTTCAAAATTCGCTGACTTATACTATCAATAACTTGTTTAAATTTTTGCGCTTGTAAAGCAACATCAATTCTTTCATCTTCACGAATCTTTTTAATATAACCATCAATTTTCTGTCCTTCTGTTAATTCCTGAAAAATCTCATTATGATATAAAAGCCCCTCACGTTCTTCATTAATAAGAACCGAAAAACCCAAGGGTGATTCTTTACCAATTATTAAACTTACTTTGTCGCCTTCTTTCATATCTGATTTTTGAGAAAATAAAAAACCTCACTACAAAGGTAATGAGGTTCAATATTTAAATTGAATAAAAGATGGCTTATTTGTAAACTGACTCTTTTTTGAAATGCTTAGTAAGCAGATAATAAACAACAGCTCTATATTTATTTTTATTAGAACGACCATAGGTGTCCATAACTGCATTTATCGCAGCATCTTCACCAGATTTTACCCCTAATTTATTATTTAAGAAATTATTTTTTACAGTAGCAAGTTCTTTTTCATCTGAACTTGAAACTGTAGCCGCATCTCTGTTATAAATTGATGGACCACAACCAATAGTTACTTTAGTCAATAAATCCATATCAGGGTTAACACCACATTTGTCTTTTAAATCTGCAGCATATTTTACAATAAGATCGTCTCTTTTACTCATAATTTTTCTTCTTTAAATTGATTAATAATTTTTATGTTATTTCTAACTATCAAATATAACGAAAATATTAACATTTTAAAAATTACTTTTTAATATTGTTGTCTCTTCTATTTCAAATAGTTAAAATACTTTTTGAGCACAATATCATTCTCATTTTTTGGTGTAAAAATTTCTAACAATCTTGGTTTATTTGATTTACTATAAAATCCTTTTAAAGCTTGTTTTAATTCCATTTCGCTTTCTGCGGAAACATATTCAAAACCAAACATATCACACAAATTTCCAGCTTTCAATTTATGTGTTGTTTCAAAATATTCAGCTGATTCTGAACTTTTGGGACCTGGAATTATTCGAAAAATTCCACCTCCGGAATTATTAATCAAAATAACTCTAAAATTGCTTTTAATATAATTGTTCCAAAGTGCATTGCTATCATAGAAAAAACTGATATCACCAGTAATAAAAACAGTTTGCTTATCTGAAGCTAAAGATGCTCCGACGGCTGTAGAAGTACTACCATCTATACCGCTTGTTCCTCGATTACAAAAGGTTTGAACTTCTTTTTCTACATCAAATAATTGTAGATACCTAATGACAGAACTATTACCAGATTGTAAGAGAATATTTTTTGGTAAAGTCTTAATTAAAATGTCAAATACTTTTAAATCAGAAAAATTACAATTTTTAAGGTAGTTGGTATGCGCATTTTCCCTGTAGGATTTAATAGTTAAAAACTTTCCCTGATATGTACTCTTAGTCGGATTCACCATCTTGGAAAATTGTTCAAAAAATAATTCCGGATCCTGTTTGAAATGATGGTTTAAGCATTGAAATGTATCTGGCGCATGCTTTGTACTTATATGCCAATGATGTGAAGGCTTACGTTCTCTCAATATTTTTTTAATTCGCTTTGAAATAACCATTCCTCCCAAAGTTAGCAATACCTCTGGTTGAAATTCCATTTTCTGAGTCTCTTCAAAAGGAAAAATTAAATTATCAATGCTATTAATAAATTTAGGATGATGAACGTTAGAGGTCGTTTCAGTTAATATTAATACAGATTCATCCTTTACAAGCCTTTCTAATTGTTTCTGAACAATCTCGTTGGGAAAATACTCACCAATTAAAATCATTTTTTTTGAGGAAGTATTCCAAATTTCTACGAAAGGTTCCAGTTCATGTGTCGATACTTCTTTTATCTTATTGGTCACTTTTACAGGCTCAATTTTTTCAATTGTAGCCTTATCAATAATTTCATATAGCGGCTCATCAAAAGGTATATTGACGTGAACCGGTCCCTTATTTAATATAGAAATACTAAAGGCTTCATTAATTAAAGCTGCGTTATTTTCAATCGAAATACCATCATCATCTAAATTCGCATTAAACTCAATATGATTTGCAAATACATTTTCTTGACGAATAGTTTGGCCATCACCTACATCGATCAAATGTTTGGGCCTATCTGCAGAAATAACAACAAAGGGAATATTACTGTAAAAAGCTTCCGCCACAGCCGGATAATAATTTAGTAATGCCGAACCAGAAGTACAAACAACTACAACAGGTCTTCTTTTTTGTTGTGCCATACCTAAAGCAAAAAAAGCAGCACTGCGCTCATCAACAACGCTATATGTTTTGAATTTCGAATGATTGGTAAAACCGATAATGAGTGGTGCATTTCTAGAACCTGGCGATATTATAATATCTAAAATATCATATGCTTCACAATATTCAATAACAAGTTGTGCAAGTTCATCTTTAGGATAGCTCATTGATCGTATTTATCACCGTAAATTTACATTAATTTGATAAAACTTTCTTCATCACTTTACTCTTTTCTACTGTTTCCAACCATTCCTTTTCTGCAATGCTATCAATGGTAATTCCTCCTCCAATAAATAAGGAAGCTATTGAATTTTCAATTTTCATACAACGAAGATTTACGAATAAATCTGACGAACTATCAATATTCAATTCACCCAGGAAGCCCGTATAAAATTGACGTTTATATTCTTCGTTTTTTAAAATAAATTCCTTAGCTTTTTTCATTGGCATTCCGCAAACCGCCGGCGTTGGATGTAAGTTGTCAAGAAGGTTTTTCAAGTTAAACTTATCATTCAACAAACCTTTAATAGAAGTTTCTAAATGTAATAGATTCCCTGCTTTAATGGTTGTTGGTATTGATATTGATAAATCGTCAACAAGTGAATTTAGATTCGATTCTATATAATTTGTGACGATTTGCTGTTCTTCAAGTTCCTTTTTCTTCCAAATAACATCTAACGAATCTTTATAAACTTGAGTTCCTGCTAATGACACAGTATGAAACGTTTTTAATTTTATACTCACCAATTGCTCAGGAGTAGCCCCAAACCATAAACCAACTTTAGGATGATACCAAACATAGACAAAAGCATTGCTATAATTGTATACTAATTTTTGAAAAATTCTAGAAATAGAAAAGTTGGTTAACTCAAGCTCTTCCCTTCTAGATAAAACAATTTTTTCGGCCTGCCCCATTTTTATAAAATCAATACATTTAGCTACAAGATTTATATATTTATCTTTAGCTACATCATTATTGATTGCGGCATATTCTCCGCCAAGCTGAATATTACCTGTTGGCAATAGAACATTAAAAGTATTTGAATTTTCTAAACGAAATAAAATAACCTCTTCTCTGTTGTTAAAAGGTGCAAAAAGAAAGCCCTTTTCACTATAACTATTTGAAAAATTTAATATTGGATCCTTTTGAAAAATACCCTTAATAACTTTATCATTTGGTTTTTTATAAGCGACAAATGGTAATTCTTTAGCATATGCTTCTTCAATTCTGTCGAGTAAAATCTTATATTCCAAATTAATTTAGTGTTTTTAAAATTTCTGATTTGATCAATTCAAAATTCGTCCAAATTAAATCGTGACCTCCACCTTTGATGGTAACCATGGTAAATTTGTCAGAATCAATTGTATCCTCTAAAAATAAAGAGTTTTTATAGGGTACGATAAAATCTTCATCACCATGTATATTAACCACTTTAGAAGGGCTTAAATTCCATTGATCCTTATACTTTGATAAATCTGTTAAGTGTGCATATTTCTCTTTTGCTGCTGCTCTAAGCATTGCTGGCACCAAAGGTCTTGTCAATTTCCATTTATATAAACTAAGTACTCCAAACATAGGTTCATATTCTCCCACAACCGCGCTAGCCATTGATATTTTATATTTATAATTTTTGTTTGAGGCTAAAATTACAGGACCGCCATAAGAATAACCGGCCAGAATAATGTTATCTACAGGGATATCCTTAATAAGATCATGTAAAATTTCCATTTCAAATGCTAAAGTACCTTGGATTTTACCCAAGTTTTTTAGTCCATAACCTATTCTATCGTAGCTAATTAAATTTGCCTTTTTATTTAAAATTGTGTCATTAAAATAGCGTTTATAATCTAAACTTGAGCCCGGGGAACCATGAACAAAGACTAGTGTAGGTAGTGTAGTGTCCAGTTCCTTTTGCATGGCAATAACCCGATAATTAAAGTCTTTATAGGTGTTAGAAAAAATATACGGTTTAGCTATTCCTTTTGATAGTTCATTTATAACTTTTTCATTTGATGCCGGCTTTAATAAAATATGAGCAGCTGTTAAAAGACCTATAATAAGTATTCCAATAACAATGAAGGAAATCTTGACGATCTTTTTTACCTTTTTCAAAATCAAGAATCTTTTTTAGATAATACTATAGTACTTAATTTACACAACGAAATTAGGCGTTCATCTTCATCAATAATTCTAATCTCCCATAATTGAGTAGTTCTACCTTTATGTAATGGAATCGCTGTTGCTATGATCAAACCTTCTTTTATACTTCTCAAATGATTAGCAGTAATTTCAATTCCTCTTACCATATGCGTTTCTCTGTTTATAGAAAGTGCAGATGCAAAGCTACCTACCGTTTCCGCCAAAGCTACACTGGCACCACCATGCAATATACCATCCGGTTGGTGTACCTTTGAATTAACAGGCATTGATGCAACTACTTTATCTGTAGAGGCTTCTAAAAATTTAATATTTAAAGTTTCCATTAAAGTATTTTTAGAAGTACTGTTTATATAATCTAAATATGATTCGTCTTTCATAAAAGGTTTTTTAGCAGCGTAAAAGTAATCAAATCTTTATATTTTATAATGTTAAATAGCTAACTTCGCCAAGAATTTATATTCAGTCCAATGATCTATAAGCTTCGTATAATATTAGACACCGAACAGGATGTTATCAGGGAAATTGCTATTAAAGAAAGTGATACACTGGAAGATTTACATAATGCTATTGTTAATGCTTTCGGCTTTGATGGAACTGAAATGGCCTCATTCTATATGACTGATGACAACTGGAATCAAGGTGCAGAAATTCCTCTTTTCGATATGAGTGAAAATGGAGATGCAGTTACAATGCAACATTTTGTTATTTCTGATATCATTGATACTGAAAAAACAAAGCTCATCTATGTGTATGATTTCTTTTCTATGTGGTCATTTTTTGTTGAATTAGTAGATATTGTAGAAGATATCAATGAATATGAGTTACCGGCTTTACTCTTTACGCTAGGGATTATTCCAGATGAAGCCCCAGAGAAAGAGTTCAAAAGTGAAGCAATAGGTGAAAACCCGAATGAAAATGATACAGATATAGATATTGATGAATTTGACTTTGATAACTTTGATGAGTTAATGAATTAATAGTCATTATTTTAATCTTTATTTTATTTTTTCTGTTACAAAAGATTATTTTGGGCGTCGTATAATATAACAACCAAAAAATAATATTCTTGGAAACAATCTTATCTCTTAAAAATCTCGATAAAAAATATGGATCGGTCCATGCGGTAAATAATTTATCTTTTGATATACAAAAAGGGAATGTTTATGGCATTTTAGGACCAAACGGCAGTGGTAAATCTACAACATTAGGCATTATTTTAAACGTTGTGAATAGAACCTCTGGTGACTTTAGTTGGTTTGATGGCAATATCACAACTCATGAAGCTTTAAAAAAAGTAGGTGCAATTATTGAGCGTCCAAATTTTTACCCTTACATGACCGCTAGCCAAAATTTAAAGTTGATCTGTAAAATAAAAGGCGTTTCTTATGACAAGATCGATGAGAAGTTAAAAGTTGTAAACTTATTTGAGCGTAGGGATAGTAAGTTTAAAACTTATTCTTTAGGTATGAAACAACGTTTAGCTATTGCTTCAGCACTCTTAAATGATCCAGAAATTTTAATTTTAGACGAACCAACTAATGGGTTGGATCCTCAGGGAATTCATGAAATAAGAAAGATTATTAAAGAAATTGCCGGTAATGGCACTACTATCTTATTGGCTTCACACTTATTAGATGAAGTAGAAAAAGTTTGTTCACATGTAGTTGTTATCCGTGAAGGTATTAAATTATATTCAGGCAGAGTTGATGAAATGACTGCATCAAATGGTCTTTTTGAATTGAGTACTGATAACGGTATTGATAAATTAAAAGAATTGTTAGAAAATCATAAATCAATTGGTATTGTTAAAGAAGAAAATGGCAAGTTAATAGCAACTTTACAGGAAGAAATGTCTGCGACGGATATTAATGCTTATCTCTACAAAAATGGCATTACTTTATCACATTTAGTCAAGCGAATGCCCACATTAGAACAGCAATTCTTAACACTAACCAACAATAACTAACCAAAAATCATCCGTACTTATGTTACGTCTTTTAAATATAGAATTCCATAAACTAAAACATAATAGAGCTAGTAGAGTTTTGTCGATTATCTATTTTGGTTTGTTAACCTCAATCGCATTAATTGCTGCTATTAAATTTGACATTGGTCCTGTTAAATTTCACCTGGCTGATCAAGGCATCTTTAATTTTCCATATATCTGGCATTTTAGTACATTTATGGCAGCGATCTTTAAGTTCTTTTTACTATTGGTTATCGTGTCGATGATGGCTAATGAATATAGCAATAAGACCTTAAAACAAAATTTGATCGATGGGCTCAGTAAAAAGGAATTTATCTTATCAAAATTTTATACAGTCGTTGCTTTTGCACTTATCTCTACAATTTTTGTTTTTATAGTATCATTAATTTTAGGGTATATTTATTCAGACTACAATGAGTTAAGTATTGTTTTTTCTGATCTCGAATATTTATTTGCTTTCTTTTTAAAACTTGTAGGTTTTTTCTCTTTTGGGCTTTTTATGGGCGTTCTGGTAAAACGTTCTGCTTTTGCGGTAGGAGGTTTGGTAGTTTGGTTAATTGCTGAAAGTATTTTTAAAGGCTATCTTTTTTGGCAATTTAGAGATGGTGATTTTAGTTCAGTATCAGATAGTGTAAATAGTATTATGCGCTTTTTTCCATT
>Ga0316189_10000391_pt1 | contig 43340 bp, 26 predicted proteins | sample LowCovwburrow_MG_FD_204930 | JGI IMG/M metagenome (GOLD analysis project Ga0316189, IMG submission 204930) | Coastal sediment microbial communities from Maine, United States - Lowes Cove worm burrow | ecosystem: Environmental > Aquatic > Marine > Coastal > Sediment | place: USA: Maine... | reverse complement strand
AATCAGGGTTAGAAAATGGAGCTCCTGGATCAGAAATGGTAGCAGGTTTGTAAAGTAAGTTATTACTAAAGCCAATTATTGAATACGTTGAACTATAACGGTGTTCCAGTGTGAAACTTCTAAAGTGCTTTTTAAACCAGGCAAATTGCATAAGACCTTTATAATTTACTCTCCAGTTTGGTATTGGAACACTTCTAAACGGACCCGTTTTAACTTTAGCTGCATCCTTACCGGAATAGGCAGCTAAGAAAGCAGGTAGCAATACGTCAGAACTGTTTTCTCCATAACCTACAGGGAAAACAGTGGCATTAGGATTAATTGGTTCTCCAGCCAACCTTTGCGCTATAATAATTCTATTATCTTTAAATGTTTGAAAAGTAGCATCACCATCACCATCAAAAGCAGTATTTAACATAAAATGACTTATACTAAAATTTCCAATTTCATTGGTTGGAAAAGCATTATTTAATTCACCAACAGCATTAACATCTATAAGTTGAGATCTGTTACGCGTAAACACCCTATTTGCCGAAAGCTCTATATCTAAATTTTTAAAAGGTTTAACTTCAGCATTGATATCTAGTTTTTCAAAATGTGTATTGCTATAGGTTTTACTAAAATCATCATTTAGCAATAATAGATCATTTGCTATTAATTGCTGCCTAATATCACGTTGGCTACCAAAAACAAATCCTAAACTCGGGGATAAACCGCTATTTTGATAACTATCACGCCCTAAGAAACCAACTTCTGGGATATAACCGGGTAAAATAGTACCATTGTTTTCAGCATAAGCTACCCTTATTTTTTTAACAGATGTAAGCACATCTACAAAACCTTGTGCAACCTTTCTGCCAGAACTCATTTTTTTTGAATTGTTTCTTTGTTGAACAATTTTGCTGGTATTTGAAGGTTTGGATTGATTGTTTTTAGATTTGGATCCTTTTTTCTTTTTAATTTTCTTTTTGGCCAAATCTAAAAGTCCAATTTTTTTATAGAATTTAGTCATATTCAGATCAGCAGAAAGGGTATGCGTATTTGCATTCTGTATCGTATTACCAATCTGATCAATATAGCTTTTCGATGGCGCCTGCCAGTCAAAATCTGCCGTATATTTATAAGTTGCATTTACGAAATCAAAAGCGGGTATTTTATTTATTGGAATCTTATAATTAGCATCTAAAGTTTGATGATAATTATTTATTCTCCCAATGTCAAAGAAATTATTAAATATAGTCACATCTTCATTTTCATCTTCCTGATCGAAATCATCAAAAATATAATTATTAGCAGCTCTAAAATTAAATTGTAATGAATTGGTCAAGTTGTAAGCTATATTATAATCCCAATCAAACATAAAACGTCGTTGTGTTAAGACCGGTAATTCAGGAAGTCCTTCAACTAAGGACCTGGATTCTTGCTGATTGTAACTTCTTATAATATTTGAGTTAACCGAGATAGAAGAAGGTAATAAATTGATATTAAGATCACTAATAAATTTTAAATAACTTCCTTTTTTTAAGAATTTCCAGTTTTTCAGAGGTTCTAAGATAAAAGGTTTAAAATTATGATTATAAGTTGCTGAAGCTCTTACATTTTGATCGATAAAACGTTTGATATTATAATCTCTATGAAAAATTTCATTGAACGCGTAGGAAACAGAAACGTTTTCTATATCATAAAAATGACTTTTATTTTCGGTATTTGTTCTCTCTTTGCGGACGTTGATCAAATTGATACTCTTGCGTTTTGTATAATCTCTGGAATTATTACTATTTGGATTTATTTCTTTAGCATCTTCAAAGAGTACATCCTGGTATTGAGGATCCCATCTGGGATCTTTAAATTCCTCTGATATACTATAATTTAAAGGTATTTTTAAGCCTATCTTTTTAGGCAATAACTGACCGAGATTTATATTAGTAACAATATCGTATTGTTTTACATCTTCCTGACTACGTTCATTAACACGCTGCTCTAAAGAACCGAACCCTTGTGAATTTGCTCTTGCCGCAATTGAAACATCTGCAAAATCTGCAAAATTAGCATCAGCATTAACCACAGCTGCCCAGCCACCTTCATTATCAAAATCAGCCACTCGTAATTCATTAAACCAAAGCTCAACAGACTTATTAATTGTGGCATCATTTCGAACACCTATCATAAGGGTTCTGATATTTGATAAATTTGGATTTCCTTTTACGCGTATTCTGGCTTCGGGATTTGATGTAACACTCGGATAAATTTCATTGGGAGGCGGAGCACTCGGATCTGCAAAGCGTTCTAATCTTAATTTTCCAAGTTCTTTAAGTTTACTATCTATTTCATTTTTCCAAAGGCTATCTCTTGATATTTCACCTATCTCGGTTATTTTTAAAGGTATTTCTAATTGGTAAAAATTATCATTTGTATCACTACCTAGCCTTAAAATCGCCGTTAGATCATTATTATCAGAAGCAGCTAACCCGGAAATGCTTTCAGCATGAACATACATTCTAATATTATTGAACATACGCATGTCATAACTCGTGTTTTTGAATACGGCTCTTGTTTCACCGGGAGGTAGTTCTTTAACACGCACCAGAAGTGATTGTTCATTTTGTTGTTGAATTGATGTGCTTCCCTGTAAACGCTCACGCCTTACACCAGGTGGTAAATCATAAGGGATAGGTGATTTATTTTCGTTTTCTTCTATATTCACTACACCCACTTCAAAATTTCGATTGTCTTCTTCGGTAAGATCGGGCATTGCAGGTAGCGGTTCACTTAATGACTGCGTATAGCGTCTCCAATCACCACGCACCAATTCCAGTTCTCCTAAACGTAATACCACAGGAACTTTGAATTTGGTAAGATACATCCGCATAAAGCGAATTGAATTAAAATCTGAAATTCCTCCAATAGGTGTTCCTGTTGTTACAGGTATACGAAATTGATACCAAGTAGTTTGTTGTGTATCACCATTGGGTAGATTTACAGTGATTTGCTTACGATCAACTATATTGTTTTGACCAACTACCAAGCTATCAGGAAATAATGAAACTTTATACTGGTAGTAACTTTCTACCGCACTCATAGTCTGATCTTTATTGATATCTTCTATATCTGGAAAAGAGGTTGCAGATGTAGGGAATCCTTCAGTAGAATTGTTTGCAGTAGGTGAATTACCTTGTGTTTTATTAAAATTTCGATAACGTGATAAAATGGAAGCATCGGCATTGTCTAAGGCAGCTCCTCTAAAAAAATTATAATTATCATTTGCAGGGTCGTCCAAATTATTGAAAGGAAGAACATTGCCAAGGGTGTCAATTCCAAACCTGTCTTTTTCCTCTTGATCGAATCGCCCGTCTAACCCTAAATCCTGATTTGGTCTATCACCATCTTCCTCGGTAAAAGCATAAATTAATGATTGATTGATAGGAATATCACTCCAAGCAGTAGCATCTACATTCGCTCCGTCTGCATCCTTAAAGATTTTAACCCCATCTCTTGGTAAACCATTTTCGAACATTCGTCGATTATCCTTTAAAATGTCTTCAGAAATATTACCTAGATTCAAATAAAAATCACCGCCAAAATCTGCAGGGTTTATAATAGGATCTGCACCTTCTTCAGGAGTGATTGAATAATTTTCATATGGATCCATCAACCAAAACTGGATATACTCAACATTTGCCTGTTGAAAGTCAGTTGTATTCAATGAACGCATGATACCCGCCCATTTAGTTTCTGGACTATTATCTGTATATATATTCGTATTAAAATCGATATTTCTATTAAAATTATAAGTTCCTCTTTCCTTAGGATAATAGGCCAGATCAAAAGTATTTACAATATTACTTTGAGTAACATCCAATTCCAGTTCAGGGAATAATTCTTCAAAGCCAACACGTCGAACTTCGGCTCTTGAAAGTTCAGTGTCATCGATATTATTCGGTTTTAATTGTGTACCATAAAACAAGCGATCAATAGTATACCATGCTAATTTTGAACGTTCAGCACCGAACTTTATATCTGGATCTACATTGTCGAAGATTTCACCGTTTGTAAAATCTAGATCACCACTCTGTCCTTGAGGTACACTGGCTAAAAACCATTGTCTTGGAGAACTTATATCTAATGGTATTTGAGAACCTTCAAAATCATCAACATATGATGCTGCTTCCCCATTCAATTCAATTCCTTTCGGCGAGCCCGGCAATAAGTAAGCAGCCTCTGCTCTTATAGAAAAATTAGAAGGTGCATCTGTATCGATATTGGGTAGCTTATTTACCCATTTGGTAAATTTTGGAACTTCGGTACTATAATTCAGGTTAAAACCAATTATGGTATTGTTTACCGGTTCTGCACCAAACTGAGGTTTCTGCGTAAAAGGCCGTTCATTTAAGTTTACAATGGTTCCTCCAACGGCAAAATTATCTGAAAATATATGTTGTACGTCAACACCCATAAAGGTTCTGTTTTGTTGATTGAAACCATTATTATTTTCTACTGAAACGCTAATAGGAGCATTAGACGAGATGAGGTTGGGATCAATAATTTGAACTGTACCAATCTGATAATCTACTACATAGTCAACGCCTTCGGCTAATTCTCTACCACCTGTTGTGACTTTTACTGAACCTCGTGGCACGTTAAAGGCGCCTAACGGAATGCCGTTTCTGGATTCTGATTTGAAGTACCCTTTTAGTGAATATTTATCCTTGCTTTGAAATTCGTTTTGGGCCTGTGCTTTGGTTAATTCATACAGCTCATTAAAGATAAACTTTTCATCTACTGGGTCTGTTAAAATTTGACCCAATTCTCCAGAAGTTATTGGTTCAGGAGAAGTTGTACTTGAGCCGAAGGGTTCAACGGTAGGAAAAATTAGATATCCATTTTGAGAATTTATTGTTACACCTTCTACAAAGTCAAAATAACCATCACCTCCTTCAAGAATATTATTTGTACCATCAAGAATATCTAAACGCAGTAAATTTAATAAAGGCTTATCTTTAATCTGATCTGGAGTTCCATCACCGGTCTCAGCATTTTGTAAAAAATTAATAGCGACCCCGGTTTCGTCATCTTGGTATAAGACTTCTAATCTAAATCCTTCTTGTTGTAATTGAAATGCTCCAGGAATACCATATACATTTTTCATCATCAAATCCCATAAAGGAATACTAGTATCAATAATTTCACTACGCAATAATTTCACAACTAAATTATCTGGTGCAGTAATCCCATCGCCGCTCAATTCACCAACTCTGAAAACGTTTGTTCCATTATCGGGATTAAGATTTATATTATCTGTATATTCATAAGCTACAGCCAGTATATCACTATCTGCTAATCGTCTGTTTAAGGTAATAAAACCTAATTGCGGATTTAATTCAAAATCAATACCTAAAGTTAACTTTCTGGCATTTTCTAAAATCGAATATCCAGTTCCTTGTTGCAATTTATATAAGGAGTTTTCGCCAATAATATCATTTACACGAGATATATCACGTATCAAACTTGTAGCCGTTAACTCAATATTTAAATTATTACCATCATTTCGTGGTCCAGGTCCACCAAAACCTATAACATCTCCATTTGGGTCAATATTAACTTGATCTACTTCTCCTAAATCTGCTAAAGCCACTATATTTCGTACATCCTCTGTTGTAGAATTTCTGTTGGTGATCCAAACCTCAATGCGTGTTATGTATTTTGAACTGGTAATTAAAGGAAATTGAGCTAGAGCTCCATTATAATCGTCTCTAAATTTCTGAGAAAGAAAAAAGTGCCTATTATCATCATAATCACTAGCGCGAATATCAAATTCATTTATTGACGAGCCTCCTTGAGCCTGAACAGAACGAGTTTGAGAACGTTGCTGAGAGAAAACACCAGTTACTTTAGTCTTACCAAATTGTAATTCAGTTTTTACACCAAACAAATTCTGAGCTCCCGAAATTAAAGAACTTTGAATGGGCATGCTCACATTACCAACTTCTATCTTTCTAATAATGTCATCTTCAGTTGGTGTATATTCTAGTTTAATTTGATTTTGGAAATTGAAAGTTGACTGTGTATCAAAGGCTGCATTTACGCGTAATCTCTTTCCTACTTTGGCATTTAAACTGGCATTAATTTCTTGATCAAAGTCAAAAGTAGTACTACTTCTATTACGTTCAGATAATTGAGGGTTATCAACCTTTTGAAATAGAATTCCCATTTTTACCAATACCGAACCTTGAGGGTTCACTTCAATGGTATTACCACCAAAAATATTTTCAAAAAATTGTGATTTTATTTGATATTGAGGCAATAAATTCTTTTGTGCCTCGGCTGCACTCTTTTTCTTACCATCAATGGCACTTACTTTATCTTTAAAATATGAAAGCATATCAACTTTTAATCGATATTCTTCATATTCTTTTTTTGTCATATAAAAAGGATGCTTAATGAAATACTCTCCAATTTTTTCTACGAAAATATAATGCCCTTTTTCAGCATCATATATAACTTCAAATTTGCTTAATTCATTTAAAAATAAGCTCCCTTTTTGTGATGGTTTAAAAGAGTATGGTAATTTCACTAAGGAGTCTCTTTTTATTGTGTCAATTTTTACTTCTACAATTTTCGTAGAATCAACTTTTTTCGGAGCTGGTGGAGGAGTTATTTGAGCTTTAATTGTTACTGTTGCAAAGAACAGTAAAATAAAGAGTAGGGAGTTATATGTATTTAGTATTTTAATTTTCAACTAACTACAAATTTTTAAGTGCTTGTTTAATAATATTTTCAAGGCTTGTATTTGGCGATTCTTGAATAATTCTATGAATGACCTTATCAACTTGTTTACGTGAAAATCCGAGAACCTCTAGTGCAGATAACGCTTCTTCTTTAATAGTATTGTTAGAATTTACAGATTCTTCAGATAACTCAAAGGTCTTTAAAATTTTATCTTTTAAATCAACAATTACACGCTGTGCTGTTTTGCCTCCAATACCTTTTACAGATTGAATTGTGGCAACATCTTCTGAAGCAATTGCCTGTTGTATCTGATCTGTGGTCATAGATGATAACATGGTTCTGGCAATACTTGGACCAACACCTGAAACCGATATTAATAATTTGAAAATTTCGCGTTCAGTTTTATCAGCAAAACCGAATAATGTATGCGCATCTTCCCGGATAGATAAATGCGTATAAAGTAATACAGCTTCACTATCAGGAATCTTTGAAAAAGTGTTTAATGAAATGTTTAAAAAATAGCCTACTCCGTTACATTCTACAATGGCATAGGTAGGGTTTTTTTCGACTAATTTTCCTCTTATATGAGTAATCATTTACTAGTAAGTTTAATCACCAAAACTACATAAATTTTTCAATTAAAAATCGATATTTAATTGGTGGAATTATAACAAACGTAATTTTATCTCATACTTTAAATTTTGGTGAAATTACAAAAAAAATAAAACTTATGACTTGGCTTTTTCTTGGGCGTCAATTACAGCTACAGCAGCCATATTTACCATCTCATCAACACTTGCCCCTAATTGCAAAATATGAGCCGGTTTTTTTAAACCCATCATAATAGGTCCAATTGATTCAGCATCATATAGTTCCTTCATCATTTTATAAGTAATATTTGCTGAATCAAGGTTGGGAAAGATCAAAACATTAACTTTTTTATCAACTAGCTTTGAAAAAGGAAATTCTTTTTTCAACATTTCAGGGTTTAAGGCAAAGTCTGCCTGTAATTCACCATCTATTACAACATTTGGGAAATATTTATGTATTTCTTTAATAGCTTCTGCAATTTTAGTTGAGTTTTCATTATTTGAGGCGCCAAAATTTGAGTACGAAAGCATGGCTATATTCGGTTGGATATTGAAAATTTTAGCTAAAGAAGCTGTTAATTGTGAAATTTTAACTAATTGTTTTGCTGAAGGATTGATATTAATTGTTGTATCAGCTAAAAACATGGGGCCTCTTTTTGTCAACATTAAATTTGCTGCCGCTATTCTTTTTACTCCTTCATTCATGCCAATTAATTCCAACATAGGTTTTACTACAGTTGCATAATTACGAGTATAGCCTGTTAAAAGACAATCGGCTTCATTTTCATTTACCATCATTGCGGCAAAATAATTACGCTGTCGCATTAATTTTTGTGCATCCAGAAGTTTTATTCCTTTTCTATGACGCGCAGCCCAATATCTTTCTCCAAAACGATTTGCTCTTTTCTTTTCTTCTGGAGTTTTAGGGTCAATAATTTCTACTGAGTCAGTGAAGCCTATTTCTTCTTTAAGTTCTAAAATTGTTTCTTTGTCTCCAAGTAAAATGGGAATCCCAATACCTTCATCATGAACTATTTGTGCAGCTTTCATAACATCTAAATGATCTGCTTCAGCGAAAACAATTTTCTTAGGGTTGGCTTTTGCTCTATTATGTAATAATCGAACAACTTTACTACCGGTTCCTAAACGTTCCATTAATTCATCGCGATATTTATCCCAATCGGTAATGGGTTCCGTTGCAACTCCTGAATCCATAGCCGCTTTTGCTATCGCTGGTGGAATTTCATAAATTAATCTCGGATCAAATGGCTTTGGTATAATATATTCTTTTCCAAAAGACAGATTCACTTCATCATAAACAATATTTACTTGTTCTGGTACTGGGTGTTTCGCCAAATCTGCCAACGCATGTACCGCTGCCATCTTCATTTCTTCGTTAATTTTGGTAGCACGAACATCTAAGGCACCTCTAAAAATAAAAGGAAAACCAAGTACATTATTTACTTGATTAGGATGATCAGATCTTCCTGTAGCCATAATAATATCTTCTCGTGTTTTTACCGCTAAATCATATTCAATTTCCGGATCAGGATTGGCCATAGCAAAAACAATTGGATTTTTTGCCATTGATTTAATCATTTTAGGGCTAACTATATTTCCTTGTGAAAGACCAATAAATACATCTGCATTTCTCATCGCCTCATCTAAGGTGTTAAGATCTTTTGAGGTGGCAAATTCAGCTTTTGAAGAGCTTAAATTTTCTCTGTCTTTACGGATAACTCCTTTACTATCGGTCATTATAATGTTTTCAACTTTTGCCCCAAGTTTTAGGTATAGTTTGGTACAGGAAATGGCCGCCGCACCTGCGCCACTTACAACGATTTGAACTTTTGAAATATCTTTTTGAGCAACTTCACACGCATTTTTTAAAGCAGCTGCTGATATGATAGCAGTACCATGCTGATCATCATGCATCACAGGAATGTCTAATTCCTCCTTTAATCTACGTTCAATTTCAAAAGCTTCAGGTGCTTTTATGTCTTCCAGATTAATACCACCAAAAGTAGGAGCAATAGCTTTTACTGTTTCTACAAATTTATCCACATCGGTAGCATCAATTTCAATATCAAAAACATCAATATCAGCAAATATTTTAAAAAGTAAACCTTTGCCCTCCATTACGGGTTTCGATGCTTCGGGACCAATATTACCAAGTCCTAAAACTGCAGTTCCATTTGAAATTACAGCTACCAAATTACCTTTAGAGGTATATTTATATACATCTTTTTTATTTTTTGCAATTGCTAAACAAGGTTCTGCTACTCCTGGCGAATACGCCAAAGATAAATCTCTTTGTGTTGCATATTTTTTTGTTGGGACTACTTTGATTTTACCAGGAGTTGGTTTTGAATGGTAATCTAATGCTTCTTGTTTTTGTTTTTTGGTATCCATGAAAATAGAATCAAGTTAATATACAAAGATAGGAGGATAGTTGAAAAAGTAAACTTAATCTTTTAAAAATTGAATATTTCGTTGGAGCCCGGTAAGTTTTGTTCGCTTTACAGCAGACTTTTGAAATACTTTTTTAAAGACGTCATCTGTAATTTCTTCCCAGTCTTTTTTGGTCATTGTTAATAATTCGGGATGTGGATTGAATAAAGGTTCATTGTGAGGTTTTGAAAATTTATTCCATGGGCAAACATCTTGACAAATATCGCAACCAAACATCCAATTTTCAAATTGACCTTTTACAGCATTGGGAATTTCATTTTTTAATTCGATCGTAAAATAGGAGATACACTTACTGCCATCTACTTTATAAGGCTCAACAATGGCTTGGGTAGGACAGGCGTCAATACAGGCTGTGCAATCACCACAGTGGTCAGTCACAGGGTTGTCATAGGCTAAGTCTAAATCGATAATTAATTCGGCAAGAAAATAAAAAGAACCCGTTTGTTGTGTGAGAAGATTGCTGTGTTTGCCAACCCACCCTAAGCCGCTTTTTGCCGCCCAGGCCTTTTCTAAAATAGGGGCAGAGTCTACAAATGCTCTTCCATGAACGTCGCCTATTTCTTCTTGAATAAATAGAAGCAAATTTTTAAGTTTATCTTTTATTACAAAATGATAGTCGGTGCCGTATGCGTACTTTGAAAGCTTATAGCTATTGGCCGTTTGCTGTTGGTTTGGAAAATAATTATATAACAATGAAATGACTGATTTTGAATCGTCAACTAACTTTGTTGGATCAAGACGTTTGTCAAAGTGATTTTCCATATACTGCATTTCGCCATGCATATGTTGGTTGAGCCAATTTTCTAAACGTGGTGCTTCTGCTTCTAAAAATTCAGATTTTGAAATACCGCAAGACAAAAATCCGAGGCGTTTGGCTTCGGTTTTAATGAGTTGGGTATGATTTTCTTTAATACGTTTTTTATGGATCAAAGAGTTATCTTTTATCAGTACTAAATTACACTTTATTATTGATTAAAGAAAATTACGATAGCTAATCAATTGGCAGTTTCAGGACTAATAGTAGTGGAAAGTTCACTTATTTTATTTGCAGGAAAACCTCCCTTTTTTGCATGTTCTTTTAGTAGTTCTTTATTAAGTGCTTTATAAACACAGTAAACTTTATCTTCTGTAACATAACTGTGCAACCATTCAATATTCGCTGATCCTATTTCTTTTAAGACAGCACAAGAAGTTTGTGAGATGCCTTTTAATTGTTCTGCATTTAAATTTCCGGCATCTGGAATTTCTCTTTCAATTACATACGTTTTCATAATTTTTATTATTAAGTTGTTTTATTTTAGTTATTTAATTCAATAAAATTTGAATATCATTAATTAGACGTTGTATTTCGTCGTTGTTGGTGCCATCATAAATACCTCTTATTTGTTTCTTTTTATCTACCAACACGAAATTTGTAGTATGAATAAAATCTTGTAACCCACCATCGCCTTGTTCGACCACAGCAAAATAACTTTGACGTGCGAGTTTATATATATGCTTTTTATCACCCGTTGTGACATTCCATTTAGAGTCGATTACTCCTTTACTATCTGCATATTTTCGCAATACAGAAATACTATCAATCTCTGGAGTGACTGAATGTGATAAGAACATAACGTCATCAGTTTTTAAAAATACCTCCTGAATTTTAGTCATATTATTTGTCATTATTGGGCAAATGGTTGTACAACTCGTAAAAAAGAAATCAGCTACATAAATTTTATTTTTATAATCATCTTGGGTAATAGTTTTACCATTCTGATTTGTCAAGGTGAAATCAGATACTTTATGGTCTTTATCCGTATTCTGCAAACTGATGTCTACCAATTTTGGATTCAAATCAGTTGGATTTAATACTGGTAATACTTCTTTAGATACTTGATTACATGACAGGTTAAAACTGGCAAGAAAAATCAAAAAATATAAATATGGTCTATAAATACTCATATTAAATGATAGTACCTTTTACAAATTCTTTTGCTTCTTTAATTTCGACTCTATCACTATTTGAATCTTTTGTCAACTCTATAAGTTGATTAAAATAGTTAGTTGCTTTTGTATTGTTTCCAGATTGTTTTGCCGCAATAGCAGCTCCGTAAATACCATTGAACCTATCTGGATGTCCTTTCAGGTTTTCTTCATAGGCCTTTAATGCTTCTAAAGGTTTATTCAATTCTAAAAGCATATCGCCTAATAATTCTATTGCTGGTAGTACATCTCCCGGCGTAACAGGATGTTTACTCGTATTTCGTTCTATTTCAACAGCTTCTTGCATTAGTGCAAGTCCCTTTTTTTGGTCGTTTCTTTTGAAATTCAACCAAGCTTGTGCCGTTTTAATCTGAATTTCAACTTGTTTAACTTGAATAGATTTTGAACGGTCGTTTTGGGCTATTAAATTTTGATGTAATTGGGTTAGAGTTTTAATTTCTAGTTCTGCCAAATTAAAATCTTTTAGGTGTATTGCACCAAAAGCTCTAGCAAAATGATGTATCGCTTTTTGCCATGGAAAATCTTCCCATTTCAGATCTATATCTTGTAACTCTAACTGCATGGCGTTCTTCCAGTTTCTATTTTCTAAAGCAAGTCTAGCGGGTATTGCTGTTACCGGATAGATGGCTGCAGTAATATTGGCAGGATAGAAGGCTTTTAATTTCTTTATCTGGTCATATTGCATCTCTGCGCTTACGTTATCTCCTTTTTGAAGATATGCGTAGACCAAATAATCTGTAGCATGTAGCTCTTCAAAATAGGAACCCTCCAGTGCAGCAGCTTCAGTGTAACATCGAGAGCTTTCAGCTGATAACAAATTTGATTCGATAGACTCTTCCCATATACCTAATCTTGTAAAAATATGTGATGGCATATGTTGTGCATGAGATGACGAAGGAGCTATTTTTGCATATCTCCGCGCAGTTTCTAAACCTTTTTGAGCAAGAACAGGGTTGTCATAATTATGTATAATATAATGAGCAATACCTGGATGATTTGGGTTGCTTGCAAAAAGAGATTCAAGAATTTTTCCTGCTTTTCTCTCGTTCTTGTATTCTTTTCCGACTCTATCTCGAGTTGAATATAATGCTAAGGTGTAAAAAATAGCAGCTTCTATATCTTCCGGGTATTTTAGATATATCTGCTCCATTTTTTTTTCATAATTTTTTGCTCTAGTTTTATGATCTTTGGTTTGCCAATCATTATAAAAAGCAACAATAGCATTTATATAATCTCGTTGTTTAGCATCCATAGATAATTGTTTTGCCGCGTCAAGTATTTTTGAACCTTTTATTAAATCTTTTTCAGTTGGAGGAAACCAAGCAGCATGGTATATGCTCATTGCAACGCCCCAATAAGCCATTGGGCAATTAGGATCTGCATCTATAACTTTTACGAAGGCTTTTTCAGCTTCGGTATATTGAAAAGAGTGTAATAAAGCCACAGCAAGGTCGAAATTCTCTCGTGTTTCATAGTTACACGAAAGTGAAAAATTGAGTTCTCCGAATTGCCCATCGCCACAGAGTAATAAATCACCTCTTAAAAAATCTATGGAAGCTAAAGCAAGATTGGGTTTTGGGGTATTGTTCTTGCAAGAACTCACAATGAAGATTGTAAGAAGGCAACACAAAGGCATTTTTAATATTTTCATAATATGTTGGTTTAGTTAGTTTGATAGTTGTTATTTTTTGATTCCTGATTAAGTATTGTCAGGTGATTCAATAATGCATCAATGTTTTTTACGTTTTGATACCTTTAAAGGTAATCAGTGGCTAAGTTAGTGTTCATTAAAGACATATAGAAGGGGTATTTCTCCCTTTTTATCATAGCAATTTTTTAAGTTTATCAAATGCAATTCTAATTTACCGAAGCATGAATTGAAAATTCTATATCTCCACATTCACCAACGGCATCTGGAATTTCAGTAAATGGTGCTATGGCAAAAGGATCTGTACAGCCTCCTAAATATCCGCTAATTTGTTCGTGAATCATTCCCGGAATCGCTGGACCGTGACTCCTCAAAACCATATGTACTTCTGCAGGAAAAGAATTCCCGTCTTGAAGACCTCCAGCCGGAGGTAGGCCAAACAAACCATTAACTGACTCTGAATCATCACCAGTTTTTAAACGCCCATAAAAAGTGCCTTTACCGTTACTTCCAACAATACGTCCTGAGCCTGCAAATAGTACTTCAACCTCAACCTGGTCTGCAATTGCGAAATCTCCATCGTTACATTGATTGGGGGTAGCACAATTTTCTGGTCTATTCCAAATAACCCACCACAAGGTATACACATGCCCTGCAATTAAATTATTAGACCGATATCTTGTATAGATACCTTTTTTACCTCTTATTAATTTTGATTTACCAGTTGTTAAACCAAGTATAGGGTTAATTACATCAGCTTTTGAAAAAGAAAAATACCTTCTATGATTTCTGTGTTTTTCACTAATTTCAACCGCTTCAAGTTTTTCAAAATCTTTGGCTTCAAAGCTGCCTTCGAAGTTTTCAATTTCTGATGAAGAGTCTAAAATAATCTCTTCATATTCGTTGTTACATGATATTGTTATTACCAAACTTGCCAAAACACAAATTTTTAATAAAGTTTTCATAGTGATTTAGTTTTGATTAATAATTTTTTTTCTAGTAAAATTTATAGAGATAGATACATCTCAACATTATTTGCTAAGGTCTAGCTTCTAATATTAAATTAAAGGTGTTTAATACATCTCAATCTTAGTATTTTCTCCAGTTTTGTTTTTAGAATGTTACCTACTTTCACTAAAAGTTGTTTAATAACTATTTAAAATGATTTAATATTCAGCAAAATCAGCTTTGATAGTGATGTGTTTGGTATTAGCATTTATACAGGTATAATGAATATTTCTTGGCTTATACATCACTCCAAAATTACCATGCTTATCTTTTCCACCACCATATGGAGCGAGATAATAGTTTCCTGGTAGTACATCTATAGTGGATTTATAAGATACATTACCTTCCTCATGGAATATAGTAACCGGTCTTTTGAATAAAAACTTATTCTCCTTACCTGGTATTACTTCAAATACACCAACACCATCAGTATTTTTGCTATAAATTCCTGTAATTAAAGCGATTAAACGACATTTTTTATCTGAAATTAACACTTTGACACTCTTAGTTACAGTACCGTTTTTTCCGGTAACCACCAACTTATAGGTTTCAGATTTGCTTAAATTTTCTGAATATACCGCATTCATTGACAAAGGCCAACCTAAATTACCCTTTGGTAGTTTTATTTTTGACTTAATTTCCCCAAAACTGTCATATAAACGAACTTGATAAGCATTCTTTACCTTCCAGTAGAAACTAACTTGACCTCCTGATTTAATTCTTGAAGGTTCAACTCTAAAGTCAAGAATTTCGGGTTGCATAGCAATTGGAGGAATTCTCTCTTTTTTCAACTTACTATCCAATTTTTCAGAAACTTTGCCTTTATCATTTTCGGCAACAAGCTCATACATAGCGGATTTTTTGTATTGGCTTTTAAAACCTCCTGCCATAGACAAGGGCCAGCCTATCTCACCATTGGAGCGTTGAGAACGACTTTTTATTTCTACACCCTCTTTATAGAGTCTAACCCTGTCTGCACCTTCTGTTTCCCAACTAAATTCAATCCAATTGATTTTACTCCCGTTTGTTTCATCCGTTGTTTTATGCATTACTTTAAATGAATTAATAGTCGGCAAAGAAGATTTAACTTGGTTTTGGGATGTTGTTGTAGATGGAAAAAGAATGGCGATAACAATGATTAGAAAAGTAATGTATTTCACTTTTGTGTAACTCTGGTTTCTTTTATTCATGATAAATTTTATTTACATTATTTTAAGGTGTTTTTGAACCAATTTTTTTTTGATTATAGTTTTATATTTAATAAATTATTTTAATCGACCCTGCTGGAATATTTTTAAAACGATTATCAATAAAAAAGGCATTTTTCTTTTGATAAAGATTGTCTTTGTGACCAATCCAAGTACACCCCTTTATCTTTTTTTTACATTTATTTTTCGCATAATCAACAGTATAGTCTTCCCATTGTTCATCGGACGGAAATTTCCCATATTTTTGTTTATAATATATACGTGTACTTGCAAATTCGGTTGCGATACCTATTTCAGGGTTTTGAATTTTGCCTCTTAAAATATCTATTACCATTCTACGAATATTTATATGTATATCTTCCCAATTCAATTCTTGTAAGTCTATATGTTTTTGATATTGAACTTTTCGAATGTTACTATCTTTATAATTTCCTTTCCCTTTTACAATTGGATATTTTGTCGAATCTTTTGTATAATTTTTCCAGACTCTTTTTGCCGCACCTTTACTTCTGAGCATTGGCTGTAGAGTTGTAGAATAACTTCGTAAAAAGTTTTGAAAAGAACTCCACGCTTTTACTTTGTGTCTTAGAATTCCGAAACGATTAAACATAGTCCATAAAACTGCATGACCGTTTGCATCGTTTTTAACACCTGACTCTCCCGTAACAAAACGAGCCATCCATAGTGCATCTTTCTTGGTGAATTCATATCTAGTTTTACTATTTGACAATTCTGAAACCGAAGTGTCAACAGTTAAAACGCCTAAGGCTTCAGGGATTGATGCTAGATCACTTATATTAATATACATAGGATCCATTTCTATTTCCTCTTGCGATTGAATTTGAAAGACGCTAATAAACAAGATTATTACTATGGTTATTTTATTATTAATTATCATAATTAATTGCTTTTAACTTTTTATTTCTTTGTTAATTACACTTCCTCTAATTTTAAAATAAGCATATAGAGACTTCTGATCAATACACTTTAATTATGCTAGTTAAGAGAAGCGTAACTTTAGAAATGACATATATTAAATGTTACTTCGATAATCCAATTGTAAATAAGTACTGCAATTTAAATTACATGAAAATCAGTCCTTATATCTTGTGTCAGATTTGGCAAAATAATGACGAATATTTGCCATGAACATTGAGTAATCGTCCATACTTCGTTCAAAACGATCACTTCTTGGGAATGTACTAAGAGTATATGTTTTTCCGGCAATAAAACGAACTCTCACCTTATATTTTTCAAAATTTGAGAGGCCACTAACTCTATACTTAACTGAATAAAACAAAAACTTTTGACCAATGGTGTAATCGTCAATATTTGCATTATAATCTGTAAAGCATTCTGTGGCAAAGGCTTCTCCAATTACATCATAAAGTGGTTTACGATCTTTAGCAACCTTACCCGCTTGAAGACTAGTAAACAAATCTATAAAAGATGCTGCTCCATATTTACCAACTACCTCAGCAAGATTTTTATAATCACCTGTTATAGCATCACCATAAGCTCCTTTTGCGTCATCAAAAACCTCCTTAGTCTGTTTTAAGAATTTATTTACATCTTTGGACGGCCTACCTGGACCTGGAAGTTCCTGAAGGTGGTATCTATCTTTAATGTATGTTACATAAGAATCAACGATATTCAAAAATATTTTATGTCCATCTTCAATGTCATCATCCAAAGTTTCTTTGTTTTTGAATTCATCAATATAATCTTGTGATGTTTCAGTCATTTTTCTTTTGAATTCCGGGAGCACATTTCTGTCACCTGCATAATCATCATCACCATAATTCTCGATATTTGGCTCACCATGTGGTTGAATTTTAATTCTTGAAGCATCAACGCCTTTATTTACTAGGAACTTTTTTATTGCATTTCCTCTATCTTTTGATAATTTCAGGTTATAAGCCTCTTTTCCTGTTGCACTGCTATAGCTGTGAAGAATAATGATATAATTGGTGTTCATCAAATCCTCGTACAAATTATTATACGCTTCTTCCCAAATGCTTGAGACTTCAACTGTTTTTGATCTTTTGTTATATTCAAAAGGAAATCTGTCATTCGTAGAATCGTTATTTTGAGCTTGAACAATACTCATGCTTAAAAAAAACGTCAATCCAATTGTTATTCTCATATATGTTTTCATAAATAATTGTTTTTAAGTTTAAAATTAATCCTGTAATTCCCCTACCAGTTTTTCTATACTCTCACTAAATTTAGTTAGCTCAAAGTTTTGAGGGTCGTCATGACCATTTTTGATACCTTGATCTAAAACAGCATGATAAGCAGGCACCAACCAATTTCCAGCTCTTGCAGAGGTACAGATATACAATAATGCTAGCTTTTTATATTGTTCATTGGTGAAACCAGGATTTGGAGCAATTATATCATTATCTTTCCATTTTCCTTTCTTAGATTTTCTTGGTTGAACTAATTCTATATGGACAAATAATCCTCGTGAAATTGTTCTATTTAAGACATCGTTTTCAAAGCCAGTTGCTCTCCATGGAACAGAGAAATCGATTGGGAAAAAAACTTTTCCAGTTCTACCAATAAAAGCATGTGGTCCACTTCTTTTCCCCCATCTTACTTCCACATCATTTTGTTTCCATGAATCCTCGTTAATATTGCTTGGGAAGTCTTTATTTAAAAAATTAGGAGTACTCGTATCATGAATTACAAAGTATTTAGCACTAGTTCCTTTTGTATTTCGAGAAAGAGAATCCTGAATTGATCCACCTACATCACTATAATCAAGACCATTATCCTCTAAATGCGCATCTATTTTGCCTACAGATAGCACGCTAATTCGGTTGTTCATTAACTTCTTAAGGAATTGAGGTAACTCTGTACTATCTTTCGCCAAAATCCCCATAGGTTTTACCTTATGTAGCAAGTATTGAGCTTGTGAGAGTTTAGAGCCTCTAAATTCTTGATACTTTTTGGAGAAATTTTTTATTGCTTTTGACTGGCTATAACTTACTGTTATAAACAGTATTAAAGTGAGCTTTAAAATTGCTTTCATCACACTGTTTTTATATTTAATTCTTTAAACTATTATCTTTAAACAAGTCTTCCTGGAGCTCTATAAATGGGCTAGTAATTATTAAGTTATCTTTAATTTCACGTATCCCATTTTCGTAATAAGCTTTACCGGAAACTTTTATACTGTAGTCTTCAGAATGTTTTATGAAATGAACACTTTTTTTAGATCCAAGTACAGAAGCCGAAGACATCTTATAAGGCCCCCAAAATGAAACTTTTTCATTATCAAATTGAATTTCTAAAGAAACTTCTATATAATTTAAAATGCCTTCAAATTCTCCGCCTAAATCAGATTTAAGATTACTCGTAATCGTGACCAAATCATCGATAGAATTAGTTTCTATGATATTGAATTCACTAGTCATTTTATCATTAAAATCTATTTGTTCTATGATATCATCTGAAATTTTAAATAGTACCTTTTGTCTAAATTCATGTCTACTATCATAAGCTTTAAAGATTAGATCAAATGTAACATCGTTAGGCTTTGCCAATAATTTTATTATGGATAATCCTTCATCTTGCAATTCAAACTTTAGTTCAAGGATATCGCTATCAATGGGAATTATTCTTCCCTCTTTTGATCCTCTTATTTGTAAAGGTTGCTCATCAATTAATAGCGTTTTTTTAGGAATACCCTTCTCTAAAGTAAAGCCATATTTATTCAATTCTACATTTGTTTTTTCAAGTAATTCCTTTTGGTATCCTAATTTAACTCCCATACTCACTGTCAATTTTGAATCGCCAGTTGCCCTATAAATCAGATTTCCCAACTTATTTAAAACACCTGACTCCTCATCCATCACTGGTGTTAAGGTTGCCTTACTAGGTATCACATAATATTTAAAGGGGCTTTTATCTAAATCGCTAACCTTACCTTCTACTAGTACTTTCATATCGTTTACAGTTCTTTCCCTCTCTATAGCATTCTCTTGATTTGAGTCAAAATCGTCGAATCCCGCAAAATATTTATCATATTCTGGATCCTTCCAAAGGACATCTTCCCTTACTCTATATCTATATTTTTGAAACTCGATTAAGAGCTTATCTTTTTCCCAAACATTACGCTCGCTAATCAACTCTCTATTTATCTGTTTCATAATTTCAATAAACAGCCTATTGACTAATATCTTTTCCTTTTCAGCAAAAGGGTCTTTGTGTATTTTAATATTCACATCAGCAGCTACAAATGGAGGAGAAGAGCCAACCTTCATTTTTTGAAGACGATTTTGTTTAGTTTTGAAAAATATACTGTCTGCAGAAAACACATAGTCTGTTTCAGTACGGAGCTTTGTAGAAGCTAGTTTAATTGGGCTTTCATAAATAATACAATTGGCAATAATTTTTATATAACTTCTTTTTACTCTTCTGGGCTTATTATCAGTATTAAAAAATGATGTAGGTGCATACAACGTATCGGTTACAACGATATGATCAAAGTCATTAGAGAAACTTGTAAAATTTCCTTTTCTTATATTTTTAAAATAGTGTATGTTGGTCCTTCCATCCTTACCTTCTATATTTCTTGCACTCGTCTTTTTCTTATGAATCCATCCCCAACCCCATTCTGGTCCTTCTTCTATGCGTTCAATATCTATTGTCTTTCTAGGTAATGCTCCATATTTCATAACTGGAATTCTAATTCCAAGGCTATTTTTTTTATACGTTGTTTTACGATGTCTAGCTTTATTATAGGGTTTTAATTGTTTTTGTGTAGCGTCAATTTTAACAACCTGCATAGTTGTTCCTAGATTAGCACGAGTTCTATTTTTTATTAATTTCTTTTGAGCTAATACATTGCCTGACAGAAATAGGCAAGAACAGATTGCTATAAGTTTTATAAAATGTTTCATTTTATTTTAGAATTAGGTTTAATTCTGTTGCCAATCTTCATCAAACAGAACATTCTCTCCAATTAACAATTCGCTTACTTTTTTAAGACCACCTCCAGCTGAAAAAGTTATTTTTCCACCATTAGATTCTCCTTTTGGTAAAAGCAAATAGATTGATTTTGGCGGTCCAGGTCTTCCGTTTGTATAAAATGGACTAAGGGTTTTTCTTATTGGTTTACCTCCTAAATTTATTTCAATTCTGACATTGGATAAATCCATGTCATTCTCCGATAATTTTTTAAAAGAAAGGTCTTGACCTTCTATAATATAAGTGTCTGTTATTATTTCTAAAGCATCAACAAATTTTTCATCACCAGCCATTTTTACTTTACGATTTATATCAAAAGAAAGAGAAGAGGTTTTGTTTATTACCTGTAGATGAATATCAAATTCTGGCTCGTTCTGCCTTTGTTTATCTTTCTCACCAATTAAATTAAATCGAATATGATCTACTTTTTGCCCTGTTGGAGTTTGCCATCCTTCACCTTTTGTCCATCGTCTTGCCTCACTTGTAGTTTTACCATTACTATTTTTATACTTTATTTCCAAAACAAGCCCTAACATATTATAATCAGGATTAACAATAGGAAGTCCAAAAATAGTGCTCTTGAAATCTTTGTTCGCATCAACTAATATTACATAACCCTCAGATACAAGTTGTTCTTCTGTTAAATTATAGTTAGCAAAGCTTAAGCCTCCTCCAAATGTAGTTTTGCGTTCTATAATATTTTGTTTAGAATATTTATAATTTATTTCTCCTGTTTGTCTCTTTTTGATGTCTTTTACTGATCGTTGATATCCTAGTCTAATGGAAGTTTCGGCTCCTGCAATCTTATCTATTAGTATTTTTTGAACATCTTTATCATCTGTTGATGCAAGCATAGATTGTAACTTTCCAAGTTCTTCTGCCTGAGTTAGCATATCTGTATTAAATACTTGATTTTCAATTTTAGTTAATAGAGCCTCTAAATTGGCATCTCCATCTGAAGGATCATCACCCTCTTCTTTACATCCAATTTGTTCAACGGTTACATTCTGTGTTTTGTTCAAACTTTCCCTTTTCTTTTGTTTGGTATCTGCAGCCCCGATTTTAACTGGACCTATACTAAGTCCTCCTTCCTTTTTAGTTTGTTTTTCATAATATTCATATACATTATCCCATTTGCCATGTATATTATAACCACATGGAGGAGTCAACCCATTATAGGTAATATTTGCTCTCATTGTTAAACCAGATTGACCTGTTGCAAGCCCTTCAAATACGTTTGCACCTAATGCTGTAAGGTCATAACTCATCACCATTTCCTGGCTTACGGTTGTAGCACCATCAAAAGAAGAAGCTTTGGCATCAACTTCATCTAAAAAATCACCATTTGCATTTAAAAATTCAATCCTACAACTCTCTAGAGGTAGTCCAGCCAACCTTATTTCTGCCAACCCCATTTTCCTTTGGTATTTTTTCCAGAAAGCATTCTTTGAATTATCAAGTTTCCTCACTTTCTCTAATAGTTTTTTCTTTACTTCTTCTACAACTTCTGGTTCCATAGCCATCGTAAAAGTAGCTGACAGTACGGCTCCTTCCTTATTTTCTTTGGTGATTTTATCCTGATACTGATACTTTAAAATCGTCATTTTGGGTTTAACATTTTTATCTACATCAACATCTTCCGCTACTCGAATTCCTCTTGGCATATAATACCATTGTTCAGGTACCTGAGCATCTCGAATAAGAGTATATGTAACTTGCTTTCCATAATTAGTTATGACTGTAATATCTTCTACCATATTTTCTGCAGCAAGACTTGCCTGTGATTGCAGGTTATTACTTGCACTAAATATTAATAGGATAATGATGTAGTGTAGTAAACTGTACTTGAATTTGCCGGAAATTTTCCCACAAAATAAATTGTCCCATTTTTTTTGATATATTTTGTTAGTTTTCATTATATTGATACTTTAGATTAATAATATTTTTTACTAAGTATTTTATTCAGTGAGAGTTATAATTTTATTTTCTAAGGTCTAGCCTCCAAAATCAAATTAAAAGGTGTTTCTGTAGCTTTTCTAAAGCGGCTAAATCCACCATTCGTAATAGCTTGTTTTAAGCGTTTTTCACCTGCTTGAGCTCCTAAAGCGAGTCCTACTTCTTGATTTAAAGAACATGGAGTACACAACATTGTTGAAAATGCATAAAATGCTCTCCCAACAGGGTTTAGATTTTCTTCTAAGGTGTCATGTGCAAACGGTTCTACTACCATACATGTGCCATCTGGTTTTAATGCACTTTTTGCATGTGCACAAGCCCCAACAGGATCACCCATATCATGTAAACAATCAAAAAATGTAATCAGATCATATTCCTTACCAGGGAAATCTTTAGCAGTAGCGACCTCAAAAGTAATATTAGATACTCCTGCGGTTTTAGCTCTTTCTTTTGCCTGCTCAATTGATTTATCATGAAAATCATATCCAATAAATTGAGAATTTGGAAATGCCTTCGCCATGATAATAGTCGAGGCTGCATGCCCACATCCGACATCAGCTACCGTAGCGCCATTTTTTAATTTCTCAATAACCCCATCCATTGCTGGTAGCCAACTTGAAATTAAATTGCCTTCGTAAGATGGACTAAAGAATTTTTCTGTACCACAAAATAAACAACTGTTATGGTCGCCCCAAGAGACACCTTCTCCCGTTTTAAAAGCCTTTTCTATTTTTGGTTCGTCATGGTATACCGATGTGATTGCATAGAAGGCACCTGTCATAAAAACCGGACTTTTAGCATTTCCGAAAACAGCAGCTTGTTCTGGTGACATCGAAAAAGTTTCGTTGTTGGCATTATACTCAATATAGCCAGATGCTGCCTGAGCTGATGCCCATTCTCGCACATATCTTTCGGCTGTACCAGTAGCATCAGCTAATTGTTGTGATGACATTGCGCCAGATTCTGAAAGTGTTTTATAAAGTCCCAGTTTATCTCCAATAGTGACTAAAGGACCATTAGCAGCAGCGCCCATTTCTGTTACAACTTTCCCTAATAATTCATTTAATTTTGTTTCATTTAATTCCATAGTATTTTTTTAAGATTGGTTTTGTTAAAATCAATATTGAAGACCTTTCAATAAGATTTCATAGCAATTTGAAAGCAATATTAGATAGAATAAAAGGTAGTTATTTGTTGTATTTCGTCAAAGAATAGTGCTAATTGATAATCTTAAAAAAAAAGCATGTACTATTTATGCATTAAACCATGAAAACAATATTTAAATATTTAATAAACAGTTATTTAGATATTGCACTTGGTGAGAAGCCAAATTCTTCTTTAAAAGCACGACTAAACCAAGAAGGGTCATTAAAACCTACCCCGTAAGCAATTTCTGAAATGGTTTCATCAGTCGTTAGAATTTGTTCTTTGGCTTTTTGGAGGCGAACGGCCCGAATGAATACTGCTGTAGATTTATCCGTAATAGCTTTCAATTTTCTATAAACTTGTGATTCACTTAAATGTAGTTGATAAGCTAATTGAGTTGACCCGAAAGCGTGATCACCGATGTTTTTATGAATGAGTTTTATAACCTTTTGAATAAACTTTGTTTCAGGGTCTTCAACACGTTTTTTTAAGAGTTGGTCAACGCCGTTATTTTCAAATTTGTGTAGCATTTTTTTTCGTAATGAAATCAACTGTTCTAAACGGGTAAATAATTCAGCTTTTTCAAAAGGTTTTGCTAAATAAGCATCTGCACCATGAGAAAGTCCAGCAAGACGATCTTTTATGCTGACCTTTGCTGTAAGCATAATAATAGGTATGTGATCGGTACGCTCATCAGATTTTAAGGTCTCGCATACTTCAAAACCATCTTTGATGGGCATCATTACATCACAAATAATAATATCAGGTATTTTTTCAAACGCCATTTCAATTCCGATACCACCATTTATGGCATGAAGCGTTTCGTATTTGCCATTTAAACATGTTTTTAAATAATAGGCTACATCATTATTATCTTCTACGATAAGAACTAGCGGTAACTCAGAATTAGTATTGATTTGTTTATATGAATTGGAGTTTAAAGAGATAGATGGTTTACTATAATCTTGTAAAGTTATCTCAACTTCTTTTGTAAGTGGTGCACTATTAGTAACCGGAATTTGAACACTAAAAGTACTACCTTTGTTGGGTTTGCTTTCTGCCGTTATCGTACCGTGCATCAATTCTACAAATTCTTTTGTTAGTGCTAAACCAATACCTGAACCTTCTTGGGCTCTTGACGTTGAGCTGTCAATCTGATAAAAGCGATTAAAAATATTTTTTAAATCTTCTTTAGCTATCCCTAAACCAGTGTCTTTTATTTTTATTTTGAAAAAAGTTTGTTGATTTACCATAACTGAATTCAAATGAACTACTATTTTTCCATGTGGAGCTGTGAACTTAATTGCATTCGAAAGCACATTGGATATTATTGAAGATAGTTTATTTGCATCGATATCCATCACTAATTCTTCTATTTCAGAATAGATTGTCAGACTAATGTCAGACTCTTGTGCCAATGATGAAAAACTCTCAGAAAGATATTTTACGAAAGGGATTACATTAGTTTGTGTAAGTTGTAATTCCATATTTCCACTTTCTAGCTTAGATAAATCGAGCATTTCATTCACCAAACGCAATAAACCATCACTATTGCGCCATATCATTTCTAAATGTTTATCGGTTTCTTTAAGTTGTTTGTTTTCTATATTTTGTTTTAAAGAATCTGTCATCCCCTTAATAACAGTAAGAGGTGTTCTAAACTCATGAGTGATATTGGTGTATAAATTATTCTTTAACAGATTAATTTCTTTTAGTCTTGTGCTTTCAGCTACGGCTAACTTTCTTGACAATTGAAAACGGTAAAACCTGTCTGCAAAAGCAATGGCAATAAACCCATACAAAATATAAGCCCACCAGGTTGCCCACCACGGAGGTAAGATATCTAATTTAATTACTAATGGTTTCTGTTTCCATTCTTTCCCTCTAGAAAACCCATTGACCATTAATGTATAGCTACCAGAAGGCAAATTTAAAAATTGAACCTCAGGGTCTTTTAACAGGTTCCAGTCGGAATCTGAAGGGTGTAATTTATAGGCAAATTCAACATTTTTATCTATACGAAAATCAATTGATGAAAATTCAAGATAGAATGGAAATTGATTGTGCCTGAATTCAAGTTTATCTGTATTTATCAAGGATTTTTTTAAAACAGATCCATCGGAATTTTTTGATTTGATTACTTGATCTTTAATACGCAATTGCGAAAAATAAAGAGGTTGTGGCTCATCTATTGTTTCCAAATCGTTCGGGTGAAAATAGGTTAACCCACCAATTCCGCCCAAATAAATATTATCCTTTTTATCACGAAACTTGGCGTGAATATCAAATTCTTTACTTTGTATATTATCTTTTATTCCATAATGGGTGAAATTACGGTTATTAGTGTTAAATTTTACGAGTCCATCATTTGTGCCTAGCCAAAGATTCCCTACATGATCATCCTGAACACTGTATACTATGCTATTGGGAAATTGCATTTGTTCGGTCCAGGAGTCAAACTTATTTTCTCCTAAAAATAAGTTAAGGCCATTTCTAGTTCCTAACCAAACCCTTTCTTGCTCATCGATTAAAATGTCATAAATTGAATTGTGTGAAAGAGAGTTTTCTTTATCGTCAATTTTATAATAATTGCTAAACTGAGGATTATTATAATTATTCGCTTTAAAAGTAAGGTGGGTGAGGCCACCCTGCGTACCTACCCAGATATTATTTTTATTGTCAACTCGAATACATTGAGTTATATTGTTCCTCAATGAATTCTGATTTCCTTTCTCATTTTTATAACGTGTTATCGTAACCTCATTTTGGTCAGACATTTTTAGACGAAAAATACCATGTCCAAAAGTCGCTCCCCATAAATTACCCATGTTATCTAATGCAATATCCTTAAGAAAATCCATATTAATTGTGTTTGGATTATTGGGGTCATGCTTAAATATTTCAAAGACTGGATTATTTGGGTCGAAAGTATTCAGGTCAATCATATTTAATCCACGTGACGTAGCTAACCATAACCGCCCTTTTTTTTCATCTTTAACAATCGCTCGTACTACAGATCCAGAAATACTGTTTGGCTTTTTTTGATCATCTTTAAAATAATATTTTTTATTATTTCGAATTAAATTAAGTCCACCATCTGATGTTCCAATCCATAAATCAGATTTATCTTTTAAAATAGAAAAAATAACATTGTCGTTCAATAGATGTTTTCCTCTTTTATCTTTTGAAATATTTTTAAAATAAGGTTTTTCAAAATCAATTAGATTAAGGTAATTAGCTGTTCCTACGAGTAACTGATTTGATGATAATCTTAGTAAGGCCTGAACACTATTATTGCTTAGTCCAAAGGCATCACGATCAGAATATTGTATTTTATTAATTACCCTTTTATTCACCCAATCAAATAAATACAATCCACTACCGGTGCCAATCCAAACCGAAGTATTGTTGGCTTTAGTAAAAATAACTACGTGTTTTGTTGAAAAATTACCTGACTCTTCAAGTTCATAAGATTCGATTTTTTTACTTTTTAAATCATATATAAAAAAACCCATGTCGCTTCCTATCAATAAATGTTGATCCGTAGCATAAAAAGCTTGAACATTGCCCTCGACATTTATTTCTGGATTTTTTTGATTAGATTGTTCACGGTCCGGATTTATTTTATAAATATTACCGGTGAAACCACCAATCCATATATTATTCTGCTCATCTATTAATAGGCCACTTATTGCTTCATTGGGAAAATAATTGCCTTGTGAATAAGATCCATCTTCCAAGGGTTGAAGATAGTGCAACCCAGAAACTCTAGATGCTGCCCAAATAACTCCTTTTGAATCAATTGCTAAAGCAGAAATAATTTCGCTTGAACTTTGCTTAGAGTAATTTAGCTTAATTCGTTGAAAGACATCCAGATTTTTATCATAATAATTTAGACCATTTCCATTGGTTCCTACCCATATTTTTCCAGTACTGTCTTCTAATAATTTACTAACAAAATTTCCAGAAATAGACATAGAGTCTAATTCATTAGACTTGAAATGTTTAAATTTATTTCCGTCAAATCGATTTAAACCATCGGCTGTGGCTACCCAAACAAATCCTGAACCATCCAGTAAGAGATCATTACTAGACACTTGAGAAAGCCCGTCCTCTAAGGTAAAATATTTGATTCTTAAGGTATCATTTTTTTGATAAGCTATACTCTGATGTGAATTGTACAGAAAGAATATTGAGAAAAGAATCAGGTTTAACGAATGAGTGAAAGAAGCATTAATTTTTTTTTGGTTTTTCATCACAATCAATAATATCACGCCGAATAGGTTAGTTAGATGATCTTTAATTTAAACTAAAGTTAACTAAATTTTATAATTCGATAATATTTTTATCATTTTACACTGTTGAGTTATTAGATATCTTATGCAAGAAGCACGAACTATAAAAGAAAAAACGGAGACGCTTGGCTTCAGTTTTAATGAGTTGGGTATGATTTTCTTTTATACTCATAATATTATTATCTCTTGCTAAAGTTGATTGGTACTTCTTTGGGTTTTAAAGATATTAACGGATTTATGGTTACAGATGATAAAGGTGTTGCAATACGATAGTTTTTTACAATTTCTGCAATAGTTAAAACCATCTCATACATGGCAAAATTATTACCCACGCACATTCTTGGACCTGCACCAAAGGGATAGTAATAATCTGTATAGTCTTTTTTATTTTCTGGAACAAAACGCTCTGGTTGGAAAACTTCAGGATCTTTCCAATAATTTTTATGCCGGTGAATTTCATAAACAGACATTAAAAGCAATGTGTTCTTCGGAATATCTAAACCTTCTATAGTATCTTCTGTTATAGATATTCTATCGATTACATAAGCTGGTGGATACAAGCGCATAGCTTCTTCTATACATTGTTTTGTATATTGTAATTGTCCGAGACTTCCAATCAAATCTTCATTGTCAAAAATTACATTACTTACTTCCAGAAATACTTTTTCTTGTTTTTCAGGGTGTTTTGCTAATAAATAAATGGTAAAACTAATGGCATTTGCTGTTGTTTCATGGCCGGCAGTAAATAAAATTAATACTTCATCAATCAATTGCTTTCTAGACATTGAAGTGCCGTCTTCATATCTGGCTGCCAATAACATATCCAGCAGGTCATCTTTTTCTTCGCCGGATGCAATACGTTCTTCAATAATACCATTTAGGATGTCTTGACCTTTTTTAGATAAGTCGAGATGTTTTTTAATTTCCCCACTTAATTTGAACCACCATTTTAAATAAGGTTGACGCATTTCTTTTATCAGCATTTTTTGATTTACTTCTGTAATCTTTTGAAGCTTTTCCATACGTTTTCGAATATCAGAACGACTAAATAAAGATTTTGCAACTACTTGAAATGCCAGGTCTCCCATTAAAGGGAATATATCTTGTGTGGTATTATTTTCAATACGTTTTAGTTCATCAGTTATTGCCGATTTCATGATGTGAATTAAGCCGGCTAACTTCTTTTTATGAAAAGCTGGCTGGACCATACGTCTATGTGTACGCCAATGTTCTCCATTGGTAGTTAAAATGCCTTTTCCAATATACTTGGCCAGATCTACAGTCTGTAATGGAGATTTATGGTAATTTTTATGTTGTTTCTGTAGAATATGTTTAATAATAACTGGATTTCTGGTAAAAATTATAGGAGATTTACGGCCTGTTTTTACTCGAAATATATCACCAAATTTCTCAAAATTTTCGCGATGAAATGGGAGTGGATTTGAAAGAATGCGTTTACGATTTTTAAATACTTCTAAGGTTGTAATGGTTGGAAGATCATTTATTTTAAGATTTTGATCCACAGAAGATTGTTTTTTGGTTAATGTATTAATTAGTAGATGTATGTGAGATCCTGAAACCACGCCTGACGTATGGGCAGAAAGTTCAGGATGTTACTTTCTGTCAAAACAATCCTCCTTGAGTGCTTCCTTTAATTTTGCCTAAATGTTTATAAGCAGATTCAGTTACTTCTCTACCCCTTGGAGTTCGCATAATAAAACCCTCTTGAATTAAGAAAGGTTCGTATACTTCTTCTATGGTTTCAGAACTTTCTCCAACGGCTGTTGCAATGGTCGTTATACCAACAGGGCCACCTTTAAATTTATCTATAATAGTAAGGAGTATTTTATTATCCATTTCATCCAAGCCATGTGCATCTACATTCAATGCTTTTAGAGCATATTTGGCAATTTCAATGTTTATTTTTCCATCTCCTTTTATTTGTGCAAAATCTCGAACTCTGCGTAATAAAGCATTTGCAATTCTTGGTGTCCCCCGGCTTCTTCCGGCAATTTCAATTGCAGCTTCCATAGAAATAGGTACATTTAATATATTTCCACTTCGTTGTACAATTGTGGTTAAAAGTTCGGTTTTGTAGTAATGTAATCTGCTGCTTATTCCAAAACGAGCACGCATGGGTGCGGTCAATAAACCGGAGCGAGTCGTCGCTCCGATAAGCGTAAACGGTTCTAAATTGATTTGAACGGATCTGGCGTTTGGCCCCGATTCGATCATAATATCAATTTTATAATCTTCCATTGCAGAATATAAATATTCTTCAACTATTGGGCTTAATCGGTGAATTTCATCGATAAATAAAACATCACGTTCACTAAGGTTTGTTAATAGTCCGGCTAAATCACCTGGTTTATCTAAAACCGGGCCAGATGTTACCTTGATGTTTGCATTTAATTCATTACTTAGAATATGTGCCAAGGTAGTTTTACCTAGCCCGGGGGGACCATGAAATAAAGTATGGTCTAAAGCTTCATTACGTTGATTTGCAGCTTCTACAAATATTTTTAAATTTTCAATTGCCTGATCTTGCCCTGTGAAATCACTAAAAGTTAAAGGCCTTAATTTCTTTTCTATGTCTAATTCCTCATGTGATAAATCTTCACTTGAAGGATTTAAATTTTCATTCATAAAAGCAAATATAAATGAAAACAAAAGAAAATATTCTCAAAAAATAAGAATACTTAAATTTTATGCTTAACAATTAAATCTTGATTTTCGCAGGCCTTATAATTGCACTAGGAAACCCCTCCTTTATTTCAACTAGGGCTCTATCTGCTTCTAATCTTGTTTTGTAAGAGCCGATCCAAACTTTCCAATCAGGTGAGTGAAATTTTAATTCAGATTCAATTCTGGGAAATACCGAATCAAAATCATCCTTAACTTTAATAGCTCCTTGTTCAGAACCATAGAATAATTGTATTTTAAAACCTTCAACATGTTTTAAATTTTTATTATAAGCTCTCTTTTTAGCAATGAGCGCTTTTACTTTCTCACTACTCTCAACTTTTATAGTTCCAACTTCCTGAGCATGACTTGAAAGACTGATAATAAGCAATAAAGCCGAAGAATAGAAGATATGTTTACGAGTTAACTTTCTCATTATGAATATAAATTTATGCAAATTTAAAATTTTGTTGTTATTAATTAGTCAAGAGCCCTTATTTAGAATTATTATAAATTACATTTAACATTATTTTTAGATTTTCTAGAATGCATATAAATGCTATTTTTGTCCAATCTTTAAAACAGGCCTCTGAACAAACTGTAGTAAAGAAAAAATCATACCAAAAAAGACAGAAATATATTCTACAATATGAAAAGTGTGAAACGACACAATCGAATCTTAAGATTATTCCTATCCAGTCTTACCTTAATTTTACTTTTTTCACTTCAACTTTCGGCTCAAGAAATTGACTCTATACAAGTTGCAACAGGGAAAAAAATATTTAATGCTAATTGTGCTTCATGTCATAAGTTAGAAGGTAAATTAATTGGTCCTGCTCTTGGCAAGGTTGAAGATAGACGTACAAATGAATGGTTAAAAGCTTGGATTAAAGATAATGCGGCTTTAAGAGCCAGCGGTGACGGTGATGCAATAGCCATTTTTAATGAATATAATGGTTCGGTGATGACTGCTTTTCCACAATTGTCAGATTCTGATATAGATGCTATTTTAGCATATACTTCGCATCCTGAGATTTTAGTTTCAGCTAGTGCTATAGTTGCCGGTGGTGGTGCAGGTGAAGTTAAAAAATCATCTACTGCATGGATGAGCTATGTAGTTATTTTGGTATTATTATTATTGGTATTGTGGATCTATTTTAGAAGTTCAAATGAATTCTTAAAATTGGTAACTACGATTGCTCTTTTGCTAACAACAGCTTATTTTGGTTATAATGCAATGATGAGTTTAGGTTTGGATGAAGGTTATCAGCCAATTCAACCAATTGCCTTTTCGCATAAAATTCACGCAGGTGAGAATAAAGTAGATTGCCAGTATTGTCACTCTTCTGCAAAACATAGTAAACATTCTGGAATTCCTTCTTTAAATGTTTGTATGAATTGCCATAAAAATATTGCTGAGGTAGCTGAAGGAACCATAGTTGAGGCTGATGGCAAAACACTAACTAAAGCTGATTTGGATCTGGAGATTCAAAAGTTGTATGATGCTATAGGTTGGGATCAGGACGAATTGGCATATAAAGAAAATTATGAGCAAAAACCTGTCAAATGGGAACGTATTCATAATTTACCCGATTTTGCTTATTTCAATCACTCACAACACGTTACCGTTGGAGGACTCAAATGTCAACAATGTCACGGGCCGGTTGAGGAAATGGACGAGATGTATCAATTTTCTCCACTTACAATGGGATGGTGTATAAATTGTCATAAAGAAACTGAATTAGATTTTAAGGGTAACGAATATTACGCTCAAATCCATGAAGAATTATCAAAAAAATACGGTGTCGAAAAAGTAACCGTGGCCCAAATGGGCGGTATGGAATGTGGTAAATGTCACTATTAATAGTTTACAATTTACCTAGAAAAAAAATAATAATTAGACATTAGTAAAAATAAATAGTCAATTTAATATGGCATCAAACAAGAAATACTGGAAAAGTGTTGAAGAGCTTAAGGAAAATAGCTCTATTGTTGAAAAGCTTAATAAAAACGAATTTACAGTAGATATTCCTACCGATGAATTTCTTGGAGATAAAGAAACTTTAGCTTCCTCAGAAACATCTCGTAGAGATTTCTTAAAGTATGTTGGTTTTACAACAGCAGCTGCTTCACTTGCAGCTTGTGAAGGACCAGCTATAAAATCAATTCCTTATATAATCAAACCAGATGATGTGGTACCAGGTGTGCCAGATTATTATGCAACGACTTTAGCCGATGGTTATGACTTTGCAAGTGTTTTGGTAAAAGTTCGTGAAGGGCGCCCTATTAAAATAGAACCTAATAAATTAGCAAAAGCTAATGGAGATACGAATGCAAGAGTTCAAGCTTCTGTTTTGAACTTATATGATTCAAATAGGTTAAAAGGACCACAATCAAAAGGAGCTGACATAGATTGGGCTACACTTGATAACCAAGTAGGTACTCAATTAAATTCCTTAAAAGCAAGTGGAGAATCTATTGTTTTCCTTACGGGAACTTTAGCAAGCCCGTCTACACATAAAGTAATTCAAGATTTTATTAGCTTATTCCCAAACGCATCACATATTACTTATGATGCAATTTCAGAATCTGCTGCCTTAGATGCTTTCGAAGTTATGTATGGCGAAAGAGCTTTGCCAGATTATAATTTTAGTGATGCTAAAGTTATTATTTCTGTTGGGGCAGACTTTTTAGGAGACTGGCAAGGTGGTAATTTTGAAGTTGGTTATGCTAAAAGTAGAAAGCCAGATCATGGTAAAATGTCTCGTCATATTCAATTTGAGTCAAATTTAACTTTAACAGGAGCGAATGCAGATAAGCGTCATATGGTAAAGCCGTCTGAACAAGCTGGTGTATTGGCTGATATATATAATGCAATTGTTTCTGGATCAACTCCTAAAAATGAAGCTGTTGCAAAAGCTGTTTCTCAACTTAAAGTTGCAGGTAGTAAAGGTGTTGTTCTTACCGGATCAAATAATAAAGATGCACAATTAGTTGCCTTGGCTATTAACAATGCAATAAAAAGTGAAATTGTAAATGTCGCTGCTCCTAAATATGTTAGAAGTGGTAGTGATTCAAAAGTTTCACAGTTAATTGATGATATGAAAGCGGGTAAAGTAGGTGCATTAATCACTTATAATACAAACCCTGCTTATACCTTATATAATAGTGCTGAATTTACAGAGGCTTTGAAGAAAGTGAAACTTTCGATTGCTTTTGCAATGAAAGATGATGAAACGGCAGGTTTAGCCCAATATATAGCTGCAACTCCTCATTATTTAGAATCTTGGGGTGATGTTTCTGTAAAGAAAGGACAGTATAGTTTGGTGCAACCAACAATTCAACCCTTATTTAATACACGTCAGTTTGAAGATTCAATCTTAAAATGGATAGGTAGTAGCCAAACATTTTATGATTATGTAAAAGCAAACTGGACTTCTACCGTTCTAAATGGGACATCCTGGAATCAAGCATTACATGATGGTATTTTTAATAAGAGTATTGCTCCATTAGAAGTTTCAGAAAATGAAATCGATGAATTGATTCCTAGTAATCAAGCAAATGTGCCTGCGGCACTTTCCGCTTTAGCGAATGTAAAATCTGCCGATTTAGAATTGGCCTTATATACTAAAACCGGACTTGGTGATGGTCAAATGGCAAATAACCCATGGTTACAAGAATTGCCTGATCCAATTACAAGAACTTCTTGGGACAACTATTTACTAATGTCTAGAGTAGATGCAGAAGCTAACGGTATTGAAAATTATACTGTTTCTAATGGTGCCCTTGACGGAGATATGGTGAATATAACTGTTAATGGAGTTACAATTCCAGATGTACCGGTGTATATCCAGCCAGGACAAACGCCTGGTTCTATAGGTTTAGCGTTAGGTTATGGTAGAAAGAAAGGAGTAAATGAAAATATGCAAATTGGTATTGACGCATATCCATTATATCAAAATTTTAATACAAATCAAGAAGTAACTATTGAAAAAGTTGCTGGTCGTCATGAGTTTGCTTGTATTCAATTACAACATACATTGATGGGTAGAGATGAGATTATTAGAGAAACAACGCTAGAAGATTTTGTCAATAAGCCAAAGAAAGATTGGAATCCGGCACCACATGTGCAGATGGATCATCAAGATGTCGCTTTGGAAAAAGTTGATCTTTGGGAAAAATTTGATGATTCTTTAGGTCCGAAATTTAATTTATCAATTGATTTGGCCGGTTGTACAGGTTGTGGAGCCTGTGTTGTTGCCTGTCACGCAGAAAACAATGTACCTGTTGTAGGTAAAGAAGAAATTAGAATGAGTAGAGATATGCACTGGTTGCGTATTGATAGATATTACAGTTCTGAAATGACTACGGAAAGAGGTAAAGAAGAAGGTATTTTTGGCAGTGGAAAGTTCTTCAATGCACAAACGCACCCTTCAGATAATCCAGATGTTACTTTTCAACCTGTAATGTGTCAGCATTGTAATCACGCACCTTGTGAAACTGTTTGCCCAGTGGCAGCAACATCACATGGACGTCAAGGTCAAAATCAAATGGCTTATAACCGTTGTGTAGGTACTCGTTACTGTGCTAATAACTGTCCTTATAGAGTTAGAAGATTCAACTGGTTTAAATATTTTGACAATGATGAGTTTGATTATAACCTGAATAATGATTTAGGAAAAATGGTATTGAATCCGGATGTAGTTGTACGTTCACGTGGAGTAATGGAAAAATGCTCAATGTGTATACAAATGACTCAGGCTACTATTTTAAAAGCCAAAAAAGAAGGAAGACCACCTGAAACGGATGAATTCCAGGTAGCTTGTGCAAATGCATGTAGCACGGGTGCAATGCAATTTGGTGATATCAATAATAAAGAAAATAAAGTTTCGCATTTAAAAGAAAATAAAAGAACGTTCCACTTATTAGATTTTGTGGGTACACAACCAAATGTTTTCTATCAATTAGATGTTAGAAATACGAACGAAGCATAATAATAATTAAGAATTAGATATAATTATGGGTCATTACGAAGCGCCTATTAGAGAAGCGATTATAACGGGTGATAAATCCTATCATGATATTTCTGTTGATGTAGCTGCTCCTATTGAAGGCAAAGCCAATACTAATTGGTGGATCGCCTTTAGTATTGCACTATTAGCTTTCCTATGGGGAGTTGGTGCCATTGCTTACACTATAGGTACAGGAATCGGTGTTTGGGGTTTAAATAATAAGATCAACTGGGCTTGGGATATCACAAACTTTGTTTGGTGGGTAGGTATCGGTCATGCCGGAACCTTAATCTCTGCAGTATTATTATTATTCCGTCAAAAGTGGAGAATGGGTATTAACCGTTCCGCGGAAGCGATGACAATATTCGCTGTAGTACAAGCAGGATTATTCCCATTGATTCACATGGGTAGAATTTGGGATGGATTTTATGTATTGCCAATTCCGAATCAATTAGGTTCTCTTTGGGTTAACTTTAACTCACCATTATTATGGGATGTATTTGCAATCTCAACTTATTTATCGGTATCATTAGTGTTCTGGTGGACAGGTTTATTACCTGATTTTGCTATGATTCGTGATAGAGCAACAAAGCCTTTTCAGAAAAAAATATATAGCTTATTAAGTTTTGGATGGAGTGGTAGAGCAAAAGATTGGCAACGTTTCGAAGAAGTATCTTTAGTATTGGCCGGATTGGCAACACCGTTAGTACTTTCTGTACATACAATTGTATCGTTTGACTTTGCTACATCGGTAATACCGGGATGGCACAGTACAGTATATCCTCCTTATTTTGTGGCAGGAGCCGTATTTTCTGGATTTGCTATGGTACAAACGCTATTGTTGATCATGCGTAAAGTGAGTAACTTAGAACACTATATTACCAGAGTTCATGTTGAAAATATGAATAAGGTAATACTGGTAACAGGTGGTATTGTAACTGTTGCATATTTATCAGAATTATTCGTAGGTTGGTATACCGGAAGTAGTTATGAAGATTTTGTCTATTTGTCAGTTGGTGCCGCAACGGGGCCATATTGGTGGGCATTTTGGTCATTGATAATATGTAATGCCGTTATACCGCAATTATTATGGGTTAAAAAAATTAGAAGAAATTACATTTGGACATTCATTATTGCCATATTTATCAACATCGGTATGTGGTTTGAGCGTTTTGATATTATCGTTATAAATTTAAGTAGAGGACACCTTCCATCTACATGGACTCAGTTCTCACCAACTTTCGTTGATATTGGTATATTTATAGGTACCTTAGGTTTCTTCTTTGTATTGTTTTTATTATATGCGAGAACCTTCCCGGTGATTGCTCAAGCTGAAGTAAAATCTATATTGAAATCTTCTGGTAATAATTATAAAAGAGCAAGAGATACCGGAGCGTCTTTACCAAAACAAAAGGAGACAGCAAAGATTGAAGAAAAAGTTGAAGCTAAAAAAGAAGTTTCTGATGATAAAGATGCTCAAGCATCAAATTTATTAGGTAGCCTAGGAACTTTTGATGCAAGCACACAGCAAGCAGATGATCTAAAGAAAGTAAAAGGTATTGGGCCGGTTATGGAAAAAACCTTGAATGGAATAGGTATTTATACCTTTGCTCAAGTGAGTAAAATGACAAAAAAAGAATACGACTTGTTAGACGCTATCACAGGTTCCTTCCCTGGAAGGGCAGAAAGAGATGATTGGGCAGGTCAAGCTAATAAACTTAAATCATAATTATGAGTTCAAAAGTAATACATGCTTTATATAATGATGATGATGTGCTTATGAAAGCGGTCAAAGAAGTTCGTGCTGCTCATCACCATATAGAAGAAGTTTATACACCATTTCCTGTTCATGGGCTTGATAAGGCTATGGGCATAGCACCAACGCGAATGGGCATTACGGCTTTTATGTTTGGTGTACTAGGCTTAAGTTTTGCAGTCTGGTTCTTAAATTTGATAATGATTCAAGATTGGCCTCAAAATATTGGTGGTAAGCCAAGTTTTAGTTTTGCTGAAAACATGCCGGCATTTGTTCCGATACTTTTTGAAATGACAGTTTTTTTCTCTGCACATTTAATGGTAATTACTTTTTATATGCGTAGTAAAATCTGGCCTTTCAGAATAGCTGAAAATCCTGACCCTAGAACTACAGATGATCATTTTTTAATGGAAGTAGCTGTTGAAGGAAGTGAAAAAGAATTGGCATCTTTATTAAAAGATACAGGAGCAATAGAAATTAACGTAAAAGAAAAGCATTAATAATCCTATGAAGAGCTTTGTGAAAATAATATCAGTAGTTGTTTTAGTTATTGCTTTATCTTCTTGTCAGGATAAAACAAAACGACAGTATCAATATATGTCAGATACAGATATGTATAGGCCTGTAGGATATGAAACTTATGCAGCAGATTCAATATTTAAAAATGGAACCTCGGCGCAATTACCGGTTGAGGGAACAATTTCCAGAGGAAATGTGCCTTACGATTATGTTGATACACAAGCAGGATATGTATTTGCTAAAGATTCATTGCGGTCACCGTTAAAAGTAAAAGCACCTCTAGATTCAATTAGAAGCGTTTCTGAAGCTAATTTAGAACAAGGTAAATATTTGTATGGTATTTATTGTGTTGTTTGTCATGGTGTAAAAGGAGACGGACAAGGGCCTTTAGTACAAAATGAAAAATTTCTAGGAATACCTAATTATAAGGATAGGGATATCACAGAAGGTAGTATTTATCATGTTTTAATGTATGGTAAAAATTTAATGGGTTCACACTCATCTCAACTAAGTGCAACCGAAAGATGGCAGGTAGTACATCATGTTGAGGAATTAAGAAATGATTTATTAAAATAAACTGTTAAAAGTTTACACGGAATATTAAAGATATGTACACATTTTCAAGTAAATTAAAAACCTTTGCATTTGCACTGATGATTATTGGAGCATTAGGTATTGCTTACGGATTTTTTACTGCACCAAAAACTACAGCTGATATCAAAGAGATGCTTCACGATGCTGAAGGGGATCATGCTTCTGCAACAACGCACGATGCAGCTGCAGACTCTCATGACCAGAATACTGACGTGCATTTAGATGAAACTCATAAAGAGGAGGAAGAAATTGCAGAAAATACTGAAGTTAAAAAAGAAGAAATTGCTGAAGCTCTAACGCAGGTTGACACCACGAAACATGTCGAACAAGCACATGAAACAGTTGTTGAAGAACACGAAGAAGAGTTACATACAGTAGTAGAAACTCATACTGAAGGTGGTGATCATGATGAGCATGGTATGTCAGAAGAAGAACATTTAGAGCATGCCTTAACTCAGGCTCAAAATAGACCTTGGGCTGCGATCTATATAGCAATGATTTTCTTTTTATTACTTACGGTTTGTGCCTTTGTGTACTACGCCATTCAAAGAGCATCTTCGGCAGGTTGGTCTCCCGTATTGTTTAGAGTTATGGAAGGCGTTTCTGCCTATATATTACCAGGTTCTATCATTGTATTATTGTTTTTAGTGGCATCAGCGATGCATGGAAATCATATATTCGCCTGGATGTATACAAGTACAGATCCAACAGCTGTAAATTATGATTTTGCAATGGAAACAAAAGGTTGGTGGCTCAACGTTCCCGGTTTTTTAGCACGCGCAGTTGTTTATATTTTGATCTGGGTTGGCTTTAGACACTTTATTGTAAAAAATTCAAGAGCTCAGGATACTGCTAATGATTTGAAAGCCTTTAATAAAAACTTTACACTTTCTGTAGTATTCTTAGTGGTATTCTTAGTAAGTGAATTATTTATGGCCTTTGATTGGTTAATGTCTATTGATCATCACTGGTTTAGTCAATTATATTCATTCTATGTATTTGCCAGTATGTTTGTATCTGGAATTACTGTAATTGCATTTATAACAATTTATTTAAGATCTAGAGGTTTTTTACCTCATGTTAATGACAGTCATATTCATGATTTAGCTAAGTATATGTTTGCATTCAGTATTTTCTGGACCTACTTATGGTTTGCTCAATTTATGTTACAATGGTATGCAAATATACCTGAGGAGGCGGCATATTTCTACCCGAGACTTATAGGAGAATATCAACCAATATTTATAACAATGTTAGTAATGAATTTTGCATTTCCAATATTGTTATTAATGAATAGTGATTATAAAAGAGTACCATGGTTTGTTATTTTAGCTGGTTTGGTTATTTTATCAGGTCATTATTTAGATATATTTATTTTAGTATCTCCGGGAACAGTTGGAAGTACATGGCATTTCGGAATACCCGAAATTAGCGGAATATTGTTTTTTACAGGATTATTTATTTATGTCGTGTTCAATTCATTAACAAAAGCTCCTTTGCATGCTAAAGGAAATCCTTTAATGAAGGAGAGTGAAATTTATCATTATTAAAAAGAAATTTATCAAGTATAACAGATGAAGGCATTATTTTATATTATCATTTTTGTAGCTCTGATGGTTGCCTGTTGGCAATTTGTGAAGATATTAGGTTTAACAAAAGTTGAAAAAACAACGGCTACTCCAAAAGAAAATAATATCAATGGTTGGTTGATGCTTTTTTTAATGGGCTTTATATATGTCTTGATGATATGGAGTTTGTATGGTACAAGAGATGTATTATTACCTCAGTTATCGGCATCTGAAGAAGGTTATCATATAGATATACTTTTTAAAGTGTCAATGACGCTCATTTTAGTAGTTCAATTCATACTTCAGTTTTTAATCTTCTTCTTTACATTTAAATATAGAGGAACTAAAGGTAGGAAGGCGCTATTTTTTGCTGATAGTCATAAATTAGAAATGTGGTGGACAATTACACCAGCTGTTGTATTGGCAGGCTTAATTATTTACGGATTATGGACATGGAATAAAGTTATGGATGCTTCTGACGCAGAAAATCCTTTAATGATCGAGTTATATGCAAAACAATTCCAATGGGAAGCTAGATACGGTGGTGCTGATAATACTTTAGGTTATGCAAATGTGCGTAATATAAAAGGAATTAATACAATGGGTGTTGATATGACAGACAAAAATTCTACCGACGATATTCCTGTTGTAGCTGATCCTACCTCATTTGTTAAAGAATTACACTTGCCTATTGGTAGAAAAGTGATTTTTAAATTACGTTCACAGGATGTATTGCACTCTGCGTATATGCCTCACTTTAGAGCGCAAATGAATTGTGTACCTGGTATGGTAACACAAATAGCATTTACACCTACTGTGACCACTGAAGAAATGCGTGAATATCCCGATACCAAAACAAAGTTTGAAAAGATCAATGAGTTGAGAAAATCACAAGGGAAAGAAGAAGTTGTATTTGATTATATATTATTATGTAATAAGATCTGTGGTGCTTCTCATTATAATATGCAATTGAAGATTGTTGTAGAGGAAGAGGCTAAATTCAACGAATGGTTAGCAGGTCAAAAAACAATGGCTCAAAGTTTAAAATAAATAAGGAATAAAATAAAAATATAGATATGTCAGATCATCATCATAAAGAAACCTTTGTAACAAAGTATATCTTTAGTCAAGATCATAAAATGATTGCCAAGCAGTATTTGATTACTGGTATGATTATGGGGGTTATCGGTATTTTTATGTCAATGTTGTTTCGTTTACAATTGGCATATCCAGATGAATCATTTACAATTATTGAAGCCTTTTTAGGGAAAGGTGGAGAAGGCGGTGTAATCACGCCAGATATGTACTTAGCTTTAGTGACAATACATGGTACCATCATGGTATTCTTTGTATTGACAGCTGGTTTAAGTGGTACTTTTAGTAATCTCTTAATTCCATTGCAAATTGGTGCGCGTGATATGGCATCAGGTTTTCTAAATATGCTATCATATTGGATGTTCTTCTTGTCGAGTGTGGTTATGGTACTTTCATTATTTGTAGAAACAGGACCGGCTTCAGCAGGATGGACAATATATCCACCATTAAGTGCCTTGCCTCAAGCAATGCCTGGTTCAGGTTTAGGAATGGATCTATGGTTAATTTCGATGGCTATATTTATCGCTTCATCTTTGTTAGGTTCATTAAACTATATCGTAACAATTTTAAACTTACGCACAAAAGGAATGAAAATGACAAGATTGCCTTTAACTATTTGGGCATTCTTTATTACAGCTATTATTGGAGTAATTTCATTCCCTGTATTATTATCTGCAGCCTTATTATTAATTTTTGATAGAAGTTTTGGAACCTCGTTCTATTTATCAGATATTTTTATAGCAGGTGAAGTATTACAATATAAAGGGGGATCACCTATCCTATTTGAACACTTATTCTGGTTCTTAGGACACCCTGAGGTATATATTATATTAATTCCTGCTCTTGGTCTTACTTCAGAAGTTATATCAACAAATGCACGAAAGCCTATTTTTGGATATAGAGCTATGATTGCATCAATTATAGCAATTGCCTTTTTATCTACAATTGTTTGGGGTCACCATATGTTCGTAACGGGTATGAATCCGTTTTTAGGATCAGTATTTACCTTTACAACCTTATTGATTGCTATTCCTTCTGCAGTAAAAGCATTTAATTATATTACTACCTTGTGGAAAGGAAACTTGCAGCTCAACCCTGCGATGATGTTTTCTATTGGATTAGTATCTACCTTTATTACTGGTGGATTAACAGGTCTTATTTTAGGAGATAGTGCTTTAGATATCAATATACACGATACCATGTTTGTGGTTGCTCACTTCCACCTGGTAATGGGTGTATCTGCAATTTTCGGAATGTTTGCGGGTATTTATCATTGGTTCCCGAAAATGTATGGTAAAATGATGAATAAGGATCTGGGTTATTTACATTTTTGGCTAACGGCTATCTCAGCCTACGGAGTATTTTTCCCAATGCACTTTACAGGTCTGGCAGGATTGCCTCGTAGATATTATAGTAATACAGCATTTCCTATGTTTGACGATCTATTAGCTATTAACGAAGTGATTACAATTTTTGCCTTTATCGGAGGCTTTGCTCAGATTATTTTCTTAGCTAATTTCTTTATAAGTATTAGAAGAGGACAAAAAGCACCTCAGAATCCTTGGAATTCTAATACCTTGGAATGGACTGCACCACAAGAGCATATTCATGGTAACTGGCATGGAGAGATTCCTCATGTATATCGTTGGCCTTATGATTATAGTAAGACAGATGCTAATGGAGAATTGTGGGGAGGTCAAGACTTTACACCTCAAAATGTACCAATTCGAGAAGGAGAAGAAGAATTTTAAACAACTTATTTAATAAAATTTAAGCAGCCTCATATTGAGGCTGCTTTTTGTTTTACTATATTTGAGAAACAAAAATATTCACCCCATGAAAGTCTTGAAAAAGGTATTGTTAATCATTTTAGGGCTAATTATTTTATTTCTAATATTTGGATTCTTCTTTGCGCGAAGCCTAAAACCCACATATAAAGGTGAGCTAAAATTAAACAATCTACAGGAAGAGGTTCAAGTGTATTATGATGATTACGGGATACCACATATTTATGCTCAGAATGAATTAGATGCCAGACGAAGTTTAGGTTATGTACATGCTCAAGACAGGCTTTGGCAAATGGAATTGATCCGTCGAATTGC
>Ga0316189_10000390_pt1 | contig 43388 bp, 41 predicted proteins | sample LowCovwburrow_MG_FD_204930 | JGI IMG/M metagenome (GOLD analysis project Ga0316189, IMG submission 204930) | Coastal sediment microbial communities from Maine, United States - Lowes Cove worm burrow | ecosystem: Environmental > Aquatic > Marine > Coastal > Sediment | place: USA: Maine... | reverse complement strand
TGCTGCAGGATATAGCTGTTTTAACGGGTGGCCAGGTGATTTCCGAAGAGACCGGCCTGACGCTGGAAAAGGCCAGCCTGGATGAGCTGGGTTCGGCCCGGAGGATTATCGTTGCCAAGGAAGACACCACGCTTGTCGGCGGCGACGGCAAGCCCGAGGAGATCGAAGCGCGCGTTCAGCAGATTCGTCGGCAGATCAATGAAGCCACTTCCGACTACGACAAGGAGAAACTGCAGGAACGCCTTGCCAAGCTGTCCGGCGGCGTGGCGGAACTCAAGGTGGGCGCCACCACGGAAACGGCGATGAAGGAGAAGAAGGACCGTGTCGAGGATGCCATGCATGCAACGCGGGCGGCCGTCGAGGAAGGCGTGGTGCCCGGCGGGGGCGTGGCGCTGGTGCGTGTTATGCAGGCAGTGCAGGCGCAGGGTCTGAAGGGCGATAATCCTGACCAGGACATTGGCATCATGATTGCCCTTCGTGCCATGCAACAGCCACTGCGGGAGATCATGGCGAATGCCGGACTGGAGCCATCGGTCGTGCTGAGCAAGGTCAGGGAACAGGAAGGGAACTATGGCTTTAATGCCCAGACCGCCGAATACGGTGACATGATCGAGATGGGGGTTCTGGATCCGACCAAGGTCGTACGGGTGGCGTTGCAGAATGCTACGTCCATTGCTGGACTGATGATCACAACGGAGGTCATGATCGCCGAGGCGCCCAAAAAGGAAATGCACGTACCATCAGGTATGGAAGAGATGGGTGGATATTGATACTTCAATGTGGACGGGTGTTTTGACCGTGCCGGCAATTGCTTCCGCGCATAATCACCGGCTGTAGCTTTTAATGACATGCATGTAATTGCAGTGTTCAAGTGCTGCAGGGTTAATTGCACAGGATTTGCTGACGCTCCCTTTCATTTGCGTTACAGAAGTGTACTCCTTTTGTTCGAGCCAATTGTGTAGCTCCCGTTTGAGTACGGCGATATGTTCCGGACCTTTTTGCAATAGTACGCTGCAAAGATGGGTGATGTCGGCACCGGCGAGCAAGGCTTTGACGATATCTTCTGTTCGATGAAAGCCGCCAGTGGCTGCAATTGACAGTTCCACACGACCGCGAATCAGTGCAATCCAGCGAATCCTTACCAGGGACTCTATTGAGCTTGAAAGTTCAAGATGGGGTTTGATATGAAGTGTTTCCAGGTCAATGTCCGGTTGGTAAAAACGGTTAAACAGGGATACGCCATGCGCTCCCGCCTGTTGCAGCTTGAGAACCATGTTGGTAACGGCAGAAAAATGTGGTGACAGTTTCATTGTGACAGGAATATTTACCTGCTCACGCAAGTCTGACAGCAGTTGCAGATAACGGTTTTCAACTTCTTCGCCGCTTATGTCAGGATCCGCTGCTATGTAATACACGTTAAGCTCAAGTGCATCAGCGCCGGCTTGCTGTAATTCCTTTCCGGTGTCTATCCATCCACTTGTAGAGACACCGTTCAGGCTGGCGATTACGGGGATAGACAGAGCCGACTTGAATTTCTGCAGGCGCTCCAGGTAACTGTCCAGCTCACTGCTATAATCTTCCGGTATGGGTTGATAGGACTGTGCTTCCGAATGCCCCAATGCCTGTGAATACACAAAACGTTCAAGCTGTTTCTGTTCATGCTCCACGTCTTCTTCAAACAATGAAGGCAGTACCAGCGCCGAGGCACCTGCATCTTCGAGTTTCTTTGCAGAATCCAGCTCACCGGTTAATGGCGAGGAAGAAGGAACCAGTGGATTGTCCAGCTTGAGACCAAGATACTCTGTGCTCAGATCTATCATGATGACTGCTCCCTGGTGTGTGCCGTTGTCGCTGTCAGTTTGCGATGGGGCGGCCTTACGTCACCTTTCTCGTCACATTCAAGGCTCGCGAGTTGTTCGTAGTAATGATAACGGTGCAGAACTTCCTGCTGCGACTGTTCCAGGAATTTTTCCGCTTCCTGCGGGTGTGTCCGCCACAGCATACTGAAGCGAATTTCAGTTTCGACAAACTCCCGGTAGGGGATTGAAGGAGGTTTTGAATCCAGGTGCAAGGGATTCTTTCCACCTGCTGCCTGTTGCGGGTTATAACGGAACAATGGCCAGTGCCCGCTATCGACAGCGAGCTGCTGGTGCAGATGATTGTCCTTCAGGTCGATGCCGTGCGCGATACAGGGCGAATAGGCAATGATCAGTGAAGGTCCCGGGTAGGCTTCAGCTTCATGGAACGCGCGTATGGTTTGTGTGTCCTTGGCGCCATAAGCGACGTGGGCAACATATACGTGCTCATAATCCATCGCCAGCAAGGCAAGATCTTTTTTCGGCGTAGCCTTGCCGCCGGCAGAGAACTTTGCGACGGCGCCGCGCGGAGTGGCTTTGGATGTCTGTCCGCCGGTGTTGGAATAGACCTCTGTATCGAGGACCAGGATATTGACGTCCATGCCTGATGCCAGCACATGGTCGAGTCCGCCATAGCCAATATCATACGCCCAGCCATCGCCACCGATAATCCATACGCTCTTGCGGGCAAGATTTTCCGCAACACTCTCAAGTTCGCGTGCAGCAGGTGAATTCACGTGCTTCAACGTGTCCCGCAATGTTTCTATACGCGATCGTTGCTGCTGAATTCCGGTTTCGCTGGATTCGTCAGCATCGAGAATTTGTGCAACCAGTTCAGCTTCAATGTCGGGTTGTAATTGTTGTAATAATTCGCGTGCGTATTCATTTTGCTTGTCGATTGCCAGCCGCATACCCAGGCCGAACTCGGCATTATCTTCGAACAGTGAATTCGACCAGGCAGGACCGCGACCATTTCTGTTTTTTGTCCATGGTGTTGTTGGCAGGTTGCCGCCATATATGGATGAACAGCCAGTCGCATTGGCAACGACCATGCGGTCACCAAATAACTGGCTTGCCAGTTTGATATAAGGTGTTTCACCGCAGCCTTCACAGGCGCCGGAAAATTCGAATAATGGCTGCAATATCATTGCGCCCTTGATAGTGCCGGTTTTTACAGCAGTGCGATCATATTCCGGGAGACTCAGGAAATATTCCCAGTTTTCTTTTTCCTGGTGGCGCAACCCGGAAGTGTAGGGCACCATGTTCAGCGCCTTGTGGCTGGCATTGGTTTTATCGCGTATCGGGCAGATGTCGGCGCACAAACCACAGCCTGTGCAGTCTTCAGGTGCGACCTGGTAACTCATGCGCAATCCCTGGGAGAAGTCCTTGCCTTTCACTCCCATGGATTTGAACGTTTGAGGAGCGTTGCCCAGGAGGCTTTCATCAAAGACCTTGCAACGAATCACGCCATGTGGACACACAAGAGGGCACTTGCCGCATTGGGTGCACAGGCTTTCATCCAGGACAGGGATTTCCAGTGCAATATTACGTTTTTCGTAGGCGGCCGTACCAACAGGATAGGTGCCGTCTGCCGGGAACAAACTGACCGGGATCTGGTCGCCGCGTCCAGCAATGATCTCTCCGGTAACATTTTTGACGAATTCCGGTGCGTCACCGGGTACGGGTTCGGCGAGCTTGAACGTGGCATCCGTCTTTTCCGGTATAGCTACTTGGTGCAGATTGGCAAGTGTCTCGTCGATTGCCTTGAAGTTAAGTTCGACCAGCCGTTTCCCCTTTTTGCCATAGGTTCTTGCAACCGCATCTTTAATTGCTTTAATTGCTGCATCACCAGGAAGTACACCTGAAATGGAAAAGAAACAGGTTTGCATGATGGTGTTGATACGTTTGTCCATGCCCGTGTTTGCAGCGATGTTGTAGGCATCAATACAGTAAACCCGAATATTCTTGCTGATAATCTGTTTCTGCATGTTCTCTGGCAGGCTAAGCCAGACGGTTTCGGATGGTAAAGGCGTATTCAACAGGAACACAGCATTGTCAGCTGCCTTATCGAGCATTGGGTAGCGCTCCAGGAATACATGCTGATGACAGGCAACAAAATCTGCATCACCGTTGCCGATCAGGTATGACGAATGAATGGGTTTGTCACCGAAGCGCAAATGCGATACGGTGACCGCACCTGACTTTTTCGAGTCGTATACAAAATAACCCTGTGCGTATTTATCGGTGGTCTCGCCGATGATTTTAATGCTGTTCTTGTTTGCGCTGACAGTGCCATCGCTGCCGAGTCCGTAAAAAACGGCCTGAAATGTATCGTTATGAACATCGGTGCGGAAGTTTTCATCCCAGTCCAGGCTGCTGAGTGTTACATCATCGAGGATACCGACTGTAAAATGGTTCTTTGGCTGTGATTTACCCAGCTCATCAAATATCGCCTTGACCATCGCCGGGGTGAATTCTTTGGAGGACAAACCATAGCGTCCGCCGATAATAGTCGGCAGCTGGCGGAAACTGTGCTGTTTTTCATTACTGCGACCGGCAAGGCACTGTTGGGCTAGCGCGGTGACAATATCCTTGTACAGCGGCTCACCATCAGCACCCGGTTCCTTGGTGCGATCGAGCACAGCGATGGATTGTGTCGTTGGTGGAAGTGCATCGATCAGGGCGACAGCATCAAATGGCCGAAACAGACGCACCTTGATCAGGCCTGTTTTTTCACCCTGTGAATTGAGAAAGTTGACTGTTTCCTCGGCCGTTTCAGCGCCAGAACCCATCAACACGATAACTTTTTCAGCGTCATCAGCGCCAACGTAGTCGAATACGTGATAGCCGCGGCCGGTGAGGGCAGTAAACCGGTCCATGACATTCTGCACGATACCGGGCATGGCCTGGTAATACGTGTTGACGGTTTCTCGCGCCTGGAAGTAAACATCCGGGTTCTGGGATGTGCCCCTGATTACAGGGTGTTCAGGTGACAGGGCACGCTGGCGATGTGCCGTGATACTTTCCTGACGGATTAATTTTCTGATGACTTCAGTGTCGATTGACCGGATCTTTGCAACTTCGTGGGAAGTGCGGAAGCCATCAAAGAAATGCACAATGGGAATGCGTGATTCAAGGGTGGCAGCCTGCGCAATCAAGGCCATATCCATGGCTTCCTGGGGGCATGCTGATGCCAGGAAAGCAAAACCGGTAGTACGCGCGGCCATTACATCACTATGATCACCGAAAATTGAAAGTGCCTGTGCGGCGATTGAGCGCGCGGCCACATGGAACACCGTGGGCGACAGCTCACCGGCGATCTTGAACATGTTGGGGATCATTAATAACAACCCCTGTGATGCAGTAAAGGTTGTGGTTAACGCGCCTGTTTGCAGGGCGCCATGAATTGTGCCGGCCGCACCACCTTCACTCTGCATCTCGATAATACGGGGCACGCTGCCCCATAAATTAGCCTGCTTGCGCGATGACCATTCATCAGCCCACTCACCCATGGGTGATGCAGGGGTGATCGGATAGATGGCGATGATTTCGTTGGTCAAATGTGCCATCTCGGCAGCAGCCTGGTTGCCATCGATAGTCACGGTTATGGGTGTTTCCATTAAATTCTCCGATGTTGTATGAGGAAGCTGTCAGCGACGACGGCCCTCATACCGACGGGTTCCAGAAAATTGTCGATCACGGTCAATAGATGTGCGAAGTGTACCAGCAGATCCTTCATGATGACGCTCACTCCTTTTCGTCACGTAAGGTGAGATCATATGTGTTGTTAACATCCGGACACGGTTTGTAGGTTAGTGCAGCTTAACCCTACCGGCTAACGCTGGATACAGCAGTTCTACCTCCTGCAACCAGGCTACGTTGCCCGGGGGTTCTTAACTCTCAGTCATCGAGCGGTAACAATACCAGGAAGCCGTCCGGTGCAAGACTGGTCGCCAGCATTACTTCGTTGATATCCTGGTGCTCGGTCCAGCTGGCAGCGCGCTGCTGTTCGGGATCGCGCCAGATTGCCTCGATCTCGTCGCGCATGGGCAGGTATTGCATGAGCGCCTGCAACTGTGCGCGCAGCCGCAGACGTATGGCGGCGTGCTCGCTTTCGCTGGCGGCTGCCTGGTGCATGCGTTCCACGGCATGCAGCCCGATTGCCAGGCCGAGTTCACGGAATGCGAGCCGGTGTTTGGCCGGCAGTTGTAACTCTCCGCCTTGAACGTAGTGCTGCAGACCGGTGAGCGCCGCATCGAGCAGCCGGTTCAGCAGTTGTGCATCCGGTCCTGCGCCTTGTCGCACGAGCTGCTGTACGCGGTACGCATCGATCAACAGGCCGCCCAGGCCAAGTGGATCGGCAGTGGTTAATTCGCCCCGTTCGAGCATCGTAGCGTACTGACGGGTTTCCTCCTTGAGATTTGGCCCGGTGGCCTGTTGTGGCAGCGCTGCCGCGGTGGCACGCAACTGCAGGTTGCTGATGTAGCCATCCAGCGGGTCGTGCTGCCCCATGGATGGGACCAGCGCACGTGTAAGATCGATGCTCATCTTCCAGTGCATCCTGCGGGGTCCCCACGCGGGAGAGGGCAGGTAGGTGAAGGCATCGAATGCGCTGTGAGCGAGCTCGCGTGCCCAGATGTTGAACCTGGGTCGTTTCGTGAACCGCGTGACCTGGTCGAGGGCGTGCATCCACTTGGTCAGGTAGTGGAAGTACTGGCCGTCGCGGTCCCACTCCAGGTGCTCGTCGAAGGGCTCGCGGGGACCTCGCTCCGGCCTGCCTTTACCGATGCGCAAACCACCCCGGGTTGGATGCTGTTCACCATCGTGCTCACTCAGTCCGCTGATCCATCCTGAGCGCCGGTCATCGTCCCGATGCCGGCCCAGGGTGTGATGAACCTGCTCGATCAGTTGCAGCGCGCGTTCTGCGTAGCCTTGCTCGCCGCGGGTGCGCGCAAGGCCGAGATAGTTGCAAACTGCGAAGGCGTCCGTCCACAGGTAGCGCTGCCGGGGTTGTTCGGATGCGAGCCCGGTGCGCTCCGCGAAGTTATTCATCAATGCGATGGCTTCATCGGTACGTTGATCGGGCATGGTTTCGGCCTCCGTCTTCGCGCCCGCCTGTGCCGATATGAACGGTAAAAGCACGATCAGCAAAATAAAACGAACGTGCATTGCACACATAACCTTCGGGCTGTATTCAGTGTCTTTCGAACATAAAAACCTTACAGGGAATCAAGGTATTTGTCATTAGTGATCGCAGTCAGGGAGCTGTTTACGATCAGGGCGAAGACAACGGAACGTATTCCCCTGATCAAGGGTGGCCAGATGTACCTGCAATACCGGATCTGGCCCCTCCAGGGGCAGCCGGCCTAGGTCGACCTCAGGCGCGTTGTGAAACACCACAAAATGACTTCGCCCCATGGTTCGTTATCTACGGGCTCTGACCGTATGATCAAGGGGAAATTCCGGTCGCTAAAACGCCTCGCGAACAAGCTCGGACCTGGAAAGATATCGCAATCACGCGCCGATTAAGCCTGTGGGTGGTGAATTCCTGAATTACGTGTCGATCAGCAGCGGAAACAACCGGTGAGAATCCCGGGCCCACGCCGCGCGGCTACGAATACTGGCGGTACTCGGGGAAGAAGGCTTCAACTGCGGAACCGAGCTGCTCATCGGCTGCGGTCAACAGCGACTCAACCATGTCCTCGGATATTCCCGTGATTTCCCAGGCTAGCGGGTCGATCCCGCTCAGGTCCAGGGCCGCTGCCTCGGTGGCGATATCCATATCTTTAAGTCGCACCGAGAGATGCATAATCGATGCGTCAAAGGAAAAGTTCTGCGCGGCTGCGGGTTCATTCTGGTAACGCACGGCGTGAACCCAGTTCTCCGGAAAGTTCCAGCTTTGCATCAGCTGTGAGCCCACTTGCCCATAATCACAACCTATGACGTCGCGCTCGACCATATAGAGCGGCCTGTTATTCTGGCGCGCAATAATAAGTGCTTCCTGGCTTTCGTCCGGTACGGTTTGATACATGATCAGGTGTCCCATGTCATGTAACAGGCTACCTACGAAGAAGCGCTCGCTGTCCGTTGCATTGCACTGTTCTGCCAACAGCCTCGCCAGCAGGCCGCAGCGGACACTGTTAATCCAGAAATCTTCCATACTGATCAGGTTGTCAGGAATATTGGAAAAGGATTTGGTTATAGTCGCAGCCAATACCAGGCTATGTACCTGCTCTGTACCCAGCAGACGGACAGCTGCCTTGACGGTTTCAACTTTCGACGGGGCACCGAAAAATGCGCTGTTAGCGACCTGAAGCATTCTGGCGCAGATTGCCGGATCATGAGACAAGACATTGGCAACGTCTGTCATTGTTGAGTCGGGATCATAGATTACCGCCTTGATACGAACATATATATCGGGCAGTGAAACCAGCTCGGTGGTCTGGCTGATCAGCTCCTCGGGTGTGGTGTGGGTTGAACCAATAACGTGTGGTACTTCCATAGTGCGCGACCTGACCTAAACGAAATTCATCACTGTATTCTTCGGTAAGTAGGGCAAAAACTTTAAGTCAGGTTGCTGGCGCCTTTGAGACGGGTCCCGGGGGGGCGCGTACGGAGTATATGAAAAATTTCAGCGGCAAAAAGCACTGCGCTGTTTTATGCCAACTGCCGATGGCAGCGAACTACAAGTCATTGACGGGTCAACTGCGTTACTGGGTGGTGTAGGGACGCAAGTGGCTGATTAATAGAAATAGTTAATGTTAATGTTCGCGTTTCGTGCAGCCGGATATTGCGGGTCTTTTTCATGAGTAAGGTCGGTCTGGAGTGCCTGGTCATCATTTTTGCTAAACAGGGTCCGGAACCACGAAGCTATTCTCTATGCGCTGTCGGCAATTATGATTCTCCTGCTACGGTCGCATCTCCTGGCGCAATTCGAGGTCGTGGCGCTGTGGTGCCGAATTATTGTGTCTCAGCGAGCAGTCCGGCGCCTGCGCACTAGACTTCATGAGTGCTACCAGATTGCCATTGGTGGCAGCGGGTTACATAATCAGCCGGGATAAAACATATAGATAACACAGGCACACATTGGGCAGTATCTGCATATTCATCGTCGAAGACGAACCATCGATTGCCCAGACCGTGCAGTTTGCGCTCGAGGCCGAAGGGTTTTCCACGGAACATTTCCCGACCGGCGCCGGTTGCCTCGCAGCGCTTGAGCGCGCCAGCCCCTCACTCGTTTTGCTGGATGTTGGTCTTGCCGATGGCAGTGGTTTTGATTTTTTCCGCAGAATCCGCCAGCTGACTGAAGCACCTGTTATCTATCTGACGGCTCGCGGAGATGAGATAGATCGGGTCGTCGGACTGGAGATGGGGGCTGACGACTACATCGTCAAGCCTTTCAGCCTGCGGGAATTGGTGGCACGCGTGCGGGCCGTATTGCGTCGTGCTGGTAGCGCCACAGTGAGCGGTGCTGGTACACCAGCGTTATTAACGGTCACTGGCACAACGGATCTATTCCGCATTGATAGTGTACGCCGGCAGATCCACTACCATGCGCAGTTGCTGGATCTTACCTTGCACGAATACCGGTTGCTCGAAACCCTGCTCAGCTACCCGGAACGGGTATTCACTCGCAGCCAGTTGCTGGAGCGCGGATGGGATGACCCGGACCACCGGCTGGAGCGCACCATCGACAGTCATATTAAAAGCCTTCGCAACAAGCTGCGCGAGATAGATCCTGATTCAAACCCGATCTGTACACATCGTGGTATGGGGTATTCGCTGATGCCGGGTTCATGAGCATCCGCGCCCGCATATTCATTGTGTTTGTCACAGCGGTGATTGCGGGATTTGCATTGCTCGCCTACTGGATCAGCAAGGATGTCGCGGATCGCTACAGTGAATCCTTTGAAGAGATCATGGTCGACACTGCCAACCTGCTTGCGGAAATCATTACAACCGACATGAACAGTGGTGATATGGCGATGCAAGAACTGGATGATGCATTCCAGCGACTCCAGCTGCGCCGATTTTCAGCCCAGATCTATGAGCTGGAAAAAACCAGTGTCGATATCCAGGTTTATATCACCGATGACAAGGGTATAGTGATTTTCGATACAGACAATGGCCGAGCAGTGGGAGAAGACTATTCACAGTGGAACGATGTGCATCAGACATTGATCGGAAAATATGGTGCCCGGTCCACCCGTGTACCCGGTGAATTTCCGGCGGCAGATCGCGCGCAGCAACTGACGGTCGCTTATGTAGCCGCCCCGATCTACAAACAAAACAGGATTGTTGGCGTTGTTACAGTGGCAAAACCCAAAAGCAACATCGACCGCTTTGTCGCCAAAGCCAAATCCAACTTGTTACTGGCGGTGCTGATTTCAGTGGTCATGGTATTGCTGCTGGGACTTATGCTGTATATCTGGGTCAGCCGACCACTGCAGGCATTGGCGGATTATGCCAACAGCGTTAGTCGTGGCGAGCGCATTAATCTGCCGCAACTTGGTAATAATGAAATCGGCAGGGTCGGTGATGCCATGGACAGCATGCGCCAGGCACTGGAAGACAAGCAATACGTCGAACATTATGTGCAGTCACTAACGCACGAAATCAAGAGCCCGTTAACAGCGATCCATGCCGCCGCCGAATTGCTGGGCAGAGATCTGCCGGAAGACAAACGCACGCAGTTTGCCAATACCATTGTGAAGGAAGCAGACCGCCTGAATGACTTCGCCAGTCAGTTACTGCAACTCGCTGCGTTGGAAAAACGCCAGCGAATAGATAATCCGGAGTTGATTTCTGTTGAAGCGCTGGCAAAGGACATTATCGAGGCACATGCGCTTGAATGTGAATCGCGCCATTTGACGGTAACGCTCAACCGGACTGCGAGCCAGGCGATAAATGGCGACCGTTTCCTGATACGCCAGGCGATAGACAATCTGTTCCGTAATGCCATGGAAATATCACCGCCCGGCAGCAATATCACGGTTGATATTCATCCACAGGATAACAGCATTGCCATCGATATCCTTGATGAGGGCCCGGGTATCCCGGATTTTGTTGGCGATCGCGTATTCGAGCGCTTTTTTTCCTTGCCGCGACCCGACACAGGCCAGAAAAGCACCGGGCTTGGGCTCAATTTTGCCCGTGAAGTCGCACAACTTCATGATGGCACGCTGGTTCTTGAAAATCGCCATCCGGGAATGTGTGCCCGCCTGTTATTGCCGACCGGTCGATCCTGAAAGGCATTCCACTTTCTGCCCATCTTTACGATCTCCACACAATCTTCACGTAACCTCCATCCCCGCTCCGCAAAAACTGCAAACATAAATTGCATAGTAGACCCGTCATCAAGCCCGGCGGAGAGCCTTATGTGTACGTACATTCATAAACGTCTTTTTGTTATTGCTGTGTTGGTTGCAGCGTCATTTTATGGTTACTGTCGCACGGCCTGTGCCACAATTACTGCAGATGAAGCTGCCGAACCTCTGTCTCCGTACTTTTTTGTTGAAGGTGGTGATTCAGGTGTCGACCGGTTGCCGCTAAAAAAAACCGGTGCCAAAGTCAGGCTCAACGGATTCATCGCCAGTGTGCAGTTGTCACAGGTGTATCGCAATGAAGGTAATCAGCCGATAAACGCCACCTATATCTTTCCAGGCTCAACCCGCGCGGCCGTCAATGGTATGACGATGACCATTGGCGAGCGCAGGATTGTGGCTAAAATCAAGGAAAGGGAAGAAGCCAAACAGGTCTTCAATACGGCCAAAAAAGCCGGCAAGTCAGCCTCATTGCTGTCGCAGAAAAGACCCAATGTATTCTCGATGGCTGTTGCCAATATCATGCCAGGTGAGCAAGTAACGGTTGCTCTCGCCTACACGGAAATCCTGACGGCGGAGGACGGCGTTTACGAATTTGTGTACCCTGGTGTTGTCGGTCCGCGATATGGTGGTGATGCAGCGCATGCATCGGGTGAAACACAATGGATACAGAATCCCTATCTTGCCGAAGGTACGCGTGACCCGGTTGTCTATGACATTTCGGTCGATATGGCATCTCCGCTGCCAATCAATAGCCTGGAGTCACCCAGTCATGCGCTGGATGCTGCGTGGACTGACGGCCAGTCGGTAAAGCTATCACTCAAGGGCGCAACCGACGCCGGTAATCGCGATTTCATCCTTCGCTATCGTCTGCAGGACGACCAGATTCTGACCGGGCTCAGCCTGTTTGAAGCAAACGGTGAAAACTATTTCCTGCTGGTGTCTGAACCACCCAGACGGGTAATGCCAGACCAGGTACCTGCACGTGACTATTTCTTTGTTATCGATGTGTCCGGTTCCATGTCTGGCTTCCCGCTGGATATCACCAGGCGATTGATGACCAACCTGCTGAAGCACCTGAAGCCGACAGATCGTTTTAATATTCTGTTCTTTGCGGGCGGTTCTGCGGTGCTGTCACCGCAACCATTGACGGCCACGCCTGAAAATATTGCGCTGGCAGCAGCGATGATGAATAACCAGCGTGGTGGCGGAGGAACGGAATTGTATCCTGCGTTGCAACAGGTATTTGCAATGCAAAGCGACGCGAATACATCGCGCAATATTGTACTGATTACCGATGGTTATATCAGCGCAGAAGACCGCGTATTTCAGCTGGTGGACGAGCAGTTGCACCGTAACAACCTGTTTGCCTTTGGCATCGGCTCTTCCGTCAATCGTTTCCTGATAGAGGGTATTGCCAGGGCCGGTCGCGCAGAAGCGTTTGTTGTAACCAATCAGACAGATGCCGCGCAGCAGGCAAGACGGTTCAGTGAATATATTTCAGCACCAGCTTTGACCGGTATTCGCCTGGAAGCCCAGGGTGTCGAGCTTTATGACATGGAGCCCGCAAAAATACCCGACATGCTGGCACAGAGACCCATCATGGTGATCGGTAAGTATCGTAATGCGCGTGGCAACGCTGGCATTACCCTGAAAGGTATAAGCGGAGAGGGCGAACATCAGTGGCCTTTTGAGTTGCAGGATGCAGAAAATTCCGATTCCACCCTGCCCCAATTATGGGCACGCAAGCGTCTTGAGCGGCTCTACGTTATTCCCGCTGCGAGTAAAAGCGCACAGCGCGAGAGTATCCTGCAGCTTGGCCTGCAGTATTCGTTGCTGACCCGTCATACCTCTTTTGTCGCCGTGGATGAAACAGTGCGCAACAGTACAACCGGTGCAAAGGATGTCAAGCAACCGTTGCCGCTGCCAAAAGGTGTAAGCAACCTTGCCGTCGGTCAGCCTATGCCGGAACCCGAACTGCTGTGGATCGGCATGATGGCAATACTGTTGATGATTGTCAGCCGGATGTGGAGAAGGTGGCATGCAATTCAGGTGTGAATCCTGGCGCTGGCGCTCACTGTTGTGGTGGCTGGCGGTATTGGTTGTAGTGGTGCAGCTGAAACATCACTACAGTATTGCCACAGCGGCAGATCTGGAGTGGGTGTTCCGTCCATTATCACTCTTGCTGGAATGGTTTAGCGGATATGAATTTCATAGGGATAGTAACTATGAATGGTTTAGTCAGGCTGCTGATGTTCGCCTGGTAAAATCATGTGCCGGTATCAACTTCATGCTGATGTCGTTCATGGCTTACGCATGGGTTATCCGGCCTCACCATTACCTGCGCGCTGACCCATTATCATGGATTACGAGCCATCTACTGTTGTTATGTGCTGCCATCATTGCATCCTGGGTTACCTGTTTGTTGGCGAACAGCTTGCGGATCATTGTTGCGATGACTGTAAAAAACCTTGCATGGGAAACCGATGCTATCGGGATTGGTGCAGCGGAATTTCACAGATTGATCGGTATGATGACCTATGTGCCGATCTTGTCATTGCAGGTGATGCTGGGTAACCGTGGTAATACCAGGGATGCCTTTGTTGCTCCGGCCCTGTTGTATTTTCTGCTGCTGGTCGTGGTACCGTTACTCTCAGGCAACGCCTCCCAGCACCCGGCCCTGTTCATGAAGCAGCTGCTGCATATTTCTGTGCTGATGGCAGTGTTGGGTAGTATTTATTTTATCTGCGTCCATCTGCCGGCCAGTAAACGGCACCAGTCAACCCCGAATCCAGGTGAATAACGCCGGGCAGGTGACCTTTATTGGACAGGAATTGCGCCAGTACGACCAACAAGCGATTACGGATTATTTCTATCGCTACCATTGTATGTTGTCAGGAAACCATTAAACACCTCTGTGCTTTCAGTATCAGACCAGCCAGCTGGCGCACCATTAGTGCACCGCGGCTGGAACCTGACAGGTAGGTACGGTCACGCGGCTCGTAGGCCTGCATAATCCCGTCAAAAAGCTGACCTAATTGTGCGGCAATGGCTGGAGTATAGGGTTTACCCTAATTGATCGAGCCGGTATTCGGATTATCTGCCATATCGTCGTAGATCTTTTTCAATCCGGGCATGTCACCCGAGCCATGCAACTCGATGTCAAGATATTCCTGTTTGTTTTCCTCAGATTCAAAATAAATCTTCAGCGCATTATTGCCTTCTCCTTCAATTACAAAAGGTGCGTTATCTGTGTCTGTGACATCATTCATGGAAATCGGGTCGAGTGTCGAAGTTATCATGCTATTTCTCCTGTCGCTATGCAGTGATTAGTAGTCCGTACTTGTAAGTGGTTGGCGCAGTGCTTCCGGTTTTGTCAGCAGCAATTGCACCGTACCGATGGATTGTTGTCTGAAGCCCGCTTCGCAGTAGCAGAAATAGTATTCCCACATGCGTATGAAACGCTCCGGATAACCAAGCTGGCGGACTTTCTCGATGTTTTCGAAAAAGCGCTCACGCCAGAGACGCAGTGTCGTTGCATAATGCGGACCGATGTCTTCCAGGTGAAACACGCGCATGTCAGTATTTCTTGCGATAACATCGCTCAATACCGAGACAGAAGGCAGGCAGCCGCCGGGGAAGATAAAACGCTGGATGTAGTCGATTGAGCGTTTTGCAGTCGGGTAGCGCTGATCGGCAATGGTTATCGACTGCAATAGCATCATGCCATCAGGCTTCAGGAGGTCAGTGCATTTTTTGAAGTAGGTGTGGAAATACTGGTGGCCGATCGCTTCGATCATCTCGATGGATACCAGCTTGTCGTATTTGCCATGCAGTTCACGGTAGTCATCGAACAGTAGTGATACGCGGTCTTCCAAACCGGCTTCGCGTACCTGCTGGCAGGCATACTCATGTTGTTCTTTTGAAATGGTTGTCGTCGTTACACGGCAGCCATAGTGCGTTGCAGCGTACAGTGCAAATCCGCCCCAACCGGTGCCGATCTCCAGAACGTGATCGGAAGGCTTAAGTTGCAGCTTCTGGCAAATGCGCTCAAGTTTTGCCTCGGACGCCTCCTGCAAAGTGGTCTTGTCACCATGAAAAATGCCGCAGGAATACATCATGGTGCTATCAAGAAATAATTTGAACAGATCATTGCCAAGGTCATAATGCGCCTCGATATTGCGGCGACTGCCCTTCAATGTATTACGTCGCAACAACCGTTGTAGCAGTTGCAGTGGTCTGGCAAACCAGCGTTTACCAAGCGTGCTGCTTTCCAGGTGGCGGCGGTTGCAGATGAATAACTCAACTATTCCGGTCAGATCCTTGCACGACCACAAGCCTTTGATATAGGCCTCTCCGCCACCGAGTGCGCCATTCATAAGCACGCTCGTGTAGAAGGCGCGGTCATGGATGGTTATTATTATCGATTTTGATAGCCGCTGATCAGGTTGGCCAAAAATGTGCTGCTCTTTCCCGTCATGGATTATCAGTTCTCCATGCTGGATATTATTCAGCTGGTTCAGCAGGACACGTTTTGCGTAGTCGTTGAAAAAACCGGTTTTCGGGCTAAGGATCCCGGGTTTATCAATACACAGTGCAGCGGATCTCATGGCTTTCTCACCGGACTCGGTGCCTCCTGTTTGTCGGGATGTGGATAAAAAGAAACGTTTTTCAGCCAGAGGCGTAGAGCCTGATAATGGATTGCGACGATTATTTTTACGCTTATCAGCGGGTAGCGGATCAGTACGCTTGCCAGGTTGAGGCTGTTGATAGTCCGCCGTCGTAGTGACAATGAAGCATTAAACAGTTCCTTGCCGTTCTGGAAGTTTTTCATGTGTACTACAAGTTCGTCCGCGGGGCTTCTGAAACGCCAGTCATAATCAATATTCATATCCATGAAGGGAGACACGTGAAAGCGCTTGTCAACCAGAAAGCGTTTTGTCGTTGTGTTACCCTTATTTTCTGCATCGGTCAGAACGTAGCAGTATTGCTGCCCCCAGGGTGTATTGTTGACTTCAGCGACTATGACTTCTACCTTGCTACCGGTCTTGTCAAAGCAGTAATAAAAGCTGACCGGGTTAAATCCATAACCGAAATAGCGAAGATTGGTAAGCAGTCGTATTGGTCCCTTGAGCGTAATACCGGATTCCTGTCTTACGAAACCACGCACCGCTTCTGCCAGACCAACAGTATTTTTACCCAGGTGGTCTTCACGCCTGAAGCGTGCAAGGGCAGGGCGGCGAGTGGACCACAGCCAGTATTTATCAAATAGTGTCGGTAACTCGTCCAGATCCAGGTAAAGCATGAACATGCCATACTGAAAGGCGTGTGGAACGGGTGTATAGCGCTGGTGTTTAACCTGCCCGACGTAGAGACGACTGTGCATCATCGTATTCCTTGAAATCCCGCAGTGCGTCAAGCGCGCTAACCACGCCATCTTCATGAAAACCAAAACGCCAGTATGCCCCGCAGTACCAGGTTCTCTGTTTACCATTGATGTCGCGGTGCTGTTTTTGTGCGGCGACACCCTGGGTGGTGAAAACCGGATGCTGGTATTGCATCCGGCGAATTACCTTGTCAGGATCGATATTCTGCGTGTCGTTAAGCGTTACACAGAACGTTTCTCTTGCCTGTATGCCCTGCAACATGTTCATGTTATATGTGACAGATACCCGTTGTCCGGGAGCTTGCCGGCGCAGGTAGTTCCAGGCAGCCCATGTGCGTCTGTTTTTGGGAAGAATTGAGGCGTCGGTATGCAAAACAACATCATTCTTCTGGTAGGGAATCGCTCCGAGAACAGCCTGTTCCAGATTGCTGGGATTCTCCAGTATGTCTAACGCCTGGTCGCTGTGTGTCGCCATGAACAGGTGGTCGAAGCGTTCTACCTTGCCGGTAGAGGTGTTTAGTTCGACATGCGTAGGCAGACGCTTTACGGAAACGACAGCCTCATTGAGTCGAATTCTGTCTTTGAACGGCGCAGTTAGCTTTTTGACGTACTCTCGTGAACCACCCTCGATAACATGCCATTGCGGCCGGTTCTTTATATTTAACAGTCCGTGGTTTGCAAAAAACCTGACGAAATAGCAGGCCGGAAATTCCAGCATTTGTTGCGGGTCGGTCGACCAGATGGCTGCACCCATTGGAATAATGTAATTATCGATAAACAGACGACCGTAGCCATTGTCTTCAAGGTATTCACCCAGTGACAGGGCCTCGTTATCGTAATGATCGATTAATTCGGGAGATTCCCGATTGAATCGAAGTATATCCCTGATCATGCCGAGAAAACGCGGCCTGAAGATGTTACGTCGCTGGGTAAACAACTGGTTTAGCGATGAACCATTATATTCGATACCACTTGCTTCACATCGGCTGCTGAATCCCATGTTGGTCGGCCGGGAGGCGACGCCCAGTTCATCAAGAAGTGCAATGAAGTTAGGATAGGTCCAGTCATTAAAAACGATGAAGCCGGTATCGATAGCATGTTGGGTTCCGTCATAGGCGATATCGTGCGTGTGAGTGTGCCCACCGATGTGATCGCCAGCCTCAAAGACAGTAATATCGTGATCCTTGCACAAGTGCCAGGCCGACACGTTACCTGCTATGCCTGTACCGATAATGGCAATTTTCATGGCTGCATAACCTCGTCTTTTCCTTTTCTCTGGGGTACAGGACGAATTTTTGAAATGTCGTATCCCTGTTCCCTGATATGCTTGATGATTGAGTCGTAATCAGATGTGGGGATTGACGGTGTACGAGCCATGATCCAGACATAATCGCGCTTGTTACGGCCAATAACCGTCTGCGTGTAGCCTTCGTCAAGATAGATAACCCGGTAGTCCGCCTTGACAGGCCAGATGAACTGCATTCCCCATACTGCGTTGGACGGGTCATCGCGGATGAAACCTGTGGGCCTGTAGGTTTTCACAGGACCATCAAACGATCCCTTGTTGAATTTAAAGGTTGTTGCGACCTGTCTGTTATTAACCAATTCATAGGACTCAACGGCATTATGTGCATCGCGTTCAATAAATGTCGGAATGTTGGCAATAACGTACCAGTCGCCCATAAAACGATCGATATCGACCCGGGGGACGGTCTGCAGCGGGGTTGATGTGCTACAGGCGGACAGTGTCATCGCCGGGACAAGACAAAGTATTCGAAAAATAACATTCGGATGTTGATTACTCGATGACATAGCGAAGCACTCGGCCTTTACTGGTGGTGGACTGCAATGCCAGCCACTGATCGTCTCCGGAATACCAGAGATCGATATCAAGTGCTTCAGCTGTAAGCTTGTAGTGATTGGCAGATACGTTGCTATTACGAACCCGGATCGATTTTTCGCCGAGGTCTTCAACATCGACCTCAAGGTACTCGCCGGTTTGTGAGTTCAGCAGCCGGTCGTTCTGGAGAAAGGATTTGTCCCAGTAGGCAAACGTGCTGATACAGGCAGGCAGGGTGGTTTCGCTATCGTTGGTGACCAGGTGGAATCCCTGTTCTTTGGCGGCGCCCTGAACGCTGAACAACTCGCCATTCTGGTTGGTTGTTGAAGCGATGCTTGTCAGACATTGGTCGTACCAAAGTTCAATGTTTTCGTGCCGGTAAGTAAAAAAGGGTATTTTCAGCAGGGTGACATCGAAATCAGCCCGGGTATCAAGCCTTTCCTGTTTGCCTTCCCGCGTGACCCTGAAATAGTGGTGACCGATGGCCTTGTTGTCCAGGTAGACCTTGAAGTGCCATTCATGTTCAACAGTAGCGTTAGCGGTGACCGGCAACAAAGCGGTAAGCGAGTACACGAGTCCCGCCGCGAGTCGAACCGGGGTGGAGCAGGATAAACGTTTCATCCCTGTGTCACCGCACTTGCGGTATCCCTGGGGATACCTGGAATAAAGGCATTGGTGCGTTCCGCATAGTTACGGTATCCGGGGCGCCGCTCAACGATATCTTTCTCCAGCAATGTCACACCGGAAACACGCAACAGCAGGAAAGTCATCAACAGTGGCGACAGGAGAGACCACCAGCCTCCAGCTGCGACTGCAAACAGGTAAAAGCCCCACCAAACGCAGCATTCACCAAAGTAGTTCGGGTGCCTGGTATAGCGCCACAGGCCCTTGTCCATGACGCGCCCCTGGTTGTCAGGCTGGCTCCTGAAAGCGGCCAGTTGGGCATCGGCGATACTTTCGAACAGCACGCCGAAAATAACCAGTGCAGCAGCCAGTCCGTCAAACAGGTTCGGCGGCCTGCTGCCTGTAATGGCAGCGAGCAATGGCAAGGCAATGATCCAGGCCAGCGTGCCTTGAAACAGGAAAACGATGAACAGACTCTTGATCGAAAAATGCGGTGAGAATTTACGCCGCATGGCCTGGTAGCGAGGGTCCTCGCCTTCACCCCAGTTGCGCCACGTGATATAGGCAGACAGGCGCAGCGCCCAGAAACCGGCCAACGCAAGGACAACGACGCTACGTGACGTTGTAAATTCGTAGGCAGTAAACCAGGTGATACATAGAGCCAGGAAAACAATCGACCACAAACTGTCGACGATACTCACGTCGCCTTTAAAAAGACTCACGATCCATGTGAGTAAGGGGAGGAGTAGAGCGGGGATCAGCCCGTAAAGGAAGAGCGGTAAGTCAAACACGAGCTTCACAACCTTGGGTACCAGGATCAGGTGTCCGGTACCTGGTACCGTCCAGCCTGTTTGAAATAATCATCAGAGCCGGCATAAACAGGGCCCAGCCAAGTGCGAGCGCAGCCATCGCGGCCGTGACGTCAGGTACCTGTACTCCGCCAAGTGTGTAACCGGCGAAATAGGCGGCAGGACCGGCTACAGTGCCGATTGCGGCAGCCAGCAGTGGACGTTGTTTTAACCATCTTAGCGACACATTGAGCGTAGTGGCGAACAGCAACCACATCGCAATAATCCAGTGTGGCGCGGTGCCTTCGATCAGTGTGCCAGAGGGATACTGCAGCAAGCCTGCATAAACCAGCAGGCTGTCCCAGGTTGCACCGATAAGTCCGGCAGACAATACCAGGAGCAGTTCATCGCGGGGATGTCCTGCAGTACCGATGTGCCAGGCCACTATCAACAAGGCAATCGATGTGCCCAGCCAGGGGAGATGATGGGCACCGGCCAGCACACAGCATAACCAGCCAATCTGAAAGATGACGGCATTGATGATGATGGCCTTCATGGTCGTACCTTTTTTTCAAACAGGTAGTGACTTACCCACCATTGCTGGCCATTGTCGTAGCCGAACAGTTCTGCGCAGGCCATAAAGAACATACGCCAGCGCATCCACCACTGTTGTGCTGCCTCTTCGCCATAGGTTTCCCGTATCACAGGCCAGAGGGTGTTTTTGTTGTTATCCATGTTGTCGAGCCATGCATTGGCGGTTTTTTCGTAGTGCCTTCCATCCCAGCGCCATTGTCTCAGGAACGTAAGGTGTTCCTGGAAATGCAGAGGCAAGTCATTACTCGGCATCATGCCGCCGCTGAAAAAATGTCTGCTCATCCAGTCAGCCGAATTTATGTCTTCGAACGCATAAGGCACGTCACGGTGACAGAAGATATGCATGAAAAAGCGACCACCGGGTTTCAGCCAGTCGTAAATACGGTTGAACAATTGCCGGTAATTTCGCATGTGTTCAAACATTTCAACGGAAACGACACGGTCATATGTTTTCTGGCTGATGAAGTCGTTCATGTCGCAGGTTTGCACAGTGACATTGTTCAATTGTTTCTGCTGAGCCAGACGAGTGATGTGTTCGCGCTGGGACGTCGAGTTGGAAACCGCAGTGATCTGGCTATCGGGATACTGAGCGGCCATCCAGAGTGTAAGTGATCCCCAACCACAACCCAGTTCGAGAATATCCATGCCATTCTGTAGTCCGGCGTGTTCGCAGGTGAGGCGCAAGGCTTCAGTTTCGGCGGCATTCAAATCAGTGGTGCCGGCACCCCAATGGCAACAGCTGTACTTATTCTGCTCTCCGAGTACTTTCAGAAAAAAACTGGTTGGTAGTTCGTAGTGCTGCTCATTTGCTTTGAACGGTAACGGGGCAATTGCACTCGTATTCATGGATCTTATGAAAGCGGCTTTGCTCTCGGCCAGATTTTCGCTGTCATTGGTACCTAGCCCCCCGATGCGCTTTTTCAGGAGTCGTTTCACGCCGTGACGAATGACAGTGTCCGGGACCAGACCCTGTTCGGACCAGTCGATGGCGGTGGAGGCAACGTTGCGCATTTTATTGACCCTTCCGGTCTGGAGTTGAGATAACGATGTACAAAAGTTATACATAAAAAAATCAAAAGTCAATAACCTGTAAAAGTTAAAAATATCAAGCCAGGCTTTCCAAGAGAATAAAAAATGAATAAAAACAGAACTATAAAGCGTTTCTATGGGTGAATAAAGCATCTGAAATCGATATTTGGAGCCGAATAAAACCTGTACAAAAAAATTATTATGTGTATATTTGTACAATAATCTATCTGGAGCGAAGTGGCGAATGGGCACAAGAATCAATTGGGGTGTGGGACTCGCAGTGGCCTTGTTTTTTTTACCCGGTACTTCCGCGCTGGCTGCTTGTCCCGAGGCGCTTGATTACCACAATCGGCCTCTGGCTGAAGAGCAGCCTGTGCACCTTTGCGACATCATGCGCGGTAAGGTAGTACTGGTGGTCAACACGGCGAGCAAATGCGCTTACACGCCGCAATACGAAGGCCTGGAAAAGCTTTACGAGAGTTACCGCGATCAGGGGCTGATTGTCGCCGGTTTTCCGTCCAACGAATTTGCCGGGCAGGAGCCGGGTACAGAAAAACAGATCCAGGAATTCTGCCATCTGACCTACGCGGTTGAGTTTCCCATGTTTGAAAAAGTCAGGGTTAAGGGGGTGTCTGCAGACCCGTTTTACAGGCACTTGGCAAAAGTCACGGGTGAGCAGCCACGCTGGAACTTTCACAAGTATGTTCTGGACCGGGACGGTCGTGTGGTGGCCAGTTTTCCAAGTCAGGTAACACCTGATGACAAGCGGCTTGTCAGTCTGATCGAGAGGTTGTTGTGAGCACTCTGTATGACAGTTCGACACTAGACCGGGCACGCTTTAACATAGACAGGAGTCGGATAAATGTATGAATCAAACTGCAATGAACAGCTCACAGGCACTATAAAGATAGGTGTTAGTGCCTGTCTGCTGGGTAGAAAAGTCAGATTCGATGGTGGTCACAAACGCAGCCGCTTTGTTACGGATGCATTGGGTAGTCATTTTGAATTTGTAGCATTTTGTCCGGAAGTGGCAATTGGCATGGGTACGCCGCGACAACCTATTCGCCTTGTAGGTGATGTTCAGAATCCGGAAGCAGTCGGAGTGAGGAATACGGAACTGAATGTGAGCCAGCCGCTCAGGGACTACGGCAAAAAAGCAGCCGCTGACATGCATGAGTTGTGTGGATTCATCTTCAAAAAAGATTCACCCAGTTGTGGTATGGAGCGCGTGAAAATCTACAACGACAAGGGTATGCCCGAGCGCTCAGGGACAGGACTGTTCGCACGGGAGATCATGGAGGCTCATCCGCTGTTGCCGGTGGAAGAAGAAGGGCGTCTGAACGATGCAGAGTTGCGCGACAATTTTGTTACCAGGGTTTATGTGTACGCACGCTGGAAGGCACTGATTGAAAGTGGGCTAAGCAAGGCAGCATTGCTCGGCTTTCATGCCGGTCACAAGTATCTTGTCATGTCGCACAGTACGGTGATGTATCGGCAACTGGGGCAGATGTTATCCGATTTGACCCGGGCGTCACTGGTTGAAATCGCGGACAGCTACATAGCCGTTCTCATGCAGACCCTGAGCAAGCCGGCGACGCGCAAGCGTCATACCAATGTTATGCAGCATTTGCTGGGCTATTTGAGAAATAGTCTGGATTCCGCTCACCGTAGCGATCTGAATGAAACCATCGATGCCTATCGGCGCGGTGAGTTCCCCCTGGTCGTGCCGATCCGCTTGCTGCAGCATCATTTCAGCATTCATCCACACCCTTATATAAAAGAGCAGGTGTACTTAAATCCGCACCCGCAGGCTTTACTGTTAAGGAACAACTTGTAGGTCTGCGACATGAGTGCTGTCAGACAGTTTGGTGTGGTCGTTGTCGGTGACGAAATCCTCTGTGGCAAACGAGCCGACAAACACCTGCCTCATGTTATCGAAGTCCTGCAAGCACGTGGTATGCAGGTTGCCTGGTCGAGAGTGGTGGCTGATAATCGAAAGCGGCTGGTACATGAGCTGAAGTTGACTCAACTGGATGCACTGCCGGTATTCTGTTTTGGCGGAATCGGTGCTACGCCTGATGATCAGACGCGGCAAGCTGCTGCCGAGGCATTCGGTACCTGTCTGGTAAAACACCCGGACGCCGTAGCGTTTATCGAAGACCAGTTTGGCGAAGACGCTTACCCCGATCGTGTACGCATGGCGGACCTTCCTGAAGACTGCTTGCTGATTCCTAATCCCTATAACCAGATTCCGGGTTTTACCCTGTACGACCATCACTTTTTCCCCGGTTTTCCGACCATGGCCTGGCCTATGCTTGACTGGGTGCTGGATCGTTACTATCCAGGCGAAGCGCCAATGGAAGTGGAGAAATCGGTCAAGGTGCTTCATGCTCGTGAATCAGAGCTTGTTCAGCTGATGGATGCATTGTCTGTGGCTCATCCCCGGGCAAAACTTTTCAGCTTGCCACGCATGGCAGAAATCAATTCAATAGAGTTTGGCTTTCGCGGCGAAGAGGCTGTGGTTGATGCGGCATTTACAGATCTTGCAGAAGCATTGAATTCACGAGCCCTGGTATTCCAGATTTTGAATGAAGGAACGGTTGCAAGCACGCTTAACCAGGCTGCCGTTTAACCTGGTCCCAGGCATTCAATGCCTGTTTTCTGCTGGTTTTAAGGTCGACCAGCGGTTCAGGGTAATCTCTGCCCAGGACGACCCCCGCATCTGCCAGCTTACCTGGTTCCGCAGACCAGGGCTGATGAATGAATTTATTCTCCAGGTTTGCCAGTTGAGGTACCCAGCGACGAACGTATACTCCCGCCTTGTCGAATTTTTCACCCTGTAAGACGGGATTGAAAATACGAAAAAAGGGCGCGGCGTCAGCACCACTGCCAGCCGTCCACTGCCAGCCCATGGTGTTGTTGGCCAGGTCGGCATCCACCAGGGTGTCCCAGAACCAGCGCGCACCTTCCTGCCAGGGTATGCGCAGGTTTTTCGTTAGCAATGACGCTGCGATCATGCGTACCCGGTTATGCATGTAACCGGTCGCCCATAATTCGCGCATACCGGCATCGACAATCGGAATGCCGGTTTGGCCCCTCTTCCAGTTCGCCAGTGTATCGGCATAGTCAGTACGCCAGGGGAAGCGTTCAAAACGTGTATCGAGTGGCTGCCTGGCAGTGTGGGGGAAGTGATAGAGCAGATGATGACTGAATTCGCGCCAGCCCAGTTGGCGCAACCAGGCCTCTACTGCCGTCAGTGTGCCTGGTGACGTGTCTGAAGCTGCCCATTGCAATAGATAATGCCAAAGCTGTAGTGGACTGATCTCTCCAAAATGGAGGTGTGCAGATAACCGCGAGGTGCCGGATATTTCCGGGATATCGCGGTCGGATTTATAGTTATTCAACCGGTTTTCACAAAAATCCTCCAGGATATTCCAGGCACCGTCTTCTCCTGGTTGCCAGTGTGTATAAAAGTCCTTGTCCCAGTTAACCGCAGGTAACAATCCCAGTGATTCAATGCTCAGGCTCGTAAGTTGCTTGCCTTTTGCGATTCCTGGAATACGTTCGGGTATCGTTGCCGTGTCACGTGACGGCCCGATTTTATACAGTGATTTCCAGAAGGGGGTGAATACGCGGTAGGGTGTTTCATCCTTTTTCAGATGTTGCCAGGGCTCGCGTAACAGGTTGGCACTGTAGCTGAGGGCGTCGACTCCCTGCTGCCTGAGTTGCTTTTTTAACGCTTCATCACGTTTAACAAATGCCGGTTCGTAACAGCGATTCCAGTAAACAGCTTCGGCACCGGTTTGCTTAATGAGCCGGGATAACTGCTGTTGAGTATCTCCGCAGAGAATCAACAGGTCACTGCCCAGTCGTTGCAGTGATTGTTTAAGCGCAACCAGGCTGTGGTGTAACCACCAGGCGCTTGCATTGCCCAACGGCCAGTCGGCATCGGGTTCGTCATAAATGAATACGGGGACAGGAGCGTGGCCGCCCTGCAGCAATGCCTGTAACGCCGGGTTATCGGCCAGCCGAAAATCCCTCCGCAACCAGAGTATTGCCGTAGACACGTGGTTTGGTGTTACTTGCCGGTCTTGAGCAGCTGGCTCATCGATCTGAGTCCCGCACTTATCGATTCGCCCAGGCAAATAGCGCCGGCAGCTTCAACTTTTTGTGCATGTTTGGCGGCGGTTTTACCACCAACAAAAACCGGTATTGCGCTTTTTTTAACCAGTTCCGGTAATTCGGTTTCAAACAGGCCGCGCGATGGTCGGGCTGAGCCTGACAGGACGATACCGGCACACGAACGTTGCTGCAAAACTTTGGGCAACTGATCCAGTGGCGTGTTGGAACCAAGTATCAGCACACGGTAGCCGAAGTTCACAGTTGCCAATGCAAACAGCAGTAAACCGATTTCGTGATATTCGCCTGGCAGGCAGGCGAGAATTAACAGTTGGCCATTACTGCGTTGATTCAAGTGATGTATGCGGGCCCCCAGTTTATTGCGCAGATATACAGAAAAGAAATGCTCTTCGGCAATGCCCGTGTCACGTTCTTTCCAGCGTTCGCCGATGATTCGAAGTAGCGGTGATACCAGGCGTTGGTTGACCACGTCGACGGGGTAGAGGGACAGGGCATCGTTATAGGTGCTGTCCAGAACGTGCTCGTCAAAAATTTCGACTGCATGAAGCATTTTTTGCTGGTAGCTTTTCCAGACATCACCGGTTTCTGCAAACGGTGTCTCCTGTTGCTGGCTTGGGGTTTGTTCAAGCAGGGGTTTGACCTGACTGATGGAGATGCCCTGGTCGAGCAGTTCGAGTACCTGCTTTATCAGCTCAACATCATCTTCGGTGTAAAGGCGATGTCCTTTGGGTGTCCGCTGTGGTGTGATCAGGTTGTAGCGCCGTTCCCAGGCACGCAGGGTGACCGGGTTAATACCGGTGAGATTTGCCACCGTGCGTATGGGTAACATGCTGCCCGGTGCAATTGATTTTTCAGCCAGTTGAGATTGCGGCATAGGTCGGCCCCAAGTAAGTTATACAAACATTGTACTATAATCCGCGTAATTATGTTAGTCTTCTGCCATGGATGCTGAAAATTTTCGCCGCAGGCGCAGCAGTGAACAATACCGTACCAATCCGTACTGATTGCATGTCGTCACCATTTCTCTCTCTTTTGCTTGCGCTTTTGACGGCTCTGTCCGGGTGTACCGGAATTCCGGAAAATGTTTCGCCTGTTACCGGGTTCGATGTTAACCGCTACCTGGGGCGATGGTATGAGATCGCCAGGCTTGACCATTCATTTGAGCGTGGTCTGCAGCAGGTGACGGCCGAGTACAGCTTGCGTGAAGATGGTGGTTTGCGGGTGGTCAATCAGGGCTATGACCCGGCGAAACGGCGCTGGGAGAAGGCGGAAGGCAAGGCCTATTTTATCGGTGACAGGCATACAGGCAGACTCAAGGTGTCTTTCTTCGGGCCATTTTATGGTGGCTATAACATCATCGAGCTTGATCACGAAGCCTACCAGTATGCGCTGGTATCCGGTCCGGATACCTCGTATCTCTGGGTACTGGCGAGGCAGCCAGAGCTGGATAAATCCGTTGTTGAACGGTTGCTTTCGAAAGCAACCGGACTTGGTTTTGATACCAGCGGTATAATATTTGTCGAGCAGAAAGGTCTGCGCGGCCAGCCACTCGATGCGCTTTGATAAAACTTTCGACGGCTATTCTCCGAATGTATATGGGGCCTACAAAAATCTTGATTAAAGCTGTACAATAGTTATACTTATTTGGTGGCTGGACCCAGATCAATTTTCGCCGCAGCCATGTCACAGAAAGACCCTCCCGCGGCTTTATCCTGGTGGTTACGATGAAACCTGGTGTAGACAAAATCAATGGTTCTCCCGAAGCAAGCGATGCCGAATCGCATCGGGAAACGCGGCGGCTCCCTTGCAGGGGCTGCACAACACTGTGCGGATTATATGAGAGTTGCAACGGCGCACCCTGGCGAATGGAGATTTCCGCTTCCGTTGCCGATTCGGGCGAGTCCCGGTGACAACGGAGTAGCAAGTCCTCATTCCAGGACAATACGATATGGTATTACCCAGGGCAGGAGTCGGCGAAACCATTGCTGCATATGTCAAGCCGCTCGTTTTTTACGATGGTGGTTGCTCCTTGTGTCGGCGGGAGATTGCACATTACCGGCGTATTGATCGTCGGCACAGGCTTGACTGGGTCGATATCAGCCGGGAGCCGGAGCGTGTCCACAAATATGGGCTGACAGTTGCCACGGCAATGCAACGGCTGCACGTGCTTGATGCTGGCGGTGATTGGCAAACCGGCGTTGCCGGCTTTATAGAGCTATGGACGCATTTGCCTTACTACCGGAGACTGGCGAGTCTGCTGAGGGCTCTAAACATGGTTAAGCCTCTGGATATTGTTTACGGATGCTGGTCCAGGTGGCGCGCAAAGCGCCGCTGTGGCAGCGACCGGTGCGGGATCTCTTGATTATTTGTATTCTGCGTCAGGTATGGTTCGCGAGGGTGCTATCTTGAGGTTACTGGCGATAATCATTTCCTGCTTTGCAAGCGCAATACTCATGGCTGACGATATGCTGATAATCGATGACCGCCGGACCGGCGGATTTGAATCCGCTGTGGGGAGCGCCTGGCGCATCGTGACTGATGACGTAATGGGCGGAGTATCCAGTGGTGAAATTTCACTGCACACTATCGATAACAAGTCCTGCCTGTGCCTTCAGGGAGATGTCAGACTGGAAAACAGCGGTGGGTTTATCCAGGCGGCCCTGGATATTGAAAATACCGGCGCGGCCGATGCATCTGCTTACAGTGGTATCTTGCTGGAAGTGTATGGCAACGATGAGGAATACAATCTGCACTTGCGCACCGACGATGTGTGGTTACCCTGGCAGTCCTACCGCGCCTCTTTCAGTGCGCCGGCCCGATGGCAAACCGTGCGCCTGCCTTTCGCTCAATTTTCCGGCTATCGTATCGGAAAAAATCTGGATCTCGAAAACCTTGAGCGCATTGGTCTGGTCGCTATCGGACGCGCTTTCACGGCTGACTTGTGTATCGCGAAACTGGCGCTATACCGGGATGATCCGCGCTGAGAATCGTGTGCCTGCAAGTGCTACCAGGTTTTTTCAGCGAAGACTTCCAGGTGTTCAGGGTTCACACAAAGCCTGTTGCCACAGGTTTGCCTGACGAGAGTGCCATCGGGTATCGGTCCGACAAACGCCACGTAGCTCGCACGGTGTGCGCTTTCCATGGAGCGTCCCTGCGGACCGGACAGCATAATTCTTCCATAGCCGGTGTTTGAAATCTGGCCGCGCCATAACCAGCAACCTGAATCAGGGTGCTGAGCTACAGAATCCAGGACCCGTTGCCTGTTTGTTTCCTCGCTGGTTTTAAACATGCTCTACAGTCCTCATTGGCCCTACAAAATTGCCTTCGTTGTCGTTAATCTAAACCGGCTGTGTGCTATCCCGGTGTTGCGACAGGGTGCCGAATGCTGGCACACAGCATGTCCGGACTGATTCCCGGTTGAGAACAGGCCCGCAACGCCTCGCCGCTTACGAAGCGGTCCGGCCTTCGCTACTTTGCAGCTCGGCCTGAACCCGTGCAGCGGTGAGTTTGTTCTCGTCCAGTACCTTCGGGTAAAGGCGCCAGTGATACTCGATGCTGACCGCCTGGTCACAGAGGCTGGATTCGAGCCGGGCGCGTTGGGCATCGTTGAAGTAGGGTAGTGTCAGGAACGCAGGTGCTGCCCAGTCAATATAGCGCCGCACGCGTTCCTGATCCTCGCTGTCCAGCCAGTCTTCGCGGATGCCAAAGGGTGAAAACCCCGTAGCCTGCAACAATCTTTTATCGCCAGAGGTAATTGCGGTGCGTTCGGCATTCCATGTAACCCAGGCCCGATTGATATTAAAGCCTGCCCGTGTTTTCACTTGCGACTCCAGTTCAACAATGTCCGGAAAGCGGCGTTGCCCCGCCACGCCCTGTTGTCCGAGGCAGCCCGACCAGTAGCGTGGCTCCGGGCGGGGTGGATTTGCATCCGGCAGGTCAGCGTGGAGCAGGGCAAGCGGTTCTTGCTGTTCCGCATCCAGTAGCCATAACTCGCGCCGGTCCGCCAGTGCAAACGGCAGCTGATCAAGGTTCGTGCGTACCTGTTCGATGAGAAACTCGCTGTTTCTTTCCAGATGCCTGTCTTTGCTCTGTGCGGCGAGCGGCCGGTGTACCAGGCCATCCTGTTCAGACCACAGGCCACAGCGATACCACGCCTTACCCCGGTCACCCGAACCAAGGCTTCCCCAGTCAGCAGGGCTCTGGGAAAGAATCTGTATATCCCAAACAAGCCCGTTGCTGCTCGAGGCCCGTCCGGAGGTAGTCTCTACAACCTGGATAACACCCAGAAACGGATTCAGGCGACGCAGGGCGTAGCAATGCGCGTCCCGGTTCGTGTTCACGTGCAGTCGCTGAGTTTCTTGCGCAAGGTCTGGATAATCGGCTCGGCAAGGTCCTGCAATTCAGGTGGGATGACTTCAAACAGGTACTCGACTTCATCGAGTGCTGTCTCGATTTCATCCCGTTGAGTCAGCGTATCCATGGCCCTCGAAACTTTAGTGAGATACCCGTACGGATCGACACCTTGCATATTCATCTCCGCCTCCGCTTAGCCTGTTGCCTTTACGGGTTCATGTTGCTTGTCAGGGCCGGACTTGTCCAACGCCAGCGCTAACAGCAATTCGGGTATGGATTTGTGTTTTCCGAGGTAGTCGCTCTGGTGGATGGTTACCGCGGCATGCTTGCGCACGGCTTTTTCCAGTTCGGCAGGAATGTCGCTGGCCACGTGCCGTCCTGCCGAGAGGAAATACGGTACTGCGGTAACGCTGGTGGCGCCGGCTTCCACGCACAGGTCTACACCGGTTGGAATATCCGGTTCCGCCAGTTCCAGGAATGCAGGGACAACGCGATCGAAGCGGTTGCCGACAATGCGTTCAAATTCGGCGGCCAGCTCGCGTACCTCCTGGTTGGAGGCTTCCCTGCGGCTGCCATGGGCTATCAGGAGTAGTGCGTGCATGTAACTGTACCTCGCTGCCTGGATTGGTCGCAGGCGATCGGAGCTCGCCTGTTGTTGTGCAATAATTGTACATAAAAATTTGACTTGTACAAGTATTTTGTATAACTTTACAGAAACTGAATAACTCTCCGGGAGAAACCTGTGAATGCCACCAGCATGCAAAATCTGGAGGAAGTGAATGTACTCGAAAGCCACGGACTGGCTGCAATCACCTTCACGCTGCACTGGTCTGACGGTCGTGTGGTCCACGAAGACGAGATGCACATCGAAAAATTCAGTGTCTGGCGGGAAGCGGATTTCTTGCCAGCAGATATCGGCCAGAAGATCGCCGGCATGCACGTCGGTGATTGCGCCCACGCAGCGTTGCCGGCTGGTGAACTCACCAGTGAGTGGAACAGCGCTCGGCAGTTTTCTGCAGTCCCGTCCGGCTTCGACACCCGGTATCGTCGCGGCCCGGAGATCGAACCGCGCTGCGGTCGTTTTTATCCCCAAGGATTCTTTCACGGTTGCCACGGTATTGTGCGCGAATCGCTCGAGCCGGCCCGGATTACGGCGCTGGACACCCGGTTGATGCATGTTGATCTGAATCACCCGCTCGCAAGGTTTCCCTTGCAGGTGCAGTGCCGGCTGAATCGCGTGTTGCCAGGATCGGACCAGCGGGGTGGACGCTGTGCGAGTCCGCTGGATGACCTGCTGCGCTATCCGGGTCTGGCTGCGCCATTGCCGGACGGGTCGCCTACCGATTTTGGCGATAATGCCAACGGGATGTCGCGCATGGATATGCGGGATGACACCGATTTCTATGCTAACCCCCGTATCGTACAACACCTGGATGCGCGCGCCCTGGAAACCGTGAGCACGCTTTACCAGCGCCTGGTCGCCGCGCAGGCTGATGTGCTTGATTTGATGGCCAGCCACGATTCGCATCTGCAAACTTGTTCACTGCACAGTCTGCATATCCTGGGAATGAATGCCGAGGAACTGAATGCCAATCAGGCGGCAACAGTGCGCCTGGTGCAGGATCTGAACGCGCTGCAAACCTTGCCATTCGCTGACGCAAGTCTGGACGCGGTAGTATGCACGGCTTCCGTGGAATACCTCACGCAGCCGCAGGCCGTCTTTGCCGAAGTGATGCGTGTATTGCGTCCAGGTGGTGTGTTCGTATCAACCTTCAGTAACCGCTGGTTTCCGACCAAGGCTGTTCAGGTCTGGGGAGAACTTCACGAGTTCGAACGGGTGGGTATGGTTACGCAGTGGTTGCAGCAGGCAGGGTTTGCCGGGTTGCATACATTCTCATCCCGGGGCTGGCCTCGCCCGGAGAACGACCTGCATTATGGAGAGACTGCAGTATCGGACCCGCTCTACGCAGTTTGGGGTTTCAAGCCCGAAGAATGACCGGGTGAATTGATCTCCACTGATAATGTAGCTGTTCAAGTCTCGATGCCGGGTTGTGATGGTTACGGCGACTTTGATGGTCGCTGGGGTTTATAGCTTTCTTGTCAGTCTGTGTAACCGGTTTTGTTGTTCTTTCTGTTTCGATTCAGCAGTAAATCCACTTGATGGCTGTGCCGGTTTTTCAGGCCAGCCTTTTTATTGTTGGGCAAGGCACGGGCTGCATGTGTCAGAATTTTGCCTATACTTGCCGGTGTTCAAACAACGCTCGTTGCAGTGCCGGAATTTATCAATTCAAGTAACCAATAAGGGAGCATGGGATGGCCAGGCATATCATCTTCGTACACGGACGCAGCTATAAACCTGAAGCAACATACCTGAAACGAAACTGGACGGAAGCTCTGGGTCATGGGCTTGAACGTGATCACGGCAAGCGGGTTCGCACCAGGTACAACGGCGTAAAAAAGACGATGGCCTATTACGGTGATCTGTCCAATGATTTCCTGTCCAAGAGTTCGGGAACACGCTGGACAAAGAAGAAAAATGACGCAGACAAGCTGGATAGAAGAGAGACCTTGCGGACTCTGAAAACCTACCAAAAGAACGAGTTCACCAAAAATAATTACCGCAATGTTAAGGATTATAGTGCCATCTTCGACAACGTTGCCGATATTATCAGTGGTCCGCTATCCCTTCTGGGGATAGGCGATGCTCTTATAGAAACTTTCGCGCCTGATATGGCCCATTACTGGGATAATGATAAACAGTGGGGTAGCGATGTCCGCTGGCGTGTGACGGTACCGCTTGAAAGGGCATTGAAAGCCGGTGACGATGTGCTTCTGATCAGCCACAGCCTTGGCACGATTGCCAGCTACGACGTACTGTGGAAGTTTTCCCATTACGGCGAGTATCAGCACATCCGCGACCGGAAAGTGTCGTTACTGATCACCATGGGTAGCCCGCTGGGAGACGATAATGTCAACAAGCAGCTAAAGGGTGCTGACCTGGATTCCGATCGCCGATTCCCCGGTAATATTGATCGGTGGATAAATGTCGCAGCCCGGGACGACTACATCGCCCACGATGACACCCTCGACAACGATTTCAAAAAAATGCTTAAACGCGGGCTTGTGAAAAGTATTACTGATAAGGACGTCTATAATCTGGCGGTCCGTGATGGCAAATCAAATCCTCACCATAGCGCCGGCTATCTGATTACACCGACCATTAGTAAAATTGTGAAGGACTGGCTGGATTAGCAAGTGTAAACCGGCGTGCACTCGAATAAAGAATGCAGCGGGGCGGGCGTCGCGCGCCTGTCTAGCGGGCCTGCTACGCCACATATTTAAACCAGTTCCCGTTGCGGATTTGGTACAGTAGGCATCCTCTCGATGCAGACAGGTTTAACTATTTATCATGAAGTGCAGTGTAGAGCGCCTGATCGAGGCGTTGATCGGTTCGGAAATCGCCAGAGAGCGCAAGGTGGCCGAGGAACGTGCTGCCGCGAAGCAGCGTTCCACTTACGTGGTGACGGTATCTCGCGGCTACGGGGCGCTTGGCCGGGAGATTGCCCAGGTGCTGGCTGACACGCTCGGGGTGCGCTGTTGTGATCGTATCATCCTGCAGGAAGTGGCCAAACGCGCCAACGTCGATGTCGAACTGATCAAAAAACTCGATGAGCGCGTCGACAATATTGGCAGCGACTGGTGGAAATCCCTGTTCAGAGACAAATCGTATCCCACAGAGCGTTATTTGCACCACCTGGTCAAGGTGATACTCAATATTTCCACCAAGGGCGGCGTCATTGTCGGACGTGGCGCACACTTGATCCTTGGGCCCCACCGCTGTTTTCGTGTGCGCATCGTTGGTTCGCTTGAGAAATGCGCGGAGCGTATTGGCGTGCGCGAGGGTGTCGATATCGAGGCGGCGAAGCGTCGTGTCGAACAGGTCGACCAGGAGCGTGCCGAATACATCAGCGAATTGTATGGCGTGCATGCGGGCGATAGCAGCAACTTCGACCTGGTTATCAATACTGACCGCTTTACGGTCAACGAGTCTGTGACCCTGATACTCGATGCCATGCAGCAGGCCGGCTATGAACTGACAGCGGAAATATTACGCTCCGCGAGTTCCTGATTCTCCGCTTCCCGCTCAAGCTGCCGGTTGGACATGCCATGTGGCAGCAGGATTGATTTGCTGTGATAACCGCCGTGACGGGTAACGTTACAGGTATAATGAAAACGATGGTTGAGAGATAACGCTACTATGACGACCACAGCTTTTTCCGTTCTGGGGCTGGATGCCGCTTTGCTCGCTAATCTTGAATCCATGGGTTATCAGGCCATGACGCCTGTTCAGGCGCAAAGCTTGCCTGGGATTCTGCAGGGCAGTGATATCATCGTCCAGGCCGAAACCGGCAGTGGCAAGACAGCAGCATTTGGCATCGGGGTAATCACCCGGCTGAATGTTCGTGATTTTAATGTACAGTCATTGGTGCTGTGTCCCACTCGGGAACTTGCCGACCAGGTGAGCAAGGAGATACGCCGCCTGGCGAGTGTAATTCCGAATATTAAACTGCTTACATTGTGCGGGGGCGTACCCTTCGGCCCTCAGTTGGGCTCGCTGGAGCACGGCGCGCATATCATTGTGGGTACGCCTGGGCGGATTCTGAAACATCTGCGCAAGAATTCGCTCAAGCTGGACAAGGTCAAAACCCTGGTTCTTGATGAGGCAGACCGGATGCTGGATATGGGGTTTTACGACGACATTGCCGAAATCGTTGCCGCAACACCTGGCAATCGGCAGACCCTGTTATTCTCCGCGACCTATCCCGAGGCCATTGAGCAGATCAGTGAGTCCATGCAGAAAAAGCCTGTCCGGGTAAGTGTTGAAGCGACGCACACCCAAAGTAACATCGAGCAAAAATTCTATGAGGTGGCTGGCAAGGATAAACGACTGGCCGCCCTGGTGGCGTTACTAGGGCACTATAATCCAGCGTCTTGCGTCATCTTTTGCAACACCAAGCAGAAGTGCCAGGAGGTTGCAGATGCTTTGCAGGCAAAGGGCTTTAGCGCTCTTGCCCTGCATGGGGATCTTGAGCAGCGAGACCGCGATCAAGTACTGGTGCAGTTTTCCAACAAGAGCTGTTCTATTCTGGTAGCGACTGATGTTGCCGCACGTGGTCTTGATATCAAGGACCTGGAAGCGGTAATCAATTTTGAGTTAAGCCCGGATCCTGAGGTGCACATTCATCGTATCGGCCGCACCGGCCGAGCCGGGAAATCGGGGCTGGCCCTGAGTCTGTATATTTCCGCTGAGTCTTACCGGGTGAATGCGATTGAAGACTATCAGAAAAGTCCGGTTCGGTTTTCTGCAATCGATGATTTGGAAGTTAATCAGAAGCTTGATACCAGGCCTCCCATGGTCACACTGTGTATCGATGGGGGCCGCAAGGGTAAGGTGCGTCCAGGGGATATACTGGGCGCGTTGACCGGTGAGTCGGGTATAGACGGCAATCAGGTTGGCAAGATCGATGTCTTTGATCGGCAGGCATATGTGGCGATTGAGCGGTCAGTGGTAGACAAGGCGTTGAAAGGACTCTCGACCGGAAGAATAAAGGGGCGGTATTTCAAGGCAAGGAAACTGCAGTAGGAATGCATAAATCAATTTATCCATTTGAGATCACTGTCTGGTGTAAGTATGAAAATTTTAGTACGTAATCTGTCCCGGGAAACGACGGAAACGGAGTTACTTTCCTTGTTTGAGGAATACGGGAATGTACAGTACTGCACAGTTGTGACTGATGCGAAGACAGGAAAATCAAAAGGTTTTGGTTTCGTTGAAATGCCGCTTGTGGGCGAGGCCAAGGTGGCTATCAAGGAACTCAATGCGCGGGATGTCGGCGGTAGTAAAATTCGAGTGAAAAAGGCCGAAAATAGCGGGGAGAGTGTTGCCGGTAAGAACACAGAGACACCGGACGCATGATGACGGGTCGCCAGACCAATAATCCGCTGCATGGTATGACGCTGGAGAAGATCCTGACCCATCTTGTGGAGCGCTATGGCTGGGAGGAGCTGGGACGAACAATCAACATCAAATGTTTTAGTAATGATCCAAGTATCAAATCGAGCCTGAAGTTTTTGCGGAAAACCCCATGGGCCAGGGAGAAAGTGGAAAGTTTGTATTTGCGGAGCATGGGGTCAACGGATTGAGTCCGGACTCTTATCCCCGGTAAACCCTGCCAACAGTTGCCTTTATCGCAATGTAACGATAACGGGTAGCAAGTATCTATCCGGTTCTTCTTTTTGACATGAGACATATATGACCCCCTGGATTTTACTCGATAGTGCACAAGTGCCTGGAAAAGGTGGGGAGCTTCGTCTGTACCAGCGAGGCGATGAATTCTCGATCAAACTGGAAGGCCGTGGTGAACTCATGAACAGTCGTGTGCATGGTTCCGAAGACGCGCTGGCGGAGCATACCTGTGCCAGACTTTCAGATTGCGAAAAGCCGCGGCTGCTTATTGGCGGGTTGGGCATGGGATTTACCCTGGCCGAGGCGCTCCGCCACATCGGCAGCCAGGCTCAGGTAGTTGTAGCGGAACTGGTGCCGGAAGTAGTGACCTGGAACAGGGGGCCGCTGGGTAAATTTGCCGGCAACCCACTCGAAGATCCGCGGGTTCTTGTGCACGAGGGCGATGTCGCCCGCATTATAGACGCGGAGCAGCAAGCCTATGATGCGATTCTGCTGGATGTAGATAATGGTCCTGAGGGGCTTACGCGCAAAGAGAACGACCGGCTTTATGATATAGATGGCTTGAACGCAGCTTATGCAGCACTGCGTGCCAATGGTGTGTTGGCTGTGTGGTCAGCCGGCCCGGACCAGAAATTTCTGCAACGGCTGCGGAAGACAGGCTTCGAGGTCGAGGAAATACGGGTACGTTCGCGTGGAGCGAAGGGGGCGCGGCACATTATCTGGTTTGCCAGGCGCTGCGTTTAGTAAGAGTATGCTTTATTCCTGACAAGGTGTCGGGAACACTAATAAGGTCAGTGCATAAAGCCCCAGTGCCGTGGCGATGACAGCGGAAAAACCGAGGTGAACGGCAAGCAGGGTCGCCAGCACGGCACTGATTACGGATGCGCAGCCATTGATAGCCCACGCCCAGGGTATAAGCGTTGGTGCATAGTCTGCCAGCCGGCCAAGCCCTAGCGGGAAGGGCATACCCATACAGAATGCCAGTGGTGCGATCAGGGCGGCACTAATCAGGATACGCATGGCTTCGGGCAAGGTCGCCAGGCCGTCTATTATTGTATCCAGTGACAGCAGATATAACGTGCCAAGTATCAAAATTCCTGTGACGGCCAGGCTCAACAGCTTGCTACGGTTACCCGGAGAGACGCCCCCCAACCACGCACTCCCCAGACCTGAAAAAACCAGGAAACTGCTGAGTACCACCGCAACTGCGTAAAGCGGGTGATGAAGGAACAGCAACAGCTTTTGTATGAAGGCAATTTCGATAAACAGGAAGGCCAGTCCAAGTATGAAGAAATACGCAATGACCGTTGAGTGGCGCACGACCTGTTTCATTCCGTTGTTTCGGCGGTGGTATATCCAGATCGGTAACAGGATCAGTAACAGGCTGGCAATAACCGCCTGGGTCAGTGTGGCTATTAATACCAGGTAACCGGCATCGGTCAGCGGCGCACCCCCGCGTTCACGCATTTGCAGCACTTCAGCCAGCGTCCGCCACTTAAAGAAGTGGAAGAAGTACGGTCGGTCATCGCTGGACGGGCGCAGATTGAATTTATAGTCTTTCAGAAAGTGTTCACTTTGTTCGCTTAGTAATGCCTGGGCCGCGTTATGGAACCAGGCATCACGCAGGCGGTTGTATCGATTGCTATCGCCAGGGGTGATACCCGGGTAGTAGGAAACATCAAAGGAACGCGCTGTACAGAATTCGTGCAGGTGTTTAATGTCCTGTGCGCTGACGACACCATTCTTGATCAGCAGGGTGCTGGTTTGCCAGCCACGGATCAGAATGAGTTGTTGCCCGGGGTCTTTGACGCCGCTTGCTTTCAAAGCAGCGATGCCGGTGGCAAACAGCTTCAGCGTGTCTCGTGGCGGCAGTTTGACCCAGCGCGTAATTGAGAGAAAACCATCCTGTGCAAGTTTCTGCAGTAGTTCGGTCAGTGCCTCGGTTGTGTAAAGGTGGTTTTCGCTCAGAGCATACTGCCCCGAGGCAGAGGCACTGAACGAGTCCAGCAATGAGACCTGGATGAGGTCGTAGTCACCCGGACTTCTGCTGGCGAAGCTGCGTGCCTCGGCAATGTGAAGTTTTACGCCCGGTGTCTGGTAGAGATGGCCGGCGAAGTCGGCATAATCGGTGGTCACCAGGCGTGCAAACTGTGGATTCAGTTCGACTGCGTCGATGGTTGTGGATTTATGGTAGAGCGCCTGCAATACGTCGCTGCCGCCACCAGCGCCGAGAATCAGTGCCCGTTTGATGGGACGGAGGTGGTAGGGCAGGGCCGAAGATAACTGGTCCAGATAAGCCAGTGTTTGTCTGTCGCCACTATACCGGCTAATCACCGATAGCCCGTCACCGTCAGTGAACACGCCTAATTGTTCGAGTGGTTCACTGGTGGCATTCAGGCTCAGGCCAGGTGCGTATCGCAGCGGGATGGCAGGGCTTTCCACCACACTGAGCAGACCCAGCGGACTGGATCTTTCTGCGATAATGCGGGTGTCCTTGACCAGTAGTGTTTGGCGGAGGCCTTTGTAAGGCGATATTTCCAGCGTGCTCCAGCTGGTTGGTATCAGTAGCAGTACAGCCGCCAGTGGCAGTAGCCAGACAGCAGTCTTTGGTTGCCTTAACTCCCAAGTGGAAAGCAGTGCTGCACAGATACCTGACAGGCCAAGCACTATCAGTGCCTGAGGCGGGTGGACTACAAACAATAGTGCCAGGATGGCGATACTTCCAAGTCCGGCGCCGACCAGATCAGCTGCGTATACGCGCGATAGCCGGGCCCGGTAGTGAATCAGTGCCAGTCCGATAGCGTTGGCGGCGAAAAAAAAAGGTATCGCGAGCAGCAGGTAGGTATACAGCAGCCAGACAGTCTGCCGCGCATCCCAGAGCACTTCTTCAGCATTGAAGGGAACGTGCTGGGCAATGATAAAGCAGCTGACCGAACTCACGCCGAACAATGCGAGGTTGACGGTGTAGCTGGTGGCAAAGCGCTGCAACAGTGGGCGCTGAAAAAGCATGAGAAAAGCGCCGCTGACACCGTAGCCGAGTAGCGCCAGGCTGATCATCATGTAGGCGAAGTGGTGCCACTGGATGATCGAGAACAGGCGCATGAGCAGCACTTCGTACGCCAGCGCGGTTGCCGAAACGAGGGCGATGGACAGCCATGGTAATCGTTGTTGGCTAATCGTGTTCCCCGGTGAGTGGTACGAATTTTACCGGCAAAATTTGCCGGGTAATGAGTTCCCCGCCCGGTAGCTTCTCGATCAGTACCAGTTGCTGGGTGAGAAAGCGGCTCCCGACCGGGATGACCATGAGTCCACCGGGCTTCAGTTGTGCCACCAGCGGCGGTGGCACGTGGCTGGCCGCGGCCGTGACTACGATGGCATCGAAGGGGGCCTGCTCTTCCCAGCCGTAATAGCCATCGCCGATGCGTACGGTTACATTGTCATACCCCAGTTCAGACAGGCGCTCGGCTGCCTGCTTGCCCAGTGCCTCGATGATCTCAATGCTATAAACCTGTCCGGTGAGCTCGGCCAGTATGGCGGCCTGGTAGCCTGAGCCGGTACCGATTTCCAGTACGCGGTCATCAGGCTGTGGTTTAATCAGGTCGCTCATCAGGGCGACGATGTAGGGCTGTGAAATCGTTTGTCCGTACCCGATTGGCAGCGGCCGATTTGTATAGGCGCGATTGCGCTGTGCAGCCGGGACAAACTCGTGCCGTGGTACTTTGCCAATCGCTGCCATCACGCGTGGATCCAGCGCCTCCTGGTCGAGGTAGAGGCTGGTTTTGCGCACATCCTGCTCAATAATTTCAACCAGATGCTGGCGGGCCTGCGTATACTCATCTCCCAGTGCCGCAGTCGCCAGCAAAAATGGCAATATAAAGCCAATCCGAAATGCCTGACGCCGGTATAACATCTCAATTCCTGTTGTAACCTGATTGATGTAATAAGTGTAGACGATGGCCTGCAAATCGGGAGAGAGACGAGTGGCATATTGCCAGGCATAGCCGGATGCAGTGTTTGGTCAGGGGAGATCACCCCTCCCGTTTTGGGAAAGGCTGGTAGGGACGGGGTAGTTACAAAAATCATTGTGACCCGGTCCAACAGGTCTACTTGTACTGTTGGCTGCAAGTGGATCGAGAACACGTGCCTTTCGCTGCAACACTACTTCCATGCGCTTGCGTGTTGCTGGCTGGACAGGATGATTTCTGCAACCACACCGCGATGATCGGAAATCTCGTTTCCGATAACTTCGTGAGAATGGAACTCAAGGCCGGATGATATCAGGATCCAGTCCAGACGCTCCCCCAGGGCAGGAAATGTTGCCAATTCCGTGCTCTCCGGTTGAAATGCTGTAAGCCCGAGTTTCTCTGCCAGGTATTGTGCTGCAGAGTCCTGTTGCTGCCATTCAGTATTCAGATCCCCCATAACAATCACGTGATTGTTTCTGGCGCGTAATACCTTGACCAGCTCTTCCGCCTGTTTGCCTCGAATCGACTTGCTCATGAAATCCAGATGTACAGATATCACATCAATGTCGATATCCTTGTTTCCCGGCCAGTTGATTGTCGATACGACGAAACCCTTTGGTACCGGTGAAAGCGATGGATCGAAAGTTACGGCCTGTGGATTGGACAGATCAATGCGTGACATCAGTGCCGTGCCATAGGAAAGGCCCATGCCATCAACATGTGATGCTTGTACAGAATGAGAAAACTCGCTACGGCTGCCAAGGTATTCCACGTGGTTGAAATTACCACTCCAGAACGAAGGACCATCGGCTTCCTGAAGGGCAATGATATCCGGTGCAGTATCCTTCAGCAGTGTTGCAATGTTATCGAGGTTCTCCCTGGTCTCGTCCGGGTGCTGCAGAAGTTGATGAAAACCGGTGCCACGGCCATGAGCAACATTCAGAGTCATGACTCTCAGGCCGGGTTGGTCGGAGTCCTTAGCCTTCTGGCCATAAGGTTGAGGGCCCTGGAAGGACTGTACTGAAGGCGTCGAATGCAGATTAACCGTTGCGCAGGAAGATAGCAGCAGGAGCAGAAGTAGCAACCCGCCAGTGAACTGAAGGCTTCTGGTAAAGATGCGCCTCATTTAGCGAACTCCAGCGGTGGCGCTATTGCGGTATGCGTTCAACTCGGTGGTCAGCCATTCACTGGTGTTGACTATTTCGCCGTGTTTATTTATGACCTGGTAGGGCTTCCCGCTAAGCAGGCTGCGTGTCGCACATAACTCGATAAACTCTTCGGGGGTATCTATTTCATCCCTGAAATGCTCGAATTTCTTTTGCATGTGTTCCGAAGCTTCCTGCGCGGTATATCGTCCGGAGTTACGGAGAAAGGTCAGGTCTGAACGGGCAACATATTCAAGCAGGTACTGAATGGTTTCATCAACCGGTTCTGTCTGCCTGGCATCGCTGAATGATGGGGGCAGGAACAAAAATGCCATAACCAGGGCGGTCAGTATAGAAACCATCTGCTTGTGACAATACCTGGTAACCATGTAAAAAAGCCTCACGATGCTGCTTCGCCCAGCATGCCAGAATATCAGGTGCCAGGCCTAATCTTTGTGCGACATTTGCTTGTCTTCCGCTACCGAACTGGCACAAATCAAGTATATCCTGTTCCGGTGGTAGTCAGGTAGGCGGTGGGGTGTGATTCTTGCCTAAAAACAACGTTTTCTACTATCTTGTTACCGAAGACAACCTTCTCTACTCTATTCACCCATGAAGAATCTTGTACTGTTAGTTGTCTGCCTGCTGTTCGCTGGATGCGCGACAACTATTCCCAGGGATCAGGAACGACCTGTCTCCACGGCATTTTCCGAACCGGGTGAGACTGTGCTGGGCCAGTTCTTCCAGACCGAGATAGCGGCCCACCCCGGACAGTCCGGAATGGCCCTGCTAACAACGGGGGAGTGGGGTTTCCGTGCCCGTGCCGGCCTTCTGAATCAAGCCCAAAAGTCTATAGACGTTCAGTACTATATCTGGGAAGTGGACACTGCGGGAAGCGTCCTTGCAGAACGGGTTCTGCGCGCGGCTGACCGTGGAGTGCGGGTGCGCATGCTGCTTGACCACGTCACGACCAAGGACACCGATTTCAAGTTCGCGCGGATGGATTTTCATCCCAATATCGAAATTCGCGTGTTTAATCCGTTCGCGAATCGCAGCTTCCGCTCGCTTGAATTCATATTTGACCTCGAACGTCTCAATCACAGAATGCACAACAAGGCCTTCATTATTGACAATGCGATTGCTGTCGTGGGTGGACGCAATATCGGCGATAACTATTTCGGCGTCGATGCTGCTTCGAATTTCAGGGATCTGGACATGACGATGGTAGGGCCGGTTGTGGAGGATGTTTCGCAAAGCTTTGACCGATACTGGAACAGTGAATTTGCCATACCCATCAGCGCAATTGTCGATGAGCGGTTAACTGAACAGGAATTTCAGGAAAGGAAAGCAAAGCTCTATCGCTGGGTTGAAGAGGTGAAGGATTATCCGTATCCCATCGATACTACCAGCGATGTTGTGATGGCCAAGCTGGATGAGGTCCGCGGCGAGTTCATCTGGGCCCCTGCCAGGGCGTTATATGATGAGCCGGATAAGCTGGAGACCAAAGAGGAGGGGGTTGCGGATCATCTGCTCCAGTTGGGCGAGGACAAGGATCATGAAGTCATGATAGAGGCCGCGTACGTGATCCCCGGGCCTGAAGGAGTGGAAAGAAGCCGTTTAAACAAGGAAAGGGGTATCCGGCAACGATTGCTAACCAACTCTCTGGCAACCAACGATGTCGCTGCAGCACATGCCGGCTATGCAAAATATCGCCGCGACCTGATCAGGAACGGAGTGGAGCTCTACGAGCTTCAGCCTAAAGCAACCACGGTCAGGGATAACTGGTCGGCACTGGCTGGCAGGTCGAAGGCGAGTCTGCACACCAAGGCCTTTGTGGTGGACAGAAGTCTTGTTGCGATCGGTTCGTTCAACGTGGATCCCCGTTCCATAACCCTGAATACAGAGATTGTTATCCTGGTAGAAAGTGAGGAACTTGCGGCGCAAGTGCTGGAATTCATGGATGAGGGTATTCGGCCTGACAACAGCTACCGGGTCATACTCGAGACTGATACGGAGACCGGGAGCGAACGCCTGGTCTGGATTGCCGAAGTTGATGGCGAGGAAGTCCGATATTACTCCGATCCGGGGGTCGGTTTAT
>Ga0316189_10000389_pt1 | contig 43452 bp, 51 predicted proteins | sample LowCovwburrow_MG_FD_204930 | JGI IMG/M metagenome (GOLD analysis project Ga0316189, IMG submission 204930) | Coastal sediment microbial communities from Maine, United States - Lowes Cove worm burrow | ecosystem: Environmental > Aquatic > Marine > Coastal > Sediment | place: USA: Maine... | reverse complement strand
TACTGCTGTTGGTATGGGGATCCTCGCGGCTATGCGAAACCGAACCCGCCGCCGAGATCTTGAACTTGTGGAAGCAAAGACGAAAGCGAGCGTATAGATGATTTTAGGGGTAGGCGAAGGGCTTCCTAGGAACATGGACAAGGCCGCGCTGTGGGCTTTGATCTGGCGTACAGGCGGCGGAAAGGTCCAAATCAACCATTCAGATTTGCCGATGCACATGCGTGAGGAAGAGTATTGGATTCACTGCACGGTTGACCCGAGGAACGACTACATCACCTTGGAGGCTAAAAAGCATGATATGCCGCCCAGTTGGGTGGTTAACGCTGGCAAGGATAGAACCTATAAAAGTTCAGCTAAAGTAGTCGCTGCTGACCCTGGCGATAGGGACTGAATGCCCAAACCGGACGGAAGATTCAAAGACGGCATTAAGCCCGACCTTGTAGAGCTAAGCGATAAGCAGAAGGCCGCCTTCTTGCGTCGTCTAAAGTCTATGGACGGTGACAGTATCGATGTCTGCCGTGCGCTGAAGATCAAGCACGAGCAAGTTGTAGAAGCCTCCGCCAAGGACGAGGAATTCAACCGCGCTTGGACGACGGCGATATCTACCCGTAACGAAGATATCAAGGTCTACAACAACCAGTTTAAGAGTTTCGAAAGCAAACTCTCCTTCATGTATGGGATAGAGAAAACTTCCTTCCTTCCCTCCCTCATGGACAAATGCGATCGGCTAGACTGGGACGATACCAAGGAGGCCAATTGGGGACTTAGCGTACTGAAGGTTTACGCCAGCATGATGGGCAAGGAGAGCGTTTCTCATAACTTGAACGAGAACGTTAACCATGACGCGACGGAAGATCTTGATTATGAGGCGAAGCGCAAGCGCCTGCGGATCCTCGCCCAGAAGTTGGCTATCGAGAACCCGCCGCTAGATATCGACGGTGGCGAGGTTGAGTAACCGCTTCGACGATATCGACCAGGAGGTGACAGTTACCCCCGAGATGCTTGACGAGTTCGAGTCGCTCTCGGAGAGCCTGGACCTAGATCGATCCATTCACGAGATTATCCCGAACGCCAAGCAGATCGCATTTATCTGCTCTTTGGCCTTCGAAGTTATGCTCTCCGGTCTCAACCAGGGCGGGAAGTCTACAGCCCTTCTTCTTGATATCGTAATCCACTCTACCGGCCTCTACGACTTGTTCCCGTGGTATAAGGGCCCCCGTTACCCGGACGGTCTCAAGGGCTTGAACTTTATGCTTGGCGGTGAGACGGCCGAGACGACCCGAGATCTACTGTGCGACAAGCTTCTAGGCCGAATGGGTGAGCGCGGGAGCGGCCTTATCCCCTCATGGTGCATTGACGAGAAGGATATTATCCTCAAGACCGGGGGTGTGCGCGGTCAAGTTGATTACTTCTCAATCCAGCACTTCGACTCAAATGGACACCCTGACTTTAAAACTTGGTTCAAGGTGTTTGCTTACTCAAAGGGTTGGGAGCGCGCACAGGGTTACACGATCCACAGAGTATATATCGACGAAGAGCCGCCGTTCGAAGTCTACACCGAGCTTAGTGCCCGCCTGAACGCTACTCAGGGCGTTATGAAGATCTCGGAGACTCCGCTAAAGGGGTACACGGAGCTTTACCAGCATTTCAAGGAGTGCAAGGACCGCCGCCAGCGAGACATTATCGTTTACACGGTTGACGACGCCGACCACCAAACGGAGGAGTGGAAGCAGAGTATTCGCGATAAGTACCGTGGATCCCATATGGAGCGCACTCGAGCCTATGGCGAGCCTACTTACGGTTCTGGGATTATCTTCCCCTTCGACATGGAGGAAGTGACTATCCCGCCGCGCCAGGTACCAGACACCTGGAAGACGATCATTGGAATGGACTTCCCCCACACTACCAATGGCGTGTTCGGGGCCGTCAAATTAGCGATCTCCCCCGACAAGGACGAGGTGTGGATTGTCTCTGAGTACAAGAACACCGACCTTAAGGGTGAGTCTATCCCTACCCACTCGGCCCAACATGGACACGCTGTTAAGAAGATGGGCGGGGATAAGACGAAATGCGCCTGGCCCCATGACGCAGGACGAGCCCACGACGGCCAGAAGCTCAAAGACATATACGCTGGCTATGGCCTAGATATGTGCCATGAGGCTGCATATGCCCTCCGTCCGAAGACTGGCGGCGGCTACCAGAAGACAAACAGTGTCGACTATATCATCCAGGGGATCTTTGACCTCCTGAGCGACCGCAAGCTGAAGATCTTCGATACTTGCGAGAAGATACTACGAGAGTTTCGTACCTATAGAGCCGAGGGTGACAAGCCTGTCAAAGGCCAAGACGACCACCTTATGGACGCACTGTTCAAGGGGTGGATGATGATGCGATTTGCAAAGAGTCCCGGCGAAGGATTCTCATACGCTCCAACGAGCAATGAATACGAGGTGTTCTGATGGCAGAGGACAAACTCGCCAAGAACCTCATGGATCGCTGGGGACTCCTTAAAAGTCGCCGTTACGAGCATGAGGGCACTTGGCAAGAGATCGTGGACCTAATGAGCCCGTTCCGTGGTGATATCAACACCAAGCGGAGTGCGGGCCAGAAGCGCGTCTCGGGGGTGTTCGACTCAACGGCAATGAATGCTCGAGACACCTTCGTTAACTTCCTCAAAGGCGCTCTCTTCCCTAGCTCTGATTCTCAGTGGTTCTCTATCCTCCCCCCTTATGGTTGGGACGATGACCTAGAGGTTCGCGGCCTCCTTGATGATACGCGCAACCGTGTTCTTAGAGCCCTTGCTGTATCTAACTTCTACGTCCAGTCCAGTTCCGCCCTCGCTGACTTTTCCACCATTGGGAACTCCGTTATGTCGGTGGAAGAGGACGACGACTTTGAGACTAATAGTCAGTTTGGGGGGTTGTCGTACGAGACTGTCCCGACGACTGATTCTTGGTGGATGTGCGGTCGGGGCGGGAAAGTAACGTTCTACGTCCGTGAAGTGGAGATGCCAGCGGTTGACGCTGCGGAGTTCTTCGGCCTCAAGGACATGGGTGTGGACGGCCGGGAGATCCTGGACAAAGACCCGATGGGCATGGTTAAGTATCTCCAGTTTGTATATCCCAACAAGTTGTATAAGCCTGGGAAGAAGGGTTTGGTCCCAGCTACAGAGAAGGCGATCTCTTCTGACTGGGTCTCGATCGGCAAGAAACCCGAAGTGGTCCGCCGGAGTGGTTTCGACTTCAACCCCTATATTGTCAGTCGCTGGCAGGTAGTTGATGGCGAGTGGTACGGTCGTGGTCGTGGACACCTGGTTCGTCCAGACGCCAAAGGACTCAATGAACTCCAGCGTCAGTTCCTCATGGCTGCCCCTAGAGATATGAACCCCCCGCTTATTCTTAATGAGGATTCGCACCTTCAGCTTAATAGCGGTCCTAACGGCATTAGCATCATGAAGGAGGGCACCCAAGACCCCCGTTATCTACAGGCTAATAGTCGATACGACCTTGTCCTCGGTCTAGCTCGTAGTGACCGCGAGCAGATTGAGCGCGGCTTTATGACTGAGGCCCTTAGAGACCCGGACACCCAGCCCCGCAGTGCAGAGGAGAGCCGCCAGCGAATGGCCCGTAGCCTCCAAAGACTCTCCGCCCCCAGCGAGACGGTAGCTGTTGAACTACTCAATCCGATCCTTGACGCCACTATCCGCTTCATGCAAAAGGCCAAGCAACTCCCAGAGCTTGATGAGGCTATGGCCAAGATCGGGGAAGGCTTCCTCAGCTACCAGCATGTCTCCCCGTTCTTCCGCTCCCAGCGCGAGAGTTCAGCTATCGGCATGTATGCCTTCATGGAGCGCCGATTGGCCATTTTCCAAGCCACTCAAGACCCTCGATATTTGGACGATATCGACCCGGACGCCTTGAGCAAGATCGACCGCCAACTGTCCAGCGTTCCGTCAGAGATCTTCTTCAAGCCAGAAGAGGTTAGGGCTCGCCGAGAGAAGCGGGCAGAGGCGAACGCTATGGAGCGAACCGCCGAGATGCAAAGCAAAACCCAGGGGCAAGTCCCCATTGATAGAGCGGGACCGTCAATTTGAGTGAAGGCGAAGAAACTCCAGAAAAGAGAATGGAGAAACTTGGCGAAGCTGCCTATCCCATTGCGTGTGCTTTTGAGCGCCTGTTCGGTACGCCAGACGGGGAGACCGTCCTCAAGCAATTGGAGGGAGATTTCGGAGTCGTCTGGACCCAGGAGCCAGAGGAGCAACAGGGGAGGCCGATTGACCCCCTCGCGTTTGCCAAGAGACAGGGTAAGCGGGCGGCGTACAACCAGATTGTTACATGGATCAGGCATGCAAACACACTTAGAAAGTAGGGACGATTTTGAGCGAAGAGAATGTAGCGGATCCCCAGACTTCGGAGAGTTGGACCTCGAGCCTACCTGACGATTTACAGGGTGACCCAACGCTAAATCGGTACAAAAGTATCGAGAGTATGGCCAAGAGCTTCTTGGAGCAGCGTAGCAAAATGGGGGGAATGATCTCTATCCCCCATGACGGATCTACCTCCGAGGAGCGAAGCGGCTTCTACCAGAAGATTGGAGCCCCGGATACGGCCGAGGGGTACGCGCTGCCCGAGGGGGTTGACGATCGTACGGCCTCCGTCCTCAAAGAACTCCGATCCTCAGCCCTCGAAGACGGCGTCACCGTCAAGGCGTGGGAGAGGTTGGTTAGCAAGGTATCTACCTCCCTCAAGGTTCCGGAAGACCATGAGGGTAAGGTTGCCGCCTTGGAGGCCGCCGCCAGGGATGAGTTCGGTGTCGAGTATGACGCCGTAGTCGTTAAGTCTGAACGTGTGATTGAAGCGCTTAAAGAGGATATCCCGGAATTGGGCGACTTCCTCAAAGAGAACGGCAATGGGAACAACCCTATTGTCCTGAAACTCATGCAGAAAGTGTCTAGCCTAGTGTCTGACGATAACATTCCGGCCGGTAGTGGAGATTCGAGCCCAGAAGAACGCGGCACTGACCTCGCCAATAAGATCCGTGGCCTCTTTGCCTCTGAGGAGTACAAGGACCGAGCCCACCCGCTCCACAAGAAAGCCAAAGCTGACTACCTAAATATGACAAAAGATCTCCTTGAGGCTGGCTTCGAAGGCATCCATGACTCACGTCTCCAGCCGTAAGTCAAGAATCCCGTGATATTTTCCAGGGCGTAAGGTCTAATCCCTTCGCCCTGGACACCCCTGTAAGTCCGGCCCCGGGGATATGTAGCAGAAGCTACCGCAAACGCTCGCGACTAGAGCTAGGGGCCCCGGAAGCCGGATACCCCCCGTTAACACACCTGAAACGGAGATTTGAAACGGGGGCACCATCATGGTTGCTCAGATCGAGACTCATTATAAGGTAGCTTTCGCAGATAAGATGCGACTTGCTGCCCAGCAGACTACGACTGAACTCCAGCGTACCTGTATCAACGAAATGCTCGAAGGCGAAAAAACGTTCTTCGACGGCTACGGCCAGGTTGCTGTGGGGGAACGACTCACCCGCAATGCAATGAACAGCTATAAAGAAATGCCGCGAGAGAGACGTATGATCTCCCCGCGCTTCTTTGATTACCCCGAACTCTTTGACCAGCGAGATCGTGGACGGACCCTTCGGGCGCTTGAGCCGGATGGACTCTTCATGGAAGCTGTCATTGGTGCGTTCAACCGCAAGAAGGATAACGTCATCTTCGAAGCCTTTACGGCTTCTGCGTATTCGGACAAGTCTGGCTCTACTCCCGTTGAGTTTGATACGGACCAGGATGTCGCCCATAACTCTGAGAGTTTCTTGACGACTGACAAACTTCGTGCGGGTCGAAAGATCCTTCGAGCGAATAACGTCAAGGGGAAACTATTCGGCGCTGGTCACCCTGACCAACTCGACGACCTCCTCGGTCAGACCGCAGTGACGAACGCCGACTATAGTCACGTTAAAGCCCTTGCTGATGGTGATATCACCAGCTTCATGGGTATTGACTTCGTTTGGACTACCGAAATCACTGACGGCAACTTCTACCTTTATAGCCCGGATGCAATGATCTTCGGTCACGAGGGCGACATCGACGTGAACTTTGACGTTCAGAGCGAGCGCGGTCACGCACTCCAGCTGGCTGTCTATGCGACCTTTGCGGCTACTCGGTACTACGAAAACAAAATCGTGCGCATTGATTGCGCTGTCTAAGAAAGGAGATTGACTTATGGCCACTTTGAAAAGTGAACAGTACACTAATCAAACGGCGTCCCCGGTAGTCCTGGGGAGCCAAGTAGACTCTGAGGTCTTCTCCGCAAAGTACACCTTGCTTGGGACTGAATCTACTGGCGATACCGTGCAATTCTTTGAGTTGCCCGCTGAGTATATTGCTGTAGCCGGTTCTCTCGCATGGGAGGTCGGCGGCACTGGCACGACTATTGCCATGAGCCTTGGAGACGGGACTACGGCGACCGCGTTCGTAACCGCCCAAGATCTCAAAACCGCTGGTGGCGAGGTGTTCGAGGGCACTGTTGCCCCGGCCTCTACCGCTACTGTTGTTACTGGAACTCTAACCACATCTGGCGCGACGTTGACTGCGGGGGCCCAGATCTGGGCGTCCTTGGTTGCTGTGCGCTCCCCACAAGCAGACTTCGTGTCTTAGTAAGGCTGGAACTTGGCTGGAGGAATTACCCAGGAGTTCTCTCAGGACATCTTGGACTACGTTTTCAACGCGACTGCATTGCCGACGATTTCGTCGTTCTATGCGGCTCTAACTAAAACCGACCCGACCGACGCTACTGCTGGTACTGCCGTAGACGGTGCTGCCGCTCCAAGAATCCAAGTGGACGGCATTACCTGGACGGTTGAACTTGTCTCGTCTGACTATTACCAAGTCAAGAACTTGACGGATATCAACTTTACGACTACTGACCAAGTTACAGCAGTTGAGGGCGCGGAGATTTGGAACGCCTTGACTCTGGGCGTTCGCATGTTCTGGACTGACAATCCCACTGCGAGCATTCCCTCTGGCCAAGTCCCGCAAATTCCCGCAAACAACTGGACGATCTCGCTCGACGCGACCGACTAGTTTTTCTGATCGATTTAATCTAAGAGCCCGAGAGAGGCAACGCTGTAAATGGCCATCGAAACAGGTGTGATTAAAACGGCGGTGCCCACCTCGGGCTCTACTCCTTTTACTGAAGATTACACAATCTCAGGCTTCGGGACTCCGATCCTGGCCCGCCTCGAGGTTATTAACGCCACGGCAGATGACACCGCTTCTTATTCAGTGGTGTACGCCGAAGGCTGGACAGACTTTACTAACCAGGGTTGTGTTGCGTTTAGTAACAACAACATCGGTTCGGCTACCGACACCAAGAGAAAGACCGATAGCACCGTACTAGCTGGGTGCATGTCGTTCACTGACGGTTCATGGAATGCGTACTGTGATACCCCCGTAGCTATCACTGATGGTATCCGTGTAACTTGGCGCGCCGTTGATGGGAACGCTTACCGTCTCAGGATCACCCTGTTTACTGGTAGTGGTTCGGCAAAGGTCGGCTTCGGCAACCCAACACAAGCCGCCAACGACACGATCACCACGTCCAAAGAGTCCGACCTCATCTTTACGGTATCTGGGCACCAGGGGACGATTGACGGAACGGTATCCGACGACGGCTATATCTCTAAGGGTATCGCCGTTCGCAACGGAACAACGTACGACAACTTCTCGTACAACCGCGGGTCTGACGATAACACCTCGGCCAAAGTGTTCGCCATTGTTGACGATCGCGTGGTGCACAGGAATCTATACGAGGGCACAACGTACGAGGGTATCGGCATCAACTATGTTAGCTCGACTTCGTTTGAATTCGAGGTGGTTGACGAGACTGGCGACGTTGATAAGCAGGTGCTGTACGCGGCTCTAGATTGTGACAATAGTAGTTTCTGGGGTGGTTTCACAACCTCTCCAACAGTTACCGGCGACCATTCGCACAGCGAGCCAGGGTTCACCCCGAGCGTTATGGAAATCATAGCCTCGCATGTCGAGACGAAAAACGCTGCGATAACCTCCGGCGACGGTGGTGCATTCGGTGTTTGGACAATTACGAGTGACGAACAGTGGGCGATTTCACTAGCAGAGGAAGACGGTACCGCTGACGAGGACGGCGAGAGCTATATCACTAACTCACCGGCCTACCTTAAACTGCATGACGGAACGGCTGGCACGGGGTACTTCGAGGGGGCTAATGCTTCTGGCGGGATCATCGAGGACGGCCTAGGCGTAGAGATCAACTACTCCGCTGTGGACGGAGCGGCCAAGCAGTGGATCGGCTGGGCTATTGAGTTCGTCGATACGACTACCTCGCTAGGTTCTGTCTCGAGCCCGACCGTTTCCGGTGCGAGTTGCGATGTCAACGGCGAGCTTGTTTACGCCTCAATCGGAACTACTGACTCGCCGACGATATCCGCCTCTTCGGTAACGATCGGTAACAGTGTTATCGGGATAAGCCGGAGCGTGTTCGGCTCGACGTGCGACGTTCAGACCTTTTACGGTGCCCTTGAGTCTCTATCTAGTGCCGCGGTTAGCTCTAGCTCTTGTGTTGTCACCTACAACGTGTCGTTCGTCGAGGACTTCACTGATTCGCTTGGTGATAACTTTGGTTCGTCCGTGTCCGGGAATGGGGCGCTGACCGAGAACCTGTCAAATGGCGGCTTCCTCTTGTCGTCGCCAGATATCGGTGACGCCGCACTGGTTCACTTTAACTCGCCAATCGATACGGGCCGTGAGCAATGTTGGTCGATCCTGCTTAGGTCGCTAACGAACAACAGCCACCCAGACTTGATTACCTTTTGGGATACAGCTAGCACACCAACGGCTGATGTGTCGGCTTCCATTTCTGGCGAGCGACGGTTCTCTGTTGGTATCAGCCCGTCTGGCTTTGAATACAAATACTACACCCCTGGAGGATCGCCGCTTTATTGGAATGGTTCGTCCTGGACCGCATTGCAGACTGGAGCCCAGGGGCCTATCAGAACTGGTTCGGCTGGCGATTGGTACGAGATCAGGGTCGAGTTCAATACTAGCCGTGTCCGATTCTCTGGTATTAACGCTGTAGGATCTAGTTACTCGGACAAGGATCAGGGGTTGCGGATGGTCGCAATGTCTGACTGGATTGACTTCGGAGACGTTGGGTCTACGGACAGCCTGTTCATGACTATAGGTGACCGATATACGGATGCTTATAGTGGATCTTGGGAGGTTGCGCGGGTCGTTCTCAACTCCAGGGAAATATCTGGCTATGCGATCACCAACCAGAGTGACGCCCTCAATGTTTCTGGTAGTGAGATTTACCAACTCCGCGAGGGAGTCTCGTATGGTGGAGTCATTCAACCCAAAGACCGCGGTGATACCGAAGTCTTGACCCCCACCCCTGGTGCATGGGACGACAAGGGTTACCGCAAGAAGCATATCTTCGAGGACGACGACGGAGCCCAATACTTATTCTACGAGGGGTTCAACACCGACTCTAGTTTTTGGTCTGACGGCGATATTGGCATGAAGTGGCGGGCAAGCCAGGGGCTTCCGTGGCAGGACAACCCAAATGCCCCGCCAAACCCAGTATTCCCGATTACCTCTCTGTCTGGTGTGGGGTCGACGTATGAGCTTGTTTCGCAGATGTGGATGGTTCGCGATAAGCGGGACACAAGTTACCCGTACAAGCTCTATCTAACCGGCAAGCGTACGATTGTAATTGACGGCAATAGTACGGACGTTCATAGGATCTTCTGTTTCGGCGGGTCTAGCCCGTGGGGCAGCAACAATAGTACGCCGCTGTGGACCAAACTGCCCGGTTCCGGACCTGACGGTTCTTGCCTCGGTGAGACTAGCGACCCAACCAACTTTAGGAACCACGGATCCGCTGATCCTGTTGTCCGTTGGAGTGGGTCCGAGTGGCAGATGTATTTCTCGGGATACTCGAGGCGACTCGGAGCATTCCAGAACCCGGTCGGTTGGTCTGTCGGGTTCGCGACCAGTTCTGACGGTGTTATCTGGACTCCGAGTTCCTTCCCAGTGGTGTCGCCTGGCGCTGGGTCGGCCCGTAGCTATAGCATTGTTTCTGGGTCTACCATTGGTGGGTTGAGTGACACCGTACCCTTCGAGGTAGACCAGACCGTTGTCATTCGCAACAGCGTTAGCGACTTGAATGACTATGGTATTTCTAGAATCAGAAGCGTTCCAGCTAGCGGTACTGAGCTTGAGCTTTATCACCAAGTGGTCGGTATCAGTAGCGGGGGCGGGTCGGGTAAGACGGTGTCCCCGCTCAATGGTGGGTCGATCACTCCGCACCACGTTGCTCAAGACCCGGACGGGAGATACCGGCTATACGTCACTATATTCCAGCCGATGATCTACGCGGTGACTCAGAGTATTTCCGACCCTGGCGTTAACTGTGAGTTCACAGGTACCCTGACTTCGGATTCCTGGGAGGGTCCGTGGGCTTGGGATTGGATGAACACGCCAGTCAAGTCTCCTCATATCTGGGGCGGCTCCACCAATGACGAGAATATCTCGTTGCCGTCCAACGTCGTCGTAGAAAATAACTTCTTTACGGTTACTGGCGGAGGCGAGTCGAGTAGCGTTTCGGTATCCACCTGTGACGTAAGCGGCTTTGCCCTAGACACGGACCTTCTTTCTAACTCTTCTTCTACGTCGTCTAATTCACTCGCTAACGTAACCTGGGATGTAAGTACGGAGACTGGCGTGTGGTCTGATACTACTGGGACGAGTTACTTCGAGGAAGACGACGATCTTTTCACGGTGGAAGACGTTGACGGGTATCTAGCCCTCAAGACAACCGACCCAACGGCAAACATTCATTCCCATTTCCTCGGGTCTACTAGCCTTACAGGTTCATGGGACACCACGTCGGCGGATGTTGACTACCGCGGGAAAATCTTGCCGCAGGCTGGTGATGAAGGCTCCGAAATTGGCGGCTCTGGCGTAACGTTCCTGAGTCAATTCGGGTTTGGCGGCGCTGGTAAATATTATCGTTTGCGGCGCACCGAGAACCCAGGAGGCCAAGCGTTCACGATTTCAAAGTGGTCTACGTTCGGTGGCGGCGGAACAGGCCCGTTTGTCGGAGCGGTTGGGAACCGGGATACCGGTGTAGTCCCTACCATTGGCCAGTGGTATGAGTTTCGGGTCTACGTCGAGGACACTACTGAGCCAGTTAGTGGTTCGGCTGCCACTAGAATCCGTGCGAAGGTGTGGGAGGTTGGATCTACCGAGCCCGCAGCTTGGCAAGCTGATGTGTATGACCCCACTAGCTCTCGCTACACGGTAGGCAAGATCGGTGTATGGTCTGGAGACCCTGGGGTTAAAGCGTGGGCGGATTTCTCGGTCAATGGTGTCCCTGTCCCGCTTCCGAACTCTTTGGTTGTAGAGATCAACGTATCAGACACGCTGTTGCAGTATTCCCCCAGCCTTGAGAGCGTCAACGTGACGGTGACCGCGACGACTCCTCAGTCGGGCACCGTGGATGTCACCTCCCAAGCTACGTTCTCGCAGACGGCCGGTTCGCTAATGACGATCACTAGCGGACAGAGCCCGGCAGTGTTCACCGCCATAGATACCGGCAGCCCTGGCACTACTGTTGTGACTGCAACATATGATGGGGTTGAATCTGCCCCGGTAACTATGACGATCGTGAGTGAGCCGACTCTCGGAACCTACCAAGACTTTGTCGAGAAGGAGGGGATCCGCTGGGACTTCGACCAGGCATACCGCGTCATGCAGTTCAAGAATGGAGATTGGGGTGTCTTCCCGGAAAAGTCTGACACAACAGACAACGGAACGATCACAGTAACATCCGTGACCCCGACACCGACAACTGGACGTAACGGGACGATGAAAAACCCGAGCGGCGGGGATAACATCTGTGGTTATGACAACCGTACCCCGACGTATAACAGTGGCGCGGCGCTGAGCTACCCGGCGGTTCTTAGCCCGTGGGACTCCCTGGTGTCCACGCAGAGCCAAACCACTAGCGCCCCGTGGTCAGAAGCGTACTTCGGGCAAGACAACAATGCCCCGCTAAAGAAGGCCCAGGTTCTCACAGTTCTCCCTTACGGCTATGACATTTTTGTCAGTGCTGAGACTTACCGGCCTACGTTTATCGGTACTTCAGGTTCAGCCAAGACGACGTATAGCGCCAGTTCTATCGACATGAACCGACTGCCGAACCTTACACCTAACAATACGAACGTTAAGTCTGACGGAGGGGGCGTATCTAACCTGATTGCTAGATATGCAACTTTCGTAACCCAGCCCTGGATCCAACACCTCCGGGACGCGATTGCAAGGTACCACCATCCCACGGATAACATGCCAGCTTATCACGAGCAGGTGTATGAGTGCCTAGATGAATGCCTAACAATGGCGCTTTGCGATCCAACGTCACTTGGCGGTACCGCTTCCGATAAGGAAGATATGGTCCACGGTCTCGTACAGATTGGCTTGGACCTTTACCATGCCGCCAAAGACTCTCTAACCGGTGAGTCTGGAGGTCCGATCACGTTTGCGACCGATAGGGCTTACCACCACGGGGTCGTCAAGTTTGCCGGGTACATGCTCGAGGACTCGTCGATACTTGATTTCAACTATGGGTACGCCCGCCACACGAGGTTTACTTACACCTCGGACCAGATCACCAGCACCATTCCTAGTACATGCGGGACTTACGGTGGAGTGGCTACCCAGTCAGCTACCCCAGCATGCTTTGTCGTCCCTGTTGGTCAGACCTGGACGGGAAGTCCGTATTACTTCCGCGCCGACGTTGGCAGCACCCAGGAGCACGAACACCTGCATCCGACCGAGTGGAATAAGTTGCAAGCCGCTGGGACTAGCCAGACTGGCTACCAAAAAGAGGCTTACCGTAGGATCAACGGGCACACCTGGATGGGTGGGTTCTACCTCATGGGTAAAGTCCTCGGTATCCTCGATAAAGTGGGTGACGCAACATGGCAGGGGTACGTTAACCGCTGGATGTATGACGAGGTTGCAATCGATCCGGCCAACGTAGCTTACATCCAATCGTTGTACCCGAGCGGTGGGGGCTTCTCGTTCCAGAGCGGCAGCACCACTTCCGGGTTTGTTACCAATATGTTCTACACCTATGACGGCTACCTGTTTGACAACATGAGCAGCCAGTCGCGTAGTGTGACGAGCAGCGAAGCCCAAGTTGTCTACACGGGCGGCCCAGACACCCCGCTCTTCCCGGTTCCGAGTTCTCGGAGTTTCTCGGACTCGGTTGCTACTGTTTCGGCCTACGCCGCGCCGTTCATGTTAAGCATTGGTGGATCATCTGGGGCTGGAGGTTCTGGAGCTTCGGGATCTTCTACAGGGTCCGCTGCGGCAGTGTCGTTTACGCTTGCCTATTTCCCGCTGATCCTTCCTAACCAGAACGTTAGCGTTTCAGGCTCCGCGAGTTCGGCGACGGTTGTCCCGATCGGGCAGGACATTGATGTAGATAGCCCGTCTATGACCAACTCTTCCGCTACCGTGGGTACGCTTGAGGATTGCGGGACGATCGACGACCGGTGCAATATCGTATGCGTCTCGGATATCTGGAATATTGGCCTTGTTGAGCTTGGGCAAGCCTTGATCGCTAGCGACGATGAGGTTTCGCCAGAGGCTGATCTTTGCCGCGCTGTGTGGCCCGTTGTGCGCCGGGACTTCCTGAGAGAGACCGGGTGGAACGGTGCGAAAAGGACCGAGCAACTTACACAGATCGAGGGTGGCGCTGACCACTCTAAAAGGTGGAGCTACGCTTACGAATTGCCTAGTTGCTGGGTTCGCATTCTCGGGGTCAATGAAGAGGAGTGTAAGCCCGGCACTGACAAGTGGGAAATTGAGCTAGACGCTGACGGTAGAATCCGTGTGCTCTACACTGACGAAGCTGAGGTCTACTGTGTATATATCACAGATGTTACCAACGTTAGCCAGTTGGATAGTTCCGCTCAAAAGGCCCTTGGGTACGCAATGGCACTCCAGTTAGCGAGACGCTTCGGCAGATCCGTTGGTGAAATTGACCAGATCAAAGAGCTTTACGAGGCCGAGGTCCGGTCAGCCAGATCGATCGACGCAATGGAGCAATACCCACAATCGTTCGGCGACACGTCACTCTTGGACGCAAGGAACTAGGGTTGCCGTACTTACTGCAAAACACCTTTGGAGGGGGATATCTAAGCCCTAGCATGCTGGCTAGAGCGGATACCGAGAGGTACCGCGAGGGGAGCAAGGTGTTCCAGAATGCCGTAGCCACGAAGACCTCTTCCTGTAAGACTAGGGGTGGACTTCAGAGGCTTGGGATGACGTATGGGGGTGAGAGAGCCAGGCTCATCCCTTACAGAACTAAGAATAGTGGCAGCTACATAATTGAGATCACAGACGGTGGACTCAGGGCTTGGAATTCGACGACGCTCGAGGTTGAGCCCGGATCAACAATGTCGGCACCGTGGACTATTAGTCAGGCGCTGGAGATCCATTACAAGTCAAGTGATGATCTGCTGTTCCTGACCCAAGGTGACGTGGAACCGCAGGTGTTGACACTCGTGGGCTCTACCTGGACGCTGGAGTCGCTTGGTCCCGGCCCAGCACTTAACACTGAGTTCAAAGACATTCTACTTCGCACCGAGTTTGAGGCGTTCGATCTAGATTACGCTATCTACACGGGTGCTCAGTTTGAGGAAGTCCCATACTTCTCTCAGGATGATGTTCAGTCATACTTCAGAATCGGTAGTGACGGTTACAACGAAATAGAGGTAGCCAGGGAAGACTACTTCGGCGGCTGGTCGAAGATCATTGAGTTCACGAACTCCGAGCAGGTCCAAAGCGATCGGCTTGACGTTACCCCGAGGCACACTGTTGCGACCTCTAACTGGCAGGGTCCGTTTGTACGCCGTCAGAATATAGAGACCTTGAGGTTTATCAACGATAATTCGTTCGAGCCTGGAGAAGTGGAGACCATCCGTGCAATAGACGATGATGACAACCCTGTCCCCGGTTACTTCAAGCCCGAATGGATGGGGTCTTTGATAGACCTCAACGGCGATGGCCGAAGAGTATTCTACCTATTCGACGTGCGCGAGTCTGGTGCTGGGGCTGCTGGTTACGCGGTTAGGGTCGAAGGTGGCAGCTCTTTTCCTGGAACTGTTGGAAGCCCCTTTGTCGGTGCTAGGTTTTACGACCCACAGGAGCGGGACACAGACAATCGGGCGCTACAGCCTAGCGACTCAACCGGTAATATATCTGTCTACTCCAACAAGCCTGTGTTTAACGCTGACTTTGTTGGATTGTCTCTGACTTTAAATGGTGGCGTTGTCGAGGTTACCGGTTTTGTCAGTGAACACGAGGTGACGGCAACTGTAACGGACCCCCTGTTGGCCAGGCACTCTGACAGCACCTGGGGGCTTTCATGGTCGGACGCTACCGGTTACCCGACCACCTGCGGGATACATCAAGATCGGCTCTGGCTTGGTGGGATTCGAGATATCCAAAGAACGGTGTGGGGCTCTGTCACTGGTAAGTATCGCGACTTCACCCTTGGGCCAGCCGATAATGACGCTGTTGCTTACGAGTTCACGGGTAACGATGTAGACAAAATCCGCTGGATCGAATCAGCGTCTGACGTGTCCGAGCGCGGTAGCCAGATCCTGGCAGTTGGGACGGACGAGGCTGAATACTCCGTAACAGGTCTGCCATTGACACCTAGCACTGTTGGTGTACAGAAAATGAGTAGTTACGGGTCAAGGCCAGTGCAACCGACATCGGCTGAGACGGGGCTACTGTTTGCCCAATACGCTGGGACAAGCCTCTACGACATGAGATTCTTCCGTGACGTTGAAGGCTTCCTAGACGTTGCGGCCCACGCTGACCCATTCAGTTCATCCAGAATCAAAGAGATGGCCTGGGTGAGAGAGCCGGATTCAACACTCGTGACCCTACTCGAAGATGGATCGGTGTGGGGCTGTACTATTCGAAGGAATTCCAACCACTTTGCTTGGTCGAACTGGACTGGGATTCTAGCTTCGTCGGTCGCGTCCATGCCTGGTGAAGACAATGATGATTGCTGGGTCTGTGTCCAGCGCGCGGATGGCTGGTCTGTCGAGCGATACACGACTGAAATGAAACTAGACTCATGGGTAGAGACGGCTTCAAGCTCCGTCAACCTTCAACACCTTGCAGGGCAGACGGTGACGACCTATGACAAAACCAATCTCAGTAGGACATCTTCGGTCGTCCCGGGGAACGGTGTTCTGGATCTCGGCAGCGCACCCTCCTCTACCGTCTGTGTCGGTCTCCCTGTCTCCATGCGTGTTGATCCTCTATTGGTAGAGTATCAAGATAATATCGGCGCAACGATGGGGCGTGGGAAGAATGTGGCTAACGTATTCTTGAACCTTGCCGGGTATAACGGGGACTTGACGGTTGGCGGCTTCCGGGTCAAGGAGAAGATGCGCGGGAATGAAGGTTGGTACGAGGTCGGTCACGGGTCTTTTGACGTTAAGACATCAATACCAATCGAGTGCAACCACCCGCTTGGCGTCGAGATCCTTGCCGTGGTCGGTGAATCTGGAACGAGAGGGCGCTAATGGTAATCGCGGCAATATTCGGTGTTGCTCTAGTTGTCGGTGGTATTGTCCACGCGATTGGTAAGTATTCGAGTTCTATCAAGGGGTCTAACCGAAGGAAGCGGCGAAAGCGTCGTCAGGCACTTTTGTTGATGGAAAAATCTCGAGAGCAAGCGAAGCTCACCGGCAGGAAAGCCGAGAGTATTCGAAGCACTCAGGTTGCCGCGTTCGCCGCGGCTGGCATCAAAGGGTCGTCAGGGTCTGGATCTGAGATCCAGGGCGAAACGATGTTCGAGGCAATTCTACAGCAAGAGTTGACTATTCAGAGTGCATTGACCCAGGGCCGAGAAGAACTCCGAGCAGCAAGCCAAATAGCTGCCGAGGAAAGGAAGCAGGCGAGCATGCAACTTGTCTCTGACATCACCGGAGCCGTCTCTAGCGGTGTCACTACCGGATTCGGTGGCGGACTGGGTGGATCTGCTCCAAAATCTGCTGCTCCTGGTTCGACCTCTGGTGGTGGCGTTACCGCGACATCTGGAACCCCGATTACCGGCGGCAGCCAAGCTCTCACAACGATTCAATAAGGTAACCACCTATGCCTATCCGTATCCCTAGAATCAACAAGGTCGACCAGGCTCCCCCGGTCACTCAGCTACCTGGTGGTGTTGGGGATGCTATGGAGCGTACGGGCAACGCTCTAGGTCGGGCAATCACCGATATTACGGGGAGTGTTCTGGGTGCGGGTAAAGCCATCGTCAGCGCCAAGGAGCGGGAACGCCTGGCTGAGCTGAAGGCGGACAAAGCTGACCAAGCGGCCATTGACAAGGTTACCGACCAACACAACGGAGCGAGGGTTGACCGGTCCACGGATAGCTATGACCTCAACACGACTGACGAGACGATCGAGGACCAGTTTGCCGAGTATAGCTTAGGGGAGATCCTCCACCCCGAGTTTGTGAACAAGGCTGTATCCGACGCGAACGGTAACAGTCAGGGATTCATCGGGCAGATCGGCGAGGAGAACAGTGACCTACCTACTAAGCACCAGATCGCTCTCCGTAACAAGCTGGGGAAGGTACATAACGACTACCTTGTACGGGTCAAGGAGAACGCGGCGAAGCTCCAGGAAGCCGCCATGCTCGAGGACGTGGGTGCCAGGGCGGACGAGCGTATTAGCCTGGTCGATGATATTGACACCGGGTTAATAGAAGACCCGAAGCTAGGCTTGGTGAACGCTATCCCCGAGATTCGTAATATGGTGATGAACGGCCACCCGGGGGATGCTGTTGCCAAGGAGAGGTTTGCGGACGAGAAGGTGCTACTGGCTATTGAGACGGCACTACCTCTAGCCTGGGAGCAAGACCCGAAAGCCGCAGAGAGCTACGTCAGTGACGGTTTGCCTGGGAGCGGACTATCTCTCGAAGAGGTGAACAAGTTCCAGAAGAGCTGGGAATCGTCCAGGGGAAAGCGTGAGTTCCAGCGCAGGACTGAATCCGAGTATATGTTCTCAGAGGAAGGACTGTCTAAGTTCAGAATCCCCGAGGAGAAGTTCAGGTCTGACCCAGAAGGTGCTATTGCACTACAGAAAGACTCCATCCGGATCGTTCAAGAGATCCTAGCCGACCCTCAAAGTTTCTCCGGACTAAGTGGAGACCCCAAAGCTATCTCCGAGGCTGTCGGCAGGGCCAAGGACTTCATAACCCGCACAACCGGCGAATTGCAGAACATCGAGACGCTGAACCTGGCCCTGGAGTCCGGCGGTAAGTACATGGGCGGGTTCTCCCCAAGGGTGATGGCTTCAATGGACGCCTGGGTTGGCCAGATCAACGGGGATGTGCCTTCGTATATCGGACGTATCTACTCCGTTGCGCGGACTACGGGGAAGGTTGCCCCGGGGTCTATGACTACTCTTTCAAAAATGATTGACCTGGGCACCAACGAGGAGCGCGCAACCGCTAAGGCTGCGGTTCGTGACATTCACTCCAGGTACCTCGCGGCATTCTCAGGGCCAGACAACGAGGAGAAGAGAACGTCCGAGGCCGTCTATAAGGGTCTCAAGGAGAGCTTCACGGCTTCGGACCTCAAGTCTATCTTCGGGGGTAATACCGACGCCACGGCACCCAGGGCGGTTGGGTCTATGGGCGCGGCTAGGGGCAAGGTTCTGGACGCCTTGAAGACCTCCCTGGTTGACCACTTCGACAAGGAGATTCTGGGCGAGCCGGAGATCGGATCACAAACTATGGTGATCGCAATGGAGGCATATAACGCCAGCATCTCCAAGATCGGTAGCGAGCAGTTCGCAACCACGGACGCCATCCACGCTGTCTCTTCCCGTTCGAAGATCCCCCCGTATGGGTTCGGGGTCCAAGATATGGTCAACCTTGATACGCCTGGAAGTGTGTACTCGAGCTATCCGGAGACTGAGGTGTACAGCGTTATCGCCAAGAAGCTCGTAGACGCGAAGATGCTGAAGGGCTTCGATGGTCCACGGGGGCCAATTCTATCGGGACACGATGGCATCTCTTTGAAGAATGTCGACCTAGGCCCTCTCGGAAATATGGTTCAAGAAGGAAAAGGGACGATCGGCAGAGCAGTAGGCCAGGAGAACCTGTTCTATATCAAGAGCAACGAGAGCGTCGGGGGGAAGCCCACCTGGGAGGTTCGAGAGAGGATCATTCCTGAGAACTTCTTTGGCTGGGACGGGCTGCCTACTCAAAGATTCCTGGGTCTGATTACCCTTGAGGAGAGCGAGCTTCCCAGCTACCAGAACAAACAGTACGTCGATGCTGAAACGAGAATGCTCGACTACCGACGCCAAGCCTCCATAGACCCCGGTTCCCCCATGTCCAAGACCTCCCTATACCTCGCAGACGAAGAAGCTAAGACGGTTAAATACTGGGGGCAAAAGATCGACGAGGCTGGAGGGAAGAAACCTCTGCCACCGGAGAAGCAGCCGAAGACCACCCCGCCGCTCAAGTACATCGAAGACTTGATCTCCGACACTTTGAAATACAGTATTTAAAATGTCGAACCCATTAGACCCGAAGGTGGAGCTGCAACGTGCAGAGGCAGAGCTTCGACGCAGTGGTGGAACAATGTTCGACCATAAGCAGGGCTCTCCGGACGACGTTGATTTCTTCGACACTATGTACTCCATGTGGAGGCAAGAGTCCCCGGTAATCAATATCGCACGGCTAGACCCGGGTAACTCGGACCAGTTCAATACGGACCCGACGTTCAGGCTTCCGCAAGCAATCGAAGAATCGGGGATGCAACGACACTCGGTCTATCTGTCGAAGGCCCGGAACAAAGACCAGTTCGACCAGATGGTTGCGCGGTTGGCTGAAGACGAGCACGACCAGTTGACAATGGCAAACTCTCCGCTGTGGGCTAACTTGGTGTCCGGATTCTCTGTGGGTATCCTCGGTGACCCCACAGTCCTGATCCCTGGGTTGAACGTTGCCAAGGGCGTCAAGGGGATGCGGTCTGCTATCAAGGCCGGTCGTAACGTCTCGATCACCCAAACCGGGCTAGGGATGGCCATTGAGACGGGCTTCATCTCTGGTAGCTCGCAGGCTGTAAGTGAAGCTGTCGCGCTAGCCGCTCACCCCTTGAGGACGTATGAGCAAGCCGAGATGGGGACTATCGCCGCCGGGATCATGGGCTTCGCACTCGGTGGTATAGCCGGTAGTGCCTCCATGAATAGCGCCTTGAAGAAGATGGAGATGGCTGGGGCAGATGTCGTTCTCGAGCGAGTCAAAAAAGATCTTCAGGGTAGTCTTGCCACATCCGAGTTGCTAATGCACGGCCCTTATAAGGATGGTTCCACTGTCGGGGCTCAAGCGGCCAAGGGGTTAGACGACTTCGTTTCCGACGCTGCGGACATAGTTCGGGAGAGGCAGAAGACCGAGGATATTGATGATCCGCTCCTAGCTTACCAGCGGGCACTTGTAGATATTATCAATCAAGAGCTAAGGAGCGGAGACCCAGCGCAGAGGAAGGCGATCGTCCAGGGGTTCATTACCCGAGAGGGGAAGATGAAGGATGTGGCCGACAAGGCAACCAGGCGCTTCGCTAGGACCATCGTGCGCAACCCTCGGATCGTGTACGCAACTTCGGATCTCCCCTCCGAGCAACTTCTTTCGAGGATGCTGTTCAAGCAAACGATTTCCCGGCGCGGTTCCCTGGACATGGCCAAGCTAGGTGACACCTGGGAAGTTTCCAACGAGGCTTTGTTCCTCGAATCCGCCTCTGTTGCTAACTCTGTCCAAGAGTCTTTTATCTCATGGCGAGCTAAGGACGAGCCGCTTTCGTTTCGTGGTAAAGATATCGCCACAGATGAAGACTTCTACGAGGCTGTTGGTAACGCAGCTCACTTCGGGGCAGAGGGTGCGCCGGAGGACATTGCCAACGCGTCGGCTAGGGTAAACGCATTCATCGACAAGATTGACAGCGAGTCACGCGACTGGGGTGTCTTGCCCATGCACTCGAAGCTGTCCGCTGACGGGGTTGACGACGCTACCAGGTACGCCCCGTTGATGTACAACCTCAAGCGGATCGCCGAACTTGAGGACATGGCGAAGGTAGACCCGAGCGTCATGACCTTGACCGACATGATAGAGGACGCGGTTCGACTCAACCCCTCGATGTCGATCATTACCCGTCGAGGCCGAGGCGGCACCGAGAGTGACACGACTTTCGGTTTCCCAGCTAAGGCAGAGACTACCCGCGCTATCGCAGAGAAGATCATGGCCAATATCCGTGGCTATGGAACTCCTTCGGGAAGACGCACGGGTGCAGGTAGTGTGAATGTCCTGCAAGAGCGAGAGCTTATCGAGTATATCTCCCTAAAGTCACTCGTCGACCTTGGCGTGGTCAACACAAATGCCCTCGATATGCTTTCACATGTACAACAAAAAGTCGGGTCTAGGCTCGAGAGCGTTAAGAAGTTCGGCAGTCAGATAGGGGATGAGTTCTGGAACATACGACCGGAGCTGAGTAAGAAGTATGACAAGTGGAAAGAGAAGGGACTCAACGAGGACGAGGTTTTTGAGCTTGATATCCTGCGGGAAGAGGCTCTTGACTACAGATCAAAGGTGGCCTTCTCGTACCACGGTAATAACCGCGTATCTTCGGTGGCTCAGGAGATTCAAAGGGACATCAACCTTCGCAGGGAGTTGCTAAAGAAGATCAACAAGGGCGAAGAAGGGGGAGGCCGACTAGCTGAAGAGGCGCTGGACAAAGTGCGCAACAGGCTTAGAGACCGTCGAGAGCAGGGGGCTAGGCTTGGGATCTTAGAGAAAGACCCGGTTGATGGAGTTCCCACAGTCAACTTCCGCAAGACGGTCAGAAAAAAGATCGACGCCGAAGAGATCACCAACCCCACCTTCGACCCCAGAAGGTCAGCGCCGACCGAGATGACTGGTCGAACCAGCGTTAGGAACGTGAGGACTGGAGATACCCCCGGTCGTCCAAAACCAGCCGGTATCGAGCCTGTTGAAGCTCCACGGGCTATTGATCCACCTGGAGCCACCGAGCGCCCGACGTTCGACAAGCCTGATATCACGGGCACCAGGCAGAAAGTCACCAGCGATGTATCCGGCTCCGCCAAAGAAGACCCCGGGTTCACCTTCAAGGCTGGTGGCACCGAGCGAATCGGATCGTACGGAACGGATGCCTTTGACGAAGACGCCGTTTCTGAACTTATGGACCAAGTGGTCAAGTCGTATGACGATGTTTATCGAGCCTGGGCAACCGAGGCAGAGGAACTCACCCTCTTCAAAGGTAAGGTATACGAAGACATCCACGAGATGGATATCTCGTCCGAGAAGAAGGCGGATCTGGTCAAGAAGCATTACAAGCGGTTGGATCGCCTGAAGGCCGGAATGTACAACGAGCCATTGAGAGACCCTCACCTTTGGTACAACAAGGTGACTGATTTCCTAATGAACTGGCAGTATTTCCGTATCGGTGGTGGGTTCGCCCTTGCTGCTCTTGCGGACCCGGTTGGTCAAGCCTTCGCGCATGGTCTCGGCCCGACAATGAACGCTTGGCATGCGATCCTTAAGAACAGGAAGCTACTTGACGGCTTAGACGCCAAAGGTGCCAGGGTTCTAGAGCTTGCCAATACCGCCCGGCTCATGGACCTAAACGAAGTCGCTGGTTCTGGGTCTGTAGCGGAGTTCACGAACGCCATGAAGGGTGGCACTTATGTATCGACCGACACGGCAACCGGGAAGATGATGCTGGCCGCCCTGGATAACCCGGCGCTAAAGGCTCTGGGGATCATTGAGGACGCCGGTAAGGGCCGTATTCGAGTGAATGGCTATTCGAAGTGGACAATGCTGAACCAGGTGTCATCTGTAAACATGGGGGCCGCTACGATCAGCGCTGCGGACAACATCCTCACTCAAGGTCGAAAACTTATAGACGGCGGAACACCACCCCCGGCAATGCTACGGGAGATGGCGGATGAGGGTGTGAGTGCTCAAGACCTCAAAGAATTCTACGTCTCATGGGCGAAGCACGGTGGCGAGACAGACGGCAAGGTTGGTGTCCAGCTATCCAACTGGGACAAGTGGGACGATGACGTTCTCGCCATGAAGTTCCATAAGCTAGTCATCGGTCAGTCTCAGCGCGGGGTGTTCACGTCCAGGATCGGGGATCGCCCATTCTTCATGGACGAAGGATTGGTCCGGATCTTCGGTCAGTTCCTTAGCTTTGGGATCGTCGCCGCTGACAACATTGTCTTGGGGTCGCTATCCAGGGGACTTGACCCGAGAACCGCCCAGGGTGCTTTGACCGGCTTACTGTGGGGGTCTGTAGTCGCTGGTCTTCGCGAGGTTGGCAGGGACATCGGAAGGCCCGAAGAGATGTTTAAGGGGTGGAAGGAAGCCCCGGCAACATTTATCTGGGACGCTATCGATCAGAGCGGGATGTTAGGAATCCTGGGTAACGGGCTAGGGGCGCTCGAGAAGGGTACTGGGATCGGTGTTCACAGGTTTTTGGGTGGGGAAGGGGCTTCGCGCTTCAGGGCTAGAGGTACCGCTGAGTCTATCGCTGGCCCAGTGGTCGGCACAGGAGCGGACACCTTAAACCTCATCTCAGACACCTTCCGAGGGGAGTGGAATGCCGGGACCACCAACTCAGCCCGGAGACTGTGGCCCACGCAGAACTGGACTCCAGCAAGACCGCTGTATGATGTCATCCAGGACGCTTTTAACGCCTACTTCAACTTTGAGAGCAATCGATGAGAGCCCTAACCGATGTGGACATCCGCAGGATCGCCAAAGCCATCCTCAGAGTCGGCAGCGAATTCGGCGGGGAGAACATCACCTCTTCGGCATCCGCGAGCCCGATCAACCAAATACTCCACGCGATACAAAAGGTGGGTGACGCTCTAACTGACGAAATAGCTAGCGTCAATACGGCACTACAGTCTGCGGACATCGACACGCTCGAGAAGCTAAATGCCATTATCACCAACGCCACGTTGGACAACAATATCTCCAACCGCCCACCAGCGAGCCATTCCCACGCGCTTCAAGCGATCACAGATGCAGGGACGTTAGCATCGGAAGACGACGCACCGAGTGACGGGAGCCAGTACGCCAGGAAGGATGCGGGATGGGAGGTGGTCAGCGGCGGCGGGGATCTCAGCGAGGCGGACATCGATACCCTTGCGGAGTTGAATGCAATTGTTACCGATGCGACCCTGATTGATACGGGCGATAGTCGACTGTCGGATGCTAGGACGCCCACAGCTCACACGCACACTGAGAGTGAAATCACCGACCTTGGGACTTACCTCGAAGCTGGGGACATCGACACGCTGGCTGAGATCAACGCGGTAATCACGGATGCCACACTAATCGACACTGGGGACTCCAGGTTATCCGACGCCCGAACTCCTACCGCGCACACGCACACCGAGTCGGATATCACGGACCTTGGAAGCTACTCCGTCACGGGTCACACGCATACTGAGTCGGAGATAACAGACCTGGGGACGTACCTAGAAGCATCTGACATTGACACGCTCGCTGAAGTAAATGCGATAATCACCGACGCCACACTGATCGACACCGGGGATAGCAGGCTATCGGATGCACGAACACCGACTGCCCACACACACACCGAGAGTGAAATCACAGACCTCGGGAGCTACTCGACGACGGGTCACACCCACACGGAGTCGGAGATCACCGACCTTGGGAGCTACGCCGACGCAACCCACAACCACGCAGCCACCGAGATTACCAGCGGCACTCTACCTGACGCACGGGTAGCCTCGTCCAACGTGACTCAGCACCAAGCGGCCCTGTCTATCACCGAGTCGCAGATCAGCGACCTCCAGGCGTACCTAAAGAGCGCGGATATTAACACGCTGGCCGAGCTGAACGCGATAGTTGCGGACGCCACCCTTGACGACTCTAGCGCCACCCGCACACCTTCGGCGCACAACCACGCAGCGAGCGAGATCACGTCGGGGACGCTAGCAGACGCCCGAATCTCCTCATCATCCGTGGTCCAACATGAGGGCGACTTCACGGCGGCAGGCATGCGGGTCAAAGGGTCGGGGGTTGGCAAGCTGATCTTTCAGTTCGCCGACTCTAGCGATGCAACCCTGGCATACCCGAGTGGTGTTGGGACGATCCAGCTACTTGCGGCCCAGGTTGCCGAGACCCTCACCGGCCAGTGGATGTTTGCCGCGGGCTTAAAGACTGACGATATCTCTGAGAGGACGAGTGCTCACGGGGTGGAAATAGATGGGGTCACCTGCAAAGACTCCGTCGTCTACGGTGGCATCCCTACGTACCGATGTAGGTCAGACGGGTCCGGTCAGGACATAAATGCATCGTCCACGGAGTACGTCAAATGGGAGACAAGCATAGCGCACGAGATCGGAGACTCTGGGGTTTCGATAGACGGGACGACGACATCGAAGATCGTATTCCAGAACGCCTGCGATGTGATACTCCACGCCCACATCTCGTACGACTCCACCGGAACATACGTCCCGTACTTTGAAATCAGAAAAAACGGGAGCACGATGGCGAACGGGAAGTGGCAAGGCAGCCACACGACCAGCGCCACTGGTCAGGATTTGGGTGGTGCGTCGATCATGTACTCGGGCACCGTGTCGGCTTCCGACTACTGGGAAATCCGTGCTAGGCGGCACGGTACATATACTGGCGCGGTCAACGTTGGGCGCAGCGAAGGCACGTTGATTGTTCAAACGTTCGACGTGTAAGGTTCTGGGTGTCACATGGATTTCGACAATGTAGTCAAGTTACTAACCTCCCTCTTGGGTGCTGGAGGCGCGGCCACGCTGGTTGTTAAGGGGCTCCAGTCGAGGTCTGACCGGAGGCGATCCAGGGAGGAAGCCTCTCGTGCTAGCCGTATCCGGTCTATATGGTCGAGAATGATCGACACGACCAATACTTTACGTCATGCAGTGCAAAAGAGCGGGGCTTGCCGGGTGCTCATTATCAAGAGCGAAAACAATGGTGGAGTGCCTAGCATGTCAAACCCGACCGCAGTGACCGTGCTCTATGACGCAACGGACGGGAAGACCAGGAGCCTCGCAGGGAAGTGGAACAAGGTTCGACCGGACCACCAGTATTCTGAGTTGCTAGGTAGGCTCACGGCTCAGGATAGCGGGGTGCATCTCGTCACAGAGGCTATGGAATCCGGTGACCTGAAGACGTTGTACGAGGCGGACGGGTGTGCCCAGGCATGGGTGTACCGGTTGGCCGCTAATGAGACCGCTATGTGCTACCTGTCGTTCAACTTCCCGCATGCAGAGGATCTGACATCGAGACAGCAAGAGTGCATCCGGGAAACCCGTATGAAGTTCCGAACGCTTGTGCGTGAGTTGGACTCAGAGTTCCACAGAGCGCCGATTTAGACACGGTGACACGGACTCGCTACCCCTTCGCCTGCCCCCCAGGCCAATTTAGGTCTGGGGGGTTTTTTATTCTTGCTATTCCGTTGACGGATCTTTAATCTCCCCCTCAGTGGCGTTGAGAGGGCAGCAATCGGGAATCAGATAGAAACTTGGCCAGACCTGGTTCCCGCCGAATGCCCGTTCGGGCAAAGCCTAACATTTCAAGCCTAACCATTTTCGTACCCACCCCACTAGCGGCTGGGTCTGGCCATTTTGATAGACCGACCAAGGCCCTAGTGCTCTGCTAATCCTTCTCGACGGGCTAGCGTTCGCCTGGGGTCTTGGTTTTTAGAAGAGAGGCAAGCGTTGAGCTATCACCACCCAAATTCACCTAGCAACCTTGGGCGCCGACGACTATGCCCCGGTAGCTATAAGGAAGAGGCGGGCGTCCCGGAGATCGTAGAGGCCGGAGAAGCCGCCGAGTTCGGTACTGAAATGCACAAAGAGTGCGAGGGGATGCTAGACGTTTGGAGGCGGCATGTAGTAGAGGGGAAAGAGTGGGCCCCGCCTCTTCCAATTTGGGATGATACGGCCGATGACCTGGCTCGCCGCTGTATAGCCTGGCTGAAGTCTAAATCATGGGTTGGCCCAGGCGTCGACATCTACATCGAAGCGCCCCTAGCCCTGTACGGCGAGGACGGGGCAGTCCTAACGTCGGGCACGGCTGACCTCCTGCTGGTAGGACAGGACTGGGTCCGCGTAGTAGATTGGAAGTCCAACCGCGAGCCGCTCGAGAAGGTCACGGCGGCCATGCAAATCAATGCTTATGTCGCTGCCGCTATGCAAAGTTTTAACAAGCCGGAAGGGTTTGGCTACCTCCATCAGCCCCGACTTGAAGATACCTACACTTACGAGATCGATCACCTCCCGTCAGCGATCAAGATCGTCGCGTCAATCGTGGACGCCTGCAAAGACCCGGAGCCGGAGTATAACGAGGGGGAACACTGCGGGTTTTGCAATGGCAAGCTGACGTGCCCGCTGGTTAGCAAGAGGTTCAAGCAGGTTGCGGCTATGCCCGTAGGGATCCAAGAGGGAATGACCAACAAAGAGGTTGAGATCGTTGCCAGGGAATACCTAATGGCCAACAAGGAGGCTATCCAGCAGTACGCGGACGCGCTCCACTTGATCGAACCCCTTGCTAGGGCCACCCGTGCCGCGGTTCTCCGCTGCTTGAAAGAAGACCCGGACAGCGTCGAGGGCTGGACAACGCGAAGCCAGCAAAGCCGATCGGTCGTGGACCCGATCAAGCTCTACGAACTCTGCCGAGAGCGCGGGGTCGGTGAGCAAGAGTTCATGGATACATGCTCTGTCAAGATCGGTGAGCTTGAAAAGGAGTACGTCCGAGTGGTCCAAAACGCCTCTATCAAAGAGGGCAACAAGCAGACAAAGAGGGCTATCCGACAAGACTTCCAAAACAGGACGGAAGGCGCTGGCGGCCCGGTCAAAAGAAACGAAGGAGTAGCGATGCTAATCCCTAACAAAAAGAAAGGTGACGATGGGGATTCTAGAGACCTTGGCAAGATCACCGGCTGAAGATCCCGGGAATCTCAAGGTGTTGATCTGGGGCGCCCAATCCAGCGCCAAGACGTTGACGGCCCTGGAGTTCTCGAAGCACTTCAAGACGGCGGTTATCGACTTCGAGAGCGGCACCCGGTACGAGGACGGGCATGATTACGCCGTGTTCCCGGTGAGCAAAGAGAAAGAAGCGATGGCCGTAGTGTCGGCCTTGATTGCTGACGAGCACGATTATGATTGCGTAATAGTCGATTCGATCACCCTGTACTGGGAGACTTTAAAGCAGAAGCATACAGATAGGCACTTCAAGACGCGGATCGGTAAGCCTGGACACAACGGGGACTCTTACACCCTCCAGGTTCAGGATTGGCAACCCGTCAAGCAGGAGTTCGGAACATTCATGCGGCGGCTGATCGAGCTTAGTCGACGATGCCATCTAGTTCTGGTCGGGCGCTCAAAGAAGCACTTCGACCTTGAGGGTCCGGATATCAATGAGGTAGCGTGTGAACCCTCAGTGTCTTATCTCGTAGACCTTGAGATCGAGAGCCAGTCTATCGATCATGGGCTGATCGGAATCACCGTCCACCAAGACCGTAGCCGTCAGCTAAAGAAGAAGTTTAAGTCAGAGGGTCCGGAAGACACCTTCCGGGTAATTAACAGCCACTATAAAGTGGTAGATCTGAAGGAAGAGGAAAAGGCGAATGGTTAGCTTTAACGGCACTGGAGAGATTGAAATGATCGAGCCGAGTCGCAATCTGGTTCGGGTAGACGAGGGCGTAGAGAAGACGGACAAGAACGGCAATCCGTACTGGGATATGAAACTCACCGTCTACAAGGGGGACCAACTCGGAAAGACGGTCTACAAGAAGTTCTTCTGGAAGCCTGACAGCCCGACGCACAGCGCGAAGGTTGTGGAACTTTGCGGAGCCTTCAACCACCAGCACGGTAGCGACTCCAATGAGGAGGTTGACGCTTCCGCTCTTGTCGGCTGTTGCGCCTGGGCGACTGTCTTCAGCAACGATAACGGTTACCTGGACGCCGGAGAGTTCGGCCTCGCAGATCCCAGTGACGTTTCGGACGCGCCCTTCTAAGTGAAGGACTCCCCCAGGATTGTTGTCGATACTCGAGAGCAATTACCTTGGACGTTCCCGCACGATTCAATCGTCGGAACGTTGAAGACGGGGGACTATTCGCTAGAGGGATTTGAAGACCGGGTATGCGTGGAGAGGAAGTCACTCTCGGACGCTTACGGAACACTGGGTAAGGGTAGGGAACGATTCGTACGGGAGCTTGGAAGGATGGAATCATTCGACCTTGCGCTGATCGTTATCGAGTCGACCCTACCCGAGTTCATAATGCACCCGCCCAAGTACAGCCGGGCACACCCGAAGGGGGTAGCGAACCAATGGATAACTCTCGGAGCGAAACACAAAGCGGAAGTACAATTCCCGGGGGGGCGAGAATGGGCGGAAGTGTATGCCTACCGGAGACTGATGCAGTGGTGGAAGTATCACGGGGCGTAGAGGAGTTCGTTCCGTACGGCAAATTGCCTAGGATTCACAAGAGTCGAATGGTGATTACGGAGAAGATCGACGGAACTAATGCTTGCGTCGTTATCCGTGGGGGCGAGGTTGTGCTAGTCCAGAGCCGCAAACGTGCAATCACACCGGAAGCAGATAATTTCGGGTTCGCGGCATGGGTGAGAGACAACTCTAGATTGCTAATCGAGGCCCTGGGAGAAGGTCGCCATTACGGCGAGTGGGCTGGTCCTGGTATCCAGAAGAACCCACACGACATAATGGAAAAACGGTTCTTCCTGTTCAATACCCACCAATTCCCAAGGGACCGAATGTATAATATTCAAACCGTTATCTGCCCTACGGTCAGCCTGGATGTCGTGCCGACAATCGTAAATCACAGAACGTTTAACCTTAGTGTAATCCAAGAGGCTATGGATGAGCTTATGGATAATGGTACTCAAGTGAGAGGTGCTGGAGGAGGCGGTAAGGCGGAGGGTGTAGTTGTGTCTTGCTTTGGTCAAAAGTTCAAATGCACGGTAGACGATCGGCACAAGTGGGAACGAAAGAATGACTAAACGACTACCCCAGCATGAGTACCGAGACGTTTGCGACATGCTCGATCAGTGTGACCGCGACAAGGGCAACCTAGAGATCGAGACCCATCGGCTCCACTGCTTGGCCCAGGATCAAGAAGACACCATCAGCACGTTGCGGCTAGCCCTAAAGGAGAAGACGGAGGAGGTCGAATGCCTCCAGAACTCGTTATTGCAGGTTGTATCGCCGGAGGACTCGCAATCTGGCACTTCTGGCCTAGAAGGGAGCGGCGAAGATGAATGATAAGTCATACGAACCCCGACTACTGGTTTTCCTGGCCTCCCCCTATCGGGCCGACGACCTGGAGGGTTACGTTCGGAACCTGGCGTATCTACATGATTGCATGCAGGACTCTATCAAGAAGCATGAAGCGCCCTTCGCCCCACACGCGATGTACACCAAATTCCTGACCGAGAGCGACAAGGCTCGAGCGCAAGGTGTCGGGTGCGGACTGAACTGGGTAGAGGCTGCTGACGTGTTCGTTGCTTACGTTGATCTAGGAATCACTGAGGGAATGCAGCTTGAAATTGACGAAGCCTTCGCTCATGGGCTAGACGTTGAGCAGAGGAGATTGGGCGGGAAATGGAAGACGAAGTAGAAGAGGAAGTTTGCGAAATTTGCGGGCATGATTACGCTGTTAAGTACGGCCTTTGCGCCAAATGTTACGACTACATTAGAAGTGAAGACGGGAACGACAGAGATGACAGAGATGACGAAGATCGTAGAAGCTAAGGTCTCGAAGAATGCTAACGGGCGATATGACGCCGTTCTGTACGTTGACAATGAAGCCGTTTTTGTCTGGCAGGGGGGAGGGCCAAGGGATACCCCGGAAGGGTTCGGCACGGGGCTCGCGGAAGCATTGAAGGCTGGAAACAACCTCGCCGAGTGTTCCGTCGATATTATCCCCATGAAGCTGAGTAACGAAGGATGATGGCATTGATCGCTAACGGTGATTGCTTTCCGGAGTAATAATGGAATCGCTCTACAATTTCACGATTTACCTAAAGTCCGGTGCCCGCCTCCACCTCCATGACGTGAAGATCTCACACCGATACAGGGACGGAACGTTCGCGCTGTTGGTTGAGGGCTCAGGGTTAGGGCGAAAACACTTCTTCCCCGAGGCTTCCATTGATTACTACTTCTACGAGGAATCCGAGAATGCTAGACACTAACGTTGAGAAGGTGGTTGAGAAGCTAAACGGTAGGTCGGCTGTCGGTATGGCCAAGTACGGGTGCGTAACGTCTGCCTCTAATATCGACATAGTTGGCTGGCTCCACCACCTCCAAGAAGAATTGATGGACGCGGCTGTTTACGTCGAAGTGTTGCTAGACAAAATCGAGGGGTAGGGAGTGGCTGAATACTCGACCGAGAATCCGGAGCCCTTGTTCTCCCCCGAGGATATCGAGTGGTTGATAAGGCAGGCGGAGCCGAACGACGAAAAGGTTAGTGCGTACCTGGACTCGCTTTTCAGGATACGGACCAAGCTCGAGAGTCTTGGAGACCTTGCTAACTGCCCTTCATGCGGCAAGCTCTATCACTCGAAGATGTACCGAATGTGCGAGGGCTGCAAAAACAAAACATACAGGGACGCCGTGGCCACAGGGGAGAGGAAAGCCAAGCCGAAGCAAAAGCGTTCTAGGGAGTACATACCTATCAAGAACCCCATACGGTCGGACTGGGAGAAACTGCAATGATTAGCTCTGACTCCCGAATCCGGCTGGAGCAGTCCGTCATAGGCGCCTGGCTGCTAGGGCGCAACTTTGACCTGTTAACCAGAGTCCCAGAAGAGGGTTTTTGGGAGAACGATCACCACCTCCTAACCCACCAGGCCATCGTCTACGATTGCGGGTGGTCGCCCGAAGAGGCTTCGGTCACTAAGGTCATCGACAACATTGGGAAGATCGACCCGGAAGGCCGTAGGGCTGGGGAGGGCTTCGTCTGGGATCTAGTGGAGTCGGGCGTTCACACTCACGAGGCTGATAAGGCTTTCGCGGTGCTGCTGGACGAGCATGCCAAGAGGTCGATACGTAGTCTGGCTAAGGAGCTATCCGAGGATTCCAAGAACGGGCTAACCCCGAAGTCCCTGCTGGAGAATTACGCCAAGCGGATCGAGGCGCTATCCAAGTCCCTTGAGGACAAGGGTGAGTCGACCAACTTCAAGACGCTCACGGACGCACTGAACGCGGTTGTTCCGCCAAGACTCTGCGGGGATCTCATGCGGCGGGGGGAGGTTGGCACCTTGGTTGGCCCCCCAGGTTGCGGCAAGTCGTTCGTTGCGCTCTCTATCGCCCTTTCCTTGGCCAATGGGGATCCGGAATGGTTCGGCCACAAGCTACCTAGCGCCCAGCACCAAGTTCTTTACGTCTTCGGGGAAGGTCAGGGGGGGATCAACCAGCGTATCCGGGCCCACTTCGTCGGGTCGATCGAGGGTGAGGCGCTGGAAGTACTGACCGCAGCCCGCAATTTCCACTACATGGACCGCCCAGTTAGAGTGCTCGAGCCAACCGAGCGGGAGCAATTCCGCGAAGATCTTCGGTATCTGACGGCCAAACACAACCCTGGGATCCCCCTCGGGTTGGTAATTTTGGACACGCTCAACCGCTGCCTTGTGGGCGGATCCGAGAACGACGACTCCGACATGGGGGTCTTCAATGCCTTCGCGACGGAGCTATCCGAAGAGTTCGGGTGCGTCGTTTTGATCGTCCACCACACCGGAAAAGACACCACGAGGGGGGCTCGCGGACACTCTTCTCTCCTTGGGGCCGTACACTTTGAAATCATCGCAAAGAAAGGCGCAGCAACACGTTGCGACCAAACGGACATCATCCGGACATCGGTCGAGATTTCGTCGTCTAAAGCCAAGGACACGGAGAACTTCAAGCCGATGGTCTTCTCGTTAGTGTCGGTAGATACCGGGCTTAGAGATCCCGAGACGGGAGAAGCGATCACTTCGGCTACTCTTGAGATGTCCGGGCAGGATGTCCGTTTGGGCTCCGGACACTTGCCGGACGGCGAACGCTTGTGTCATTCTCTGGCGGACATCATCCGGACATTCCCCGGCGGATCAGAGTGCGAGGTTTCCGACCTTTATTCTATCATTCCTGACGGTGGAATGACCGAAGTTGAGAACGCTAAACGAAGGATCCGCAGGGCCGTAACTACAATGGTCGACGATAGTTGTTTGGAGCGCACGGGCAAGCGGTCGGTCAAGCTGACACCCCGGGCACTAATGAAATACCCCGGTGGAAATAAGGGTTCCCAATAATGCAAAACGGACACGCCCGGACACCAAACGGACAACCGGCCGGACACGCGACAACCCCCGAGAGCGATCCGGACGGACACCCCCCCCCTATAGGGGGGGTCCAGAGTGCTCGAATGTCCGGGAAGGAATGTCTGGCTGACGGGGAGGGAGCTAAGAAGATTGTGGAGGAGTGGGATAAGAGAATCGAACGGGTGCTCTTTACGAATGGCGGGGAGTTCTTCTCCCTCTAGGTCTCTGGGGTTCTCCCGGGGAGTACGTTCCGAATGTGCAATGCACAATTTGAAAAGGGTAGCGAAATGACGGACGCAATTTTTAACGAGCGATCAATTCAGGTCGTGGAGAAAATGACCAAGGAAATTATGGCGGCGATCGGAAAGGCGGCGGATCAGAATATCCCTAATGTGATGCTTTCGGGTGCGCTCCACAATATCGCAGTCTGGGCAGACCAGGTTTTCGTCGTTGTTCCTACGAACTCCATCTTGGACGGTGGGGGCGAAGATGAGTAATTGGATCGTGAGGGATCGTTCGGGGTACTTCGGACCATTCGTATCCAGGTTGGGGGCGGAGCATTATCGGAACTCATCGGGAACCGGGGGTGTAGTTGTCGAGCTAGCTAAACCGGAAGCGGTTTATGACTCTTATCGTCACACCGTTTGGGCCTCCTGGTACCCCGGACAAGATCTCCCGCTTGGGTTCAAGTTGTGGAAGGAAGAACCGCCAGCAGCGATGAGGGGTGGATATAGGAGGCAGAAACTACTTGTAGTTGAGCACACCCCCTCTCCACGAGATCTGGCCCTGGCGAAATTGACCGAGGTCGATAAAGCTGCATTGGGGATCCTATGAGCCTCGACAACTTCTCTCGAGCGCACTACCCGCGCCAGACGAGGGCCCTCCACATGATCGCCGATAAGGGGCCGTGGACGCCGGGCGGAAAATTTAAGTTGGCGGCCAGTGAACGCCAATCCCTCCAGCTAGCCGAAACGCTCGTCAAAAAGGGATCCTTGATAAAGGACGGGGAAGCGTACAGACTTAATTCATGGTTGGCGGACCTCCTCGGAGGGATCCGGGCAAAGAGTGAGAAGCTGCGAGAAATGAAGCGGACGGCCCATGCGAAGAGGATGGCTAGGAATGTCTAGAGTGGCCGAGTGGCGGGCGCTGGAGGGGAACGCATGAAGTTCGACGGCTACGAGCATTTCATTGGAACAGTCCCCGAAAACGTCGAGTGGGCCAAGAATCAGTTCGCGGAGGTTGGACGACCGGAGGGCTACGAGATCTCCCCCTGGCCCAAGATCGAGATCCTCCTCGCCCTTGTGAAGAAGTTGGAGGAGCAGAGGAACGACCTCGTTGACCTAGACCCCGGGCACAATACGGAGTGGTGTTGTGACCCACTTGATGCCGAACTCGACGAGATCGTGAGAGGGGAGGGAGGATGAGCCCGGAGGAATCTGAGGACGACTACCGCGAGCGCGAGTACCAAGCGAGAGAAATCTACACGCAGGCGGACATGGACGAGCGTGTGGCCAAAGTGCGGAGGGATACCGAAAGGCGCATGTGGATCCCTATCAGCCGTGAGAAGCCGGAGAATTTCCGTCACGTCCTGTGCCTGTACGAGTCAACTGGTCGCATGTTCGTAGCGGCCCCGCAGTATGATTCCGTTTATTGGTACGGCTACAACACCCATAGCGAAATCGCGCCGCCCTCGCACTGGATGCCGTTACCTGAGCCGGTCAAAAAGGAGTACGCATGAGACGCTATCGACTGACCTCGATGTCGAAAGTCGGATGGGGTGGCGAGCGAGAATACTTCGAGGACATGAAGGAGGACGATAAGCATGGAGATTGGGTAAGGCTGGACGATGCCAACGCTTCCATCGCCGAGGAGCGGGAGCGGTACAGCCCATTGATGGAGCATCTAGACCGATTCCTAGAGCAGATGGTGACCCTGCCGTCTCAAACACACCCGTGGGACCTTTACAACGATTTGAAGTTGGAGCGTGAGAAGCTACGGGAGACCTCATGAAACCGGAGGAACGACAGCGAGTCCTTGATGTCGTTGGCGGCATTGCTCCCGAAGAAGACCTATATCTAATCCACAAGGCCATCGTCAAAGCCGTTGCCGAGGAGCGGGAGCGGTGGAGCGAGTTGATGAGGGTTCTTGATAGGTATGTCCCAGAGATGGTGTCTATGCCATCGAAGACACACCCATACGACTTGTACCTAGAGCTGAAGGCGGCGTACGAGAAGGTGAAGGAGGACGAATGACACCGGACACCGAACTACCGCGCCACCTACGCACCGAGGCGAACGCGCTTCGTCTCGCGCAACTCTCCGATATAAGCGAGTCGGACCAGAGGAGGATTGTGGACGCTTTGACCGCAGCCGCCGACGTGGTCGATGAGTTGCGAAGGGAGGTCAAGGCAGTCGTCTCCGAGGAGCGGGAGCGGAACAAAACTAGATACGATGACGCAATCGAACGGTTGCGGGTGGAGAACGAGCGGTTGGAAGGTGTTGTCGACGGGAAGTGCGGAGACATCCAGGCTTACCAGAACCAGAACCTCCTAGACCAGTCGGAACTCGCCGAGTGGCGGGCGGGTAAACGGACGAAGGAGGACGCCGTCGCCAAGATGAAGGAGCGGTGCCTACGCACGATTGCATACGTCCATGAGAAAATCTATCAAGGAGAGTCCGGCAAGCAGATCGACGAGATAGTCGGGCGAATCAAGGGGGACGAATGACACCATTTTTTATCCTCGGGCACCCTCGCTCGAGAACGGCATGGATGGCCCCGTGGTATGCGGAATGGCTGAGGGGGAGGTTGAACGGATGACGGTTTTGGTTGAGGAACGGGCGGGGGACGAATGATCATCATCGCCGATCCGCCGTGGAGATACTCGTTCAGCCTCTCGAAGGCCAATAAGATCGAGAACCAATACCCGACACTCACCGTCCCGGAAATCTGCGCCCTCCCAGGCACCTCCGGGTTTCCCGAGCTGGAGAACAACTCCGCGCTATACCTCTGGGCCACTGCCCCAAAGCTCCGCGAAGCACTCACCGTCATGGACGCCTGGGGGTTCACCTACAAATCAAACATGGTGTGGGATAAGGAACTTCTCGGCATGGGGTACTGGGCTCGGGGTCAACATGAACACGTTTTGATCGGGACGAAGGGGAAGCACTCACCACCTACGCCGAAATCACGCCGGTCGTCGGTAATCCGCAGGAAACGTGGTAGGCACTCGGTAAAACCGGTGGACCTACACGATCACATCGACAACGCATTCCCAGGGGAGACTAAAGTGGAGCTGTTCGCTAGAGACACACGACCGGGTTGGATTACCTGGGGGAACGAGGTGGGGGTGTGACCGCCCTACTGCCCTGCCCGTTCTGCGGCGAGCCGAGCTTCTGTCAGGCGAACGACATGATCCACTGCTATACTTGCAAGGTGTACGCTCAGTGGCCAGGTGGTTTTCTAGACCAGATTAGCGCCTGGAACACCCGCGCTCCATCTCCTCGCAGTGCCGAAGAGTCTTTGAGGAGGAGCAAGGCAGCGTCGGACAAGCTCCAGGCTTCCATCCAGAAGCACGTCGTCGCCCCGTTGATTGATCTCACCATTGAGAAGATTGAACAGTCGCAAGCCGGGAGCTTGGATGAGGGAATTATGACCGAACTACTACCCTGCCCGTTCTGCGGGGGTGAAGCTGACGGACCCGAGGATTACTACTCAGGCCCCACCGGTCTCCGGGACATGGAGATCCATTGCCGTGACTGCTCCGCCCGGGTTGCTGAGTTTTGGGGAGAACCGTGGAACGGAGACAAGGAGGCCATCGCCGCCTGGAACACCAGGGAAGGCTCTCCCCTCCCGCCAAACGTCGTCATAGAAATCCGAAAGCGTGGGGGTGTGTGGGTTCACCAGGCGATCCGGCTTCTCGAGTCCATGACCGATCCGGGGAACACCAAGTCTGTAATTTGCGAAGGCAACGAGGATCACGTCTGGGTCCGAGAGAAAGCCGCCCCCCAGCCCACCTGGATCCCCGTGACCGAGCGGTTGCCGGAGGATAGCGGGGTGTACCTGACGTACGACGAGACCGGCGACCTCATATCTCAGAGATACTCGGCCAAGACCAAAGAGTGGGAGTTCTCTTGCTACCCCGCCACCCACTGGCAACCCCTGCCCGAACCGCCGGGGGAGACGGAATGACCGAGCATATCGACACCTCCATAGCGAACACCCACCGTCTCCAGGAAGCTCTGATCTCCTCCTACCTCAAGGCGTACCCCGAACTCACCGTGGACGACATAGCCATTTGCTACGAGCTGAAGGGGACGAAACAGACGTGGTGGGTAGAAAAGAAGGAGGCGGGGCCCTGCACCCATGAGCGTGTCCGTTGGGATCTAGTCCAGGACGAGAATCGAAGGCACATTCTTACCGCAACCTGGTGTGAAGACTGCGACCTCAAGGCATACACGCTGGGATATGACGGGAACCTACTCCCAGAAGCGTACAGGGGGATACTCGAGAAGTACGGAGAGACGCTTACCACGCCTCCTCCCCCTCCTCCCCCGAACAGGACTGGAGCTGATATGGGCTGTACGAACGCCTAATTCTTGAAAATTAGCAATTGACCGCGGGGAACCGTGGGGCCCATCGTCTACTTATCTAGGTAGCGCATACTTAGTTAGAGGCAGCCCTTTGAGACGATCATACACGGCGATCCAAGAGACCCTAAACGACCCGGGGCCCGTAGCGTCCATCCTGGAAGCCGTGGATAGGGCTAGGATCGACGCGGGCTTCTCTAGCCTCTTCGGAGATTCGGGAGAACGAGAGCGCAGTACGGGCGAAGCTAAGGGGTCTGTATGAGGTCGCTGGTTGGCCTGATATTCTCCCTTGGGGCCCTTCTTCCCGTAGTTTCCCCCAACCTCGGGGTTTCCCCGGTTGGAAATGGTGGGGATTTAGTGAACGGGGCCCTTCTTCCCGCAACCATTGGGGCCCTTCGTCCGATGACGCCCCTACACCTGGGCGATACCGGGGCCCATCGTCCCCTGGACCTTCCGGTGCCGGGCGCAAATGGGGACGGGGAAGACGAGGATGCGCCGGAATCGATCATGTTTTATGGGTCGACATTTGAGGGGGACGCGTTCTTCTGGACGATGGATAAGTCCTGTTCTATGGGATGGGGCGGTCAGCTTGAGGTTTTGAAACAGGAAGTGACCGGGGCCGTTGGTCAGCTCTCCTCTCGAGCGCATTTTGGAATGAATGCTTTTGGGGATAACAATCTGGAATGGGCTGGGGCCCTTCGTCCTGCTAATAGCGGCAATAAGATGGCTGGATTGGGATGGGTTTGGCTGCTCCAAGCTGGCGGGGGGACGTGCGTTGCTCCCAGCGCCGTTTCGGGCCTGAGTCAATTGCAGGCTAGTAACAAGCGAAGGAAGCGGTTGATCGTCGTTTCGGACGGTATGCCCGGGGGCTGCGGGACCGCACTTGCACAAGCGACCGCTATAACCGGGGCGAACTGGTCCGATATTCCGATCGATACCGTTTGGATTGCCGCCGGCGGCTCCGGAGCGGATTGGCTTCGGGATTTAGCTTCGTCGAATGGCGGGACGTTCACCGCTGCACAATGACCCGTGCCGGAATCAATGGATGGCCATATTGACCCCTTTACTTTTGAGTTGATACGAAAAAAGGCCGATTGAGCACCGTTGCCCAATCGGCCGATTCGCCGAAAGTTTAGCTTAGTCTTTCGCCGATACCATGTCGCAACCGTGCCAGTCGTGTCCCCCGAATGCTTTACTGGCTTGGGTCAGTGTCGTGGCTAGAGGCTCCGGCCAATCGCCATCCCAGAATCCAGCCCCATGACCTTCACGGGTTAAAAAGAAGTCGTGGCCACCGCGGGTATCGTCGGCATCTTCCAGTTCGTTCCAATCGACCAGCTTCCGGAATCCGTCACAATCGGACTTTGCCTCTTCGATCACTTCCGTAGGCAAGTCATCTATGTCTAAATGATCCTCCAGTGGGTCGGGATTGTCCTCGCCTTCAATCCACATATGGGAAGCCCACAACGCACATTCTAGGTAAGCCTTTGTGAAGTTATCCATCGTTACTACCCTTCGTCGCCATTACGTTCAAGCACAACGTCGCTTCAACCGTCCAAGCCTTTTCCCAAGCATTGCCCGGGTTGTACGGTTCCCCCCGGGATAGTTGATCTTCGAGGTTTTCACGGACTCTGCGCGCTACCCTGTTGAGTGATACTAGGGAAGCTTTTGCGTCTTCACGGGCGTTTTCTATGATCGTATTCATACGAAATCCACCCATGTTACTTGAACCCAATCGCGAGGGTACTCACGACGACGACAGAACGCTTCCCGGGCCTGTACTGAATCCGTAGCATATTCTGTCCAGGACTCACGGCTTGGCTTGTCTGGCCAGGGTGGCGTCAGGTGGATTCTGTACTTGGAATAGTGCTCGGTGTTTTCGGGTTTATCTTGCATGTCTCTGGCTTTCTAGCGTGTTGGCGACGTTTTTAAGTCATGAAGGGTTCTGGCATTTTGTGGACACCTTGGTTCTTGTGGTCGACCCACTCGGTTAACTCAAAGTACTCTCCTGTTTCCATGTCCTTGACGACCGCCGCTTTTCTCTCGCCAATAATCAAAAGGCCACGGATTTCGCGCAGGGCTACAAAAGGGTCAGACGATAGGGCATTGATTTGAGTGCCCTCAAAAGTCCAATCGGTAATTCCGGTATCCGAGTAGCTTAAACGGTTGATTTCGTAGAGTCTCATCTTACGTCGTCCCCTTCATCTTCCCAGAATCCAAAGTCGGATCCGTCACCTTCATGCGCCCCGAAATATGTTCCGATCGGCGCGAGTGAATCTAGGGCGTTGAACAGGCACTCAAGATCAAAAGAACACTCCTCAGAACCGAAGTACTCTTCGCCCATTTCGCGTTGAACCCCCTCAATGTTCGCGAGGAGTAGGGTTGCCGTCTTGATCCTCGCAACCATGTCGAGTTCTTCACCCTTTGCCATTTCAAGTGGAGCTTCGTCGATTCGGTCCTCGAGAACCGAAACGAATGCTGGGACAAGATCTTCTGCTCGGTGGGTGGCGCGAATGATGGTTCCGATATTCATAGTCCCAATCCAATCCAGAGTGCAACCAAGATGATGGTGAAGCCTACCGCCGTGAGAATTCCGCGCGCCGCGCTCAAAGGGTCAGAGTGTTCCGCTTGGCGGATTGCGTCATGAAGGGTTGTGGGTTTCGCACTTTCGTTACGCATCGCGTCTCCGGTTCTCCCAGAATGGATCGTAGGCGAATGGGATTTCAAGGTTGATCCGCCCTGTGGTTTCGTCTCGGAACTCCGTCCACCGGATTCCAGCCTCGCGAACGGCCCTACGAATATCGGGTGTAGCCACGACGTGTAGATCGGACTCATGCGAATCCATCGTGGCTCCCATGTCTCTCAGTGTTTGGTAGATCGTCATCGTTCTTCCTTTTCGGGGAGTCAGGGATTGCGTCGGCCCGATATCGATTTGAAAATCGTTGGGGCCAAGCTCTCCTGTTTCCAGGAGGCTGAAAATACGGTCGATAGCCTCGCCTTCGCAAGAAACTTCGCCATCTTCGAAGCAAAACAGTGCTGAGATTTCGATTTCGATCATTGCGTGGTCCTTTTCCGTAGAAGCCTAGATCGGAGCAGCGAGCCTAAACGCTGCTCTCTATTAGTAACCCTCAATACAAGGCCCTGGATCGATCCAATCCGAAAGAAACTTGAGCGGGAAACCTAACCCGTTATTTGGTAGCTAGATAGTGCCGGTAAAAACCTAGGGCCAAAACCCCAGGGTCGATACCTAGGGCCCGTTCTAGGGCGTCAATGTACCTGGGGGTAGGGTACAGGTCTCGGAGTTCTATGTCGGTTAGATAGGTGGTCGGCACTCCGGACAGACGTTCTAGCTGTGGTCGGCTCAACCCTTTAATCTCACGATATAAGCGTAGGGGGTGGGCCGACTTACTATTGCCAATAACGCAATCCCTTTTCCGTCCGCTTGGCATGGTTCGTCACCGTATCACATAACCCCAATGGGCACCGGGTGCTAGGTACCTATACATTGGTTGGGTAGCGTTGCACTCGTTCGTGGTCCACGCAACATAAGGACCGTTATCGGAACACCTAGAACGATTGTGGGGTGGGCAGAGGGAGAAGGATGGGGGGGGGGAGAAGGGGTCGGATTGTGCACTCATTGTTCTGGAGTTGCTCGAGAGGCCCGGCCGGGGTGGGCCCCCCATTGATGCGCGTCATTTTTATCCATATATCCACTCTGAAATTTTTGCCGCCTATGCGAAAAGTGTCGAATGGTTGACAGTTACGCATAAGTGATGACCTTTTGTCACACCTCTACCCGCCGCACTTCCAAGCTCTCTCTTGCTGTATCTGCCCACTGCTCAATTCTCTTCTGCTGCTCTACGATAATCGCCCTCAGAGCCTCTGCGTCTTCGATTTTGCGGATATCTTTGCCTCGGTAGATCACTGATTCGTTGATTTTTGGCTGATGTCGCGGGAATGAGATTGCTGTCACGTTGTCTTTTTCCGTCCTCGTGGCTTTTTGGTTCTGGATTTCTTGGACGGGGAGTTTACCTGAGGTTGCGTGTACTGGGCAAGCGCGGATGCGGTGTGGCCGAGTGCGTCGAGGGTGGTTTCTAGGTTGAGGATAGATAGCTCATTGGCGTGTTCGAGTGACTTTAGGAGGGTGGGGGTGATTGGCGCTTCGGTGCATTCGGGTAATAGAGTTTCTGGCATATCGTAGGGGGAAAGTAGGAGGTGGATTAGTTCGTGGCGGAGGCTGGCGAGGATTGCCGTGGGGTTGGATAGCTTATTCGGGTCGATATTGATCGTAGCGGAGGCGTATAGGTGATTGAAGGAGACCGAGGCTAGGGTCTCATGGTCATCCTCGCTGTCTGCCGTGAGATTGATAGTCCAGTGGGTCAATGATAGGGCGGAAAGCATTGGACCCAGCGCCTCCCGGGCTATGTTCAGCGCGTCCGATTTGTCCATTATCGGCTCTTTACGGGTATTGACGGGTCGAAGTGTCCGGTATGCCATCGGTACTCGTCCCATTTGCCGAGATACGGGCTTACGGTCACGCCGCCAGAGACCAGATGCGAGGGTATAAGCCAAGAAGTAAGGTTTTTTTGGTCGATTATGGCCAGATAGTCGAAATCCCCAATTTCGTACCCCTTATGGCCCGATCTCCGCACTGACGCCGACCTTCGCCCCCTATCGTGCGTCAATGACTTTACTTGGACAGTGAACCACTTCTGATCCATTCGCATGACGAAGTCGTACTTCTCTGGTGTGACTGGTGAGGCAACGTGTATGTGCTTGTACTGGGCGATTGCGGTGAAGATCGCCTCGGAGAACCCGCCTCTTCGTTTGTTGCTCATGGCCTCCTACCTTACGGTTCTCCCCGGTGCATTTCACGGGTTCGCGTGTCCTGTGGGGTGGTTCTAGGGTAGATAAGGCCCACCCAAGGAGGAAGATATGAGTAGATTTGCAATCGCGCTGCTGATTCCGTTGATTTCCGGATGCGTAATGCCCGGGGATATCGCTTCGTTGAGGGATAGCCAGGCGCGATATGCCGAGGGCGTGACTAAGACGCTCGAGGGGTTGGAGGACCGGTCTATTACGAAGGATCAGGCTAGGGCCGAGATCCAGGACGCCCAGGAAGATTACGATCGTGAAGTAGAGGATCGGGTTGAGATCGTCGCCAAGCGCACTGAAGAGGCTATGGCGCTAGTGTCGGCCCTCAAGGACGGTGGGCTGTCCGGGCTAGCCGGGTCGCTTGGTGGGCAGGCTGGCATTACTGCTGTTGGTATGGGGATCCTCGCGGCTATGCGAAACCGAACCCGCCGCCGAGATCTTGAACTTGTGGAAGCAAAGACGAAAGCGAGCGTATAGATGATTTTAGGGGTAGGCGAAGG
>Ga0316189_10000388_pt1 | contig 43485 bp, 42 predicted proteins | sample LowCovwburrow_MG_FD_204930 | JGI IMG/M metagenome (GOLD analysis project Ga0316189, IMG submission 204930) | Coastal sediment microbial communities from Maine, United States - Lowes Cove worm burrow | ecosystem: Environmental > Aquatic > Marine > Coastal > Sediment | place: USA: Maine... | reverse complement strand
TTCAAAGACATAAACTTTAGCAAAACTAGGATGGCAGACACGAAGTTTGATGATGATGATGATTAGTTAGTGATTCATAGTTTTAGTTAGCTTGGTTAAAAGGGATGCGAAAGCATCCCTTTTTTTATAAAGGTTCGCAGAAATATTGAAGAATATATCAGAAATCCTAAAAAAAAACGTTAAAGACCTAAGGATAAGATGAATAACACTGGAAAATATATGAAAAATATTGCCATATGGCCTAAAACATAATATTAAACAATCGAAAAGTTTAATTGTAACCCTAAAACTTAATAATTATGGATAAAAAACTACTTTATGTATCGTTTCTTTTTTTTCTGTTATTGCAAACTGTTGCAATAGCACAAATACCGGAAGACGAAAAATCTGCTCTGATAGATCTTTACCAAGCAACGAATGGTGATTCCTGGACTATAAAATGGAATTTAAAATCACCGGTTCACCAATGGTATGGCGTCGATATCGTTGATGGTCATGTAATAGGCCTAAATCTGTATCAAAACAATTTATTAGGTAAGATTCCTGCCAGCTTGAAGAGTCTGAAAAATCTGGAAGTTCTTGACTTTGCATTAAATAATCTAGAAGGAGACTTGCCCGAAGAATTGTTGGAGCTAGTTCAACTAAAGGTATTAAAGTTAGAGATGAACGGTCTACAGGGTAAGCTCCCTGAAAATTTTACGTCAATGCTAAACTTAGAAGAGCTTATCTTGTTCGATAATAAGCTTGAAGGAAATATTCCGAAGAGCATTAGTGCCGCCAAAAATCTTAAAATCTTAAATCTTTCCAGCAATTATTTTGAAGGAAAATTACCTGAAACCATGGCGAGCTTAGTTAATCTAACAAACCTGGGTCTCTCTGGTAATAAGCTAGAAGGTGAAATAAACTTTAGTTTTGGTCACATGAGAAACCTTTCAGAGTTGTTATTGTCATTTAATAACTTTCAAGGTGCAGTCCCAGAAGGGATTCAGTCATTGACAGAGTTGCAGTTTGTACAGCTTCAAGGTAATAATTTCACTTCTTTCGAAAGCCTTCAAAACATGCAAAGTACGGATCTTGTTGCTTTTGATACCGACGATTTGAAGTTGAATATAAAATATCACCAATTGCATGAAATTGATACTCGAATGGCCAGTACTAAATTTGATGACCTAGAGTAGAAACTGAACGGATGTGAATATTATTAGTGAAGCAAAAGAATAACTCAGGATGAGTGCTGTTAAAGGGATGCAAAAGCATCCCTTTTTTTACTCTGTAATTAAAATGTTTAATAAAAAATAAAAATAATTAAACAATTATTGTGATAATTTTAACAATAGTTGCATATGCAACTAAATCGATTTTATGTAGTTTAGCTCCGTGAAATTAAGGGAAGAACATATCGACTTTGAGAATTCAATTGGTCCTTGGCTAGGTAAAACTTCAAAAATTGCTGACTATTATTTACATGAACTGTTGTTAGAACAAGGCTTGGATCTCAGTAAGGAGCAAATGATTACACTTAAGAAGTTACATGATGAAGATGGGTTAAATCAAAATGAATTGGCTTTTCTAACATTTCGTGATAAATCTTCTTTGACACGTTTGTTATCAAAAATGGAAAAGAAAGATTATATCAAAAGAAAACAAAGTAAAGAAGATAAGCGGATCAATCAGGTATTTTTGACAAATGAGGGAAGAGCGGTATTCAAACAATCGAAACAGGCAATAAAAAAGTTCATTACTATCATGGAGCAGAATATTACTGAAGATGATAAAAAACGGATAATTGGTATTTTAAAAAAGATACAATTTAATTTCACGCAAGAAAAAGTAACGTTATAACCAACTTTATGAGAAAGATTATTTTAAGCATTTTGGGTGTATTGATTATCGTGGCGGCGGTTTATGTCGCTAAGTTGATCATTTCAAGTAAAAGTAGCTCAAGACCCAAAGTAGAAAAGGTGACTAAGATCGTATTTGTTGAGCAGGTACAAAATGGCACCGTACCCATTGTGGTGCCTGCGAATGGTAATCTGAAGGCTAAAAACCGAATGGAACTTTATTCAGAAGTACAAGGCGTTTTTAGAGGGGGCAACAAGTTGTTCAGAACGGGCCAAAATTATAACAAGGGCGAGAGTATTATACGAATAGATGCTGCAGAATATGCAGCTAGTGTACAATCAGCCAAGAGCAATTTATACAATCAGCTTACCTCGATAATGCCCGATTTACGTTTGGATTATCCAGATATTTACCCCAAATGGCAGGTGTATTTAAATGGTTTTGACATGGATAAGGTTACTCCAGACCTTCCTGAAATGACCTCCGAAAAAGAGAAATTCTTTGTTTCAGGGCGCGGTATTCTAACAACTTATTACAATGTAAAGAATATGGAGCAACGACTTTCAAAGTATAGGATATCAGCTCCATTCAAAGGAGTGTTGACCGATGCTTTGGTTACTGAAGGTACTTTAATAAGGGCAGGACAAAAATTAGGGGAATTTATAAATACGGGGGTTTACGAGTTGGAAGTTTCCGTTAGTAAAAATTTTAGTGATTTACTTAAGGTTGGGGAACAAGTAGCGCTAACGAATCTGGACAAAACCAAGAACTATATAGGTAAGGTTGCCCGAATCAACGGGAGTATAGATCAGGCCACCCAGACCATTAAGGCCTTTATTGAGGTAAAAGATAGTAATCTAAGGGAGGGAATGTACTTAGAGGCCAACCTGAATGCGAAAGAAGAAACCAATGCCATTGAAATTGATAGGAATTTGTTATTGGAAAACAATCAAATATTTATTGTGCGCGATTCTCTTTTAGATTTGATCGATGTTAAACCAGTTTATTTTTCAGATAAAACGGTAGTGTTGAAAGAAGTTCCCAATGGTGTGACTATCTTAAGTAAACCTGTAATGGGAGCTTATGCGGGGATGCTTATTAAGCAGTATAAAGCGGATGAAATAGGTAAATCACTTAAACCAACCAACTAATGAAGAATGTTATCTCATATTTCATTAAATACCATGTTGCAGTAAATGTATTCATTTTTGCATTTTTTGTTTTTGGTATTTTGGGTGTGCTTTCATTAAAGTCATCATTCTTTCCACTTACCGATTCCAAGAATGTTTTTATAAACATTACCTATCCCGGCGCTTCGCCACAAGAGGTTGAAGAAGGTATTGTACTAAAAATCGAGGATAATCTAAAAGGTTTGGAAGGTGTTGATCGTGTGACTTCAACATCAAGGGAAAATAGTGGTAGTATCAATGTAGAAATCGAAAAAGGCAGGGATATTGATTTCATGCTGCTTCAAGTAAAAAATGCGGTAGACAGGGTGCCTACCTTCCCAACCGGTATGGAACCGTTGATTGTATCAAAATTAGAGGCTATACGGCAAACTATCAGTTTCGCCATAAGTGGTGAGAAAATACCGCTGGCCACCTTAAAGCAGATTGGCAGACAAATAGAAAATGATATTAGGGCCATTGAGGGTATATCGCAAATTACGATTTCAGGATACCCGCAGGAGGAAATTGAAATTGCAGTAAATGAGAATAACTTATTGGCGTACAATCTTTCTTTTAATGAAGTAGCACAAGCCGTAGGTAATGCCAATATCCTGGTAACCGGCGGCAATATAAAAACAAATGCAGAGGAGTATTTGATAAGGGCCAATAACAGATCATATTATGGCAAAGAATTGTCAAATATCATAATTAAAGCAGATCCGAATGGTCAAACGATTCGCCTCAAGGATGTAGCTATAATTCGCGATAGGTTTTCCGAAACTCCAAATGCTTCCTATTTTAATGGGAACATGTCGGTCAGTACTACAATTACGAGCACCAACACAGAGGATTTGCTTGGCTCTGCCCAAAAGGTTAAGGATTATGTTGCTGATTTTAATCAAAAATACAATAATGTTCAACTGAATGTGGTCAGTGATCAATCCAAGACCTTAAACCAAAGAACAGAACTATTGACTCAGAATGCCATTATGGGTATGATCTTAGTGCTGATTTTCCTTTCGCTCTTTTTGAACACAAGGTTGGCTTTTTGGGTGGCTTTTGGATTGCCAATTTCCTTTTTGGGGATGTTCATATTTGCTGGTTTCTTTGATGTTACCATTAATGTACTGTCTCTGTTCGGAATGATCATTGTTATTGGTATCCTGGTCGATGATGGAATCGTGATTGCCGAGAATATATATCAGCACTACGAAAAAGGAAAGTCACCTATACAAGCAGCAATAGATGGTACTATGGAAGTGATTCCGCCCATCGTTTCAGCAATTATCACCACAATATTGGCATTTTCTATCTTCCTGTTTTTAGATGGCAGAATAGGTGATTTTTTTGGCGAAGTTTCGGTAATTGTGATTTTGACACTTGTGGTATCCTTAATAGAGGCATTGATTATACTGCCTGCACATTTGGCACATTCAAAAGCACTTAAACCGGTAGATAAAAAGGAAAAAACCGGAATTGCAAAGGCCTTTGCAAAACTGCGAATAATCAACCAATCGGGAGATCGATTTATGAAATGGATGAGGGACAATATGTATAGCCCTACACTCAAGTTTGTCATGCAATATAAGATGCTTTCGTTCGGAATATTCGCCATGCTTTTGATTTTGACAATAGGGTCTATAGGTGGGGGAATTATTCAAACTACCTTCTTTCCTAGAATTGCAAGTGATAGGGTGCAGGTTGAATTATTGATGCCCAATGGTACCAATGAGAAAGTAACCGATTCCATTATATCATTAATTGAGGAAAAGGCGGAAATCGTTAATCAGGAGTTAACGGATAAATATTTGAAAGGTACCGATAATATGCTTTTCGAGAATGTTATTAAAAATGTGGGTCCAGGTTCTTCCGCGGCCACATTAACGATAAACTTATTACCAGGTGAAGAACGTCCTGATGCGATTAGGTCAGATATGGTAACCAATCGCCTAAGGGAATTGGTAGGTCCGGTAATAGGTATTGAAAGTTTAATATATGGTTCAGGTGGTAATTTCGGGGGTAGTCCGGTATCAGTTTCGCTTTTAGGAAACAATATTGAGGATTTGAAGGCTGCTAAAGATGAACTAAAGGCTGCTATGGTTGCAAATTCGGCCTTAAAGGATGTGGCGGACAATGATCCGGCCGGGATAAAGGAAATACGTCTGGAACTTAAGGAAAATGCCTATTTATTGGGATTGGATCTTAGAGCAGTCATGAATCAGGTTAGGGCTGGTTTTTTTGGTACCCAAGCGCAACGTTTCCAACGTAGTCAGGATGAAATTCGGGTTTGGGTGCGTTATGACCGTGAAAACCGCTCCTCAATTTCTGATTTGGATGAAATGCGGATAATGACCCCAACTGGTAATCGGGTGCCGCTAAAGGAAATCGCCAATTATACGATCGAGAGGGGCGATGTGGCCATAAATAGGCTAGAGGGTAGGCGTGAAATCCAGATTTCAGCAGACCTCAAAGACCCGAATGCCACAAGTGCAACAGATATCATGGCCGAAATACAGAATGATATTATGCCAGAAATTCAATCCAAATATCCGACAGTAACTCCATCATACGAGGGTCAGAATAGGGAAGCAGGCAAAATGTTGAAATCATTAAAAAGTGTAGGCATCACTGTCTTACTCTTAATTTATATGACCATTGCATTTACTTTTCGAAGTTTCAGTCAACCTTTAATGTTGATATTACTGGTTCCTTTTAGTATTACTGCAGTGGGTTGGGGGCATTATATCCATGGTTTCCCCATCAATATCCTATCGATGTTGGGGGTGATTGCTTTAATAGGGATCATGGTAAATGACGGACTTGTATTAATTGGCAGATTCAATAATAACCTAAGACAAGGCATGGAATTCGACGATGCCCTTATTGAAGCAGGAAAATCAAGATTTAGAGCTATCTTCTTAACTTCCATCACAACTATTGCAGGTCTTGCACCACTGCTACTTGAAAAGAGTAGACAGGCCCAGTTTTTGAAACCTATGGCCATTTCCATTGCGTATGGTATTGCTTTTGCTACAGTTCTGACTTTATTGATGTTACCCTTGTTTCTTTCATTTAGCAACAAGATTAAAGTGAGTGCTAAATGGCTCAAGACTGGTGATAAAGTAACTAAGGAGGAAGTTGAAAGGGCTATTAAGGAACAAAATGAAGAAGTTGAATTAAGTAACGGCCTCGGACATGATCACAAGGTATTAAACAAGAATAACGAAGACATTTCTGATAAGTTCAGTGAAACTTCAGAGTATTATCAAGAACCTTCAAAAGAATCATAGGTAAATCATAATGAGAAATAATATTACCCTTCTAGTTACGGTTATAAGTATGTATTGTATGGGTGTTGAGGCCCAAGATATATTATTAACAAAAGATGAAGCCATTGCGCAGGCCTTAGAGCATAATTTTGGAATTAAGGTAGCCAAGAATCAAGTGGCGATTGCCGACAATAATAAAAGTCTCTTAAATTCAGGATTTTTACCCACATTGACAGCTAATGCTGGAGCAACCTATAACAGGGATGATGCTACTATTGAATTCCCGGGGCAATTTTTGGAAAATGGCGATCCAAGAGCCGATGTCGAACTAAATCAGGCCGAAGCACAGCGCTTTAATTCCGGTCTTACCCTAAATTATACTTTGTTTGATGGACTCGGAAGGTTTTACAATTACAAGAGCCTAAAAGAACAGTACCAACTCTCAGAATTACAGGCAAGGGAAACGATAGAAAATACGATTTTGCAGTTGTTCAGTATTTATTTTGAAGTAGCCCGTCTCACAGAGAATGTAAACGTGTTTAAAAAAGCACTGGAAATTTCAAATGATAGGATTACACGGGCGGAATATGCCTTTGAATATGGCCAAAACACCAAATTGGATATTTTAAATGCGCAGGTTGATGTAACCAATGACAGTATAAATCTTTTAAATGCTGAGCAGCAGCTCGCAAATACTAAAAGAGATATGAACGTTGTTCTAAATTTAAACCTCAACGAAACTTATTCGGTTGATACCGTTGTTACATTTATTCCAAGAATACAGATAGAAGATTATATTGGCCTTGCGAAGGAGAATAATGTAGCGCTTTTACAAACGAATAAGAGCTTGGCTATTAATAAATATGATATCAAGGTCAGTAAATCAGGATACCTTCCCAATATTGGATTAACTGGTGCTTATGGATGGAACTTAAACCAAAGTGCAGCTTCCGCTTTTTTTCCCGGCACCAATAATCAAACCTACAATTTAAATTTGGGAGCAAGTCTCACCTGGAATCTATTTGATGGAGGTGGTACAACGATACGTGTTAAAAATGCAAGGATTGTCTATGAGAACCAGGAACTTCTCAAAAAACAAATTGAGATTGAAGTGGATAGGGATATCTTAAATGCCTTGAGCATCTATGAAAACCGGTTGAATATTTATACCATTCAGGAACAGAATGTCATCACCAATCTAAACAACTTTGAAAGGTCCAAAGAACAATTTCAATTGGGTAGAATTACCTCAATAGAATTTCGGCAGGCCCAAATTAACCTACTGAATGCTGCAACCAATAAGAATTTGGCAAAATATGATGCCAAGCTGGCCGAACTACAGTTATTACAACTAACCGGCCAATTGTTGAATATTGAGTTATAAACGGGCCTATTTGTAGTTTTAAGAAATACCTCTTTTATGTTAGAGCATTTTTTTCAATGTCCTTATTGCTGGGAAGAAATATCGATGTTGATGGATTCATCAGTGACTAAGCAAACCTATGTCGAAGATTGTGAGGTATGCTGTAATCCTATTGAGGTCACTTCACAATTTAGGAGTAATGAACTCCTTGCCTTTGAAGCAAAAGATTTAGGACAATAATTAGTTATTAAAATAAGCAAGCTTAAAACAATCCTGGAAGGTTTATAAAGACATCTGGATTGTCACAAAACCATCAAAAAAGGTTAAATATAAAGGCTGTTTTGCTATTTTATCCTACGGAATTTTAATATTTTTATTAAAATTTAGAAAATGAATACCCAACCAAAAGAACGAACCAAATTCCCTTCATTTATTTTTTCAATTTGCATTATAATCACAGGATTATATTCCTGTAAATCCTCGGTGGCTACTTTGGATAAAGTTGAGGAAAAGGTCGTAACTGCAAACGAGGTCTATACCGAAACAATACCAGTTGCTAATTTATCATTTGATATGGTATTGGTACCTGAAGGGGAATTTTTAATGGGTAGTCCAGCTAATGAGGTAAATAGAAAAGACGATGAAGGCCCACAAAAAAGGGTTGCTCTCGATGCATTTTGGATGGGTAAATATGAGGTTACTTGGAGTGTTTTTGAGCTTTTTTTCAAACAAAACCAACCGCTTTTCGAAAGTCTGGAGGCAGATAAATTAAGAGCTATTGACGCTATCACTAGGCCGAGCCCTCCATATGAGGATCCTTCTTATGGTATGGGTAAGGATGATTTTCCTGCGGTGAGCATGTCAACCTTTTCTGCATTGATCTTCTGTAAGTGGTTAAGCGGAATAACAGGCCGTTTTTACAGATTACCTACTGAAGCGGAATGGGAATATGCAGCTAGGGCAGGTTCACAGACCATGTATGAATTTGGAAATTCCGAGGAAGAACTGGCAAAATATGCCGTGTATTATAAAAATTCGAATAGTAAGTATGCGGAAGTGGGCACTAAACTTCCCAACAAATGGGGCTTATATGATATGCATGGTAATGTTGCTGAATGGACGTTGGATGAATACAAACAAGATGCGTATGCCAAAACGGAAGAGAAAAACCCATGGGTAATACCAATGGTAATTCATCCTCGGGTATTTCGTGGAGGTTCTTGGGATGATGATGCAGAACGATTGCGTTCTGCGGCCCGTAGCGCCTCAAGTGTAAAATTACAAAAACGTGACCCGCAAATTCCTAAAAGTTTTTGGTGGTTTACAGACTCCAATTTTGTAGGTTTGAGATTGGTGAGCCCCAAAGAACAACCTAGTCCAGAAGAACAACAAAAATTCTGGCAAATGGTTCTGGATGAAGGATAGGTTTTTGGCCCATTTTTTGTTAAAAGAATAATATAAACTTTAAAATAATAGAATGAGAAATCTGATAGTTGTCTTATTGGTAGTTTTTTGTTTTTCTATTGGTTGGTCCCAAGAGAATTATTCATTATCTGATGTAAGTACATTGACGGTTGATGGAACTTCGACTTTACATGATTGGACGGTTACCGCCAATACTTGTAACGGTTCATTGAATATTGATGCACAGGTTTTTAAAGAAATTTCATTTGAAGCGGATGTAGCAAGCATTAAAAGTACACGCGGTGCAACAATGGATAAGAAGACCCATAATGCCCTTAAAAAAGAGGAACATCCCAAAGTCATGTTTTCTGCCACAGATGTAACTTTTTCAGAAGGAAACAATCAGAGCATTTCTGGGAAATTAAATGTTGCAGGTGTAGAGAAAGATGTTGTTCTTTCTACAAGTATCAAGAATTTTGATGGAAATATCCAGCTAACAGGTAATTATAAAATTACACTCCAAGATTATAATATGGAGCCTCCGACAGCAATGTTCGGTTCAATTGTGGTCGGTGATGATGTTACTGTAAATTTCGATTTGGTTTTTGCAAAAGAATAATAGTTTACAAAGGCGCTTTATGGCTTTTCGTATTAGTTTTATGGAAAGTGGCTTTTTTATAATCTTCTTACTTTTCACCTGTTTTGAAGTTCATGCCCAAGAACGGTTTGAATATACCCATCAACAAATGGGGACCCAGATTAGATTGGTATTTTACACAACGGATAATGATAAGGCAGATTCGGTGGCTTCATTGGCATTCAATCGTATTGATGCATTGAATAAAAAATTAAGTGATTATCTTGATAATAGTGAACTAAGCTTATTAGCCAATCAAGTACAGAAAGAGGTTGTGGTTAGCGATGATCTTTACAGGGTTCTTACAAAAGCCATTGAGATTTCAGAAGCTACCAACGGTGCGTTCGACATAAGTGCAGGGCCACTAATCCAACTTTGGAGAAAGTCCCGAAAAACCAAAAAGCTTCCTTCAAAATTACAACTGGAAATCGCCAAACAGAATGTTGGTTATTCGCATATTAAATTTCCTAAAAAAAACATGGTGCTGTTAAAAGCCAATACAATGCAATTGGATTTGGGTGGTATAGGCAAGGGATTTGCAGCTGATGAGGTCATCTCCATACTTGAGTCAAATGGTATTCATTCGGCCTTGGTTGATATGGGTGGTGATATTAGGGTAAGTAATCCACCCCTAGGAAAGGAACATTGGGTATTGGCGTTTTCGTATTTCAATGAGTTAGGAAAAGAGGTCATTAAGAAAATTCGATTGAAGAATGCTGCTGTGGCGACTTCCGGTGATTTATTTCAATTTGTTGAAATAGATGGGGTAAGATATTCCCATATCATCAATCCACATACTGGTATAGCTTTGAATAATAGTGTTCAAGTAACCACCATTGCCAACAATGCCACGGAAGCCGATGCCTTTGCATCGGCGTTTAGTGTAATGGGCATTTCAAATGTCAAGAATAATGGTAAAGTATTAACTAACATGGAAGTCTTTATGGTTGACAATTCCAAGGAAGGATACAGCAAATGGATTAGTGAGGGATTCAATCAATATGTATTAAGCGAATAGTTTAAAGGGAGTAGTCTATTATTCCGGAAAGAAAGAAGTGCTTATTTTAGTAGAATATTTTAAGGCAATGATCCTTTTAGCCTTTATCTACCTCATTTGCTAACTTAAAATCTATAGTTCAATGAAGTTTGTTATAGCTCCCGATAAGTATAAAGGCTGTCTAACGGCTTTTGAGTTTTGTGATGCGGTGGAAGAGGGGTTAATTAACGCATTGGGAAAAGTTGACATAATCAAAATGCCCCTCGCTGATGGTGGAGATGGCACTATTGATGTAGTCAAGCATTATCTAAAGGGCGATATTATTAAGGTTAAGGTCAGTGATCCCTTATTCAGAACTATTGAAGCGGCGTACCTCTTTTCAAGGGAAACAGGAATCTCATATATTGAAATGGCGGAAGCGTCCGGGCTTAAATTATTAAAGGAAGGTGAAAAGAACTGTATGCTCACAACTACCTTGGGTACTGGTGAACTAATTGCCGATGCCTTGCAAAAAGGAACAAAGGAAATTATTTTAGGAATCGGTGGGAGTGCGACCAACGATGGAGGTATGGGTATGGCCTCTGCATTGGGATTTCGTTTTTTGGACAAGAATAATGCTGTATTAGAGCCAAAGGGAGAAAATCTGATTCACATAGAGACTATTGATTCTTCAGAAGTGAATCCCCTTTTGAAAAATGTAAGGGTGAAAGTAGCATGCGATGTTACGAATCCGCTTTATGGTAAAAATGGTGCAGCATATATCTATGCAAGTCAAAAAGGGGCTTCAAATGAAGATTTGGAAGCTTTGGATAAAGGGTTAAGAAATTATTCCAAAATTGTTCAAGTGCAATTAGGGATTGATACACAGCAAATTGAAGGTGCCGGGGCTGCCGGTGGTATGGGTGCCGGTTCTGTGGTTTTCTTAAAAGCCGAATTGACCTCTGGCATTGACTTGATCAAGGAGCTGGCAGATTTTGATGCCACTATCAAAGGTGCTGATTGGATCATTACAGGTGAAGGCAAGTTGGACGAACAAACACTTTCAGGGAAAACAATCAGTGGGGTCATAAAATCGGCCAAGAACCAAAGCATTCCCGTGGCAGCATTGTGCGGTTCTGTGAATATATCCGTTGAGACCCAAAAGGAACTAGGGCTGACTTATGCAATTTCCATTGTAAAGGGCATTTCGGATTTGGAAGAAGCGATGGCTTCCAGTTATTCAAATCTAGTACATGCAGCCTATAATTTTGCACGTATTTTGAAGTGAATTACGCATTAAGCTTGCATTTTATTGAATGGTTTATTCGTGATGACAGAAGGATTACCTTTGGTTTTCCTTTAGCCTCCGTGCTGAAAATCAACAAAAGGAAACTCCACTCCCATAAAAAACAAAAGCAAGCTATGTTTTTTAGCTCGCTTCGTTTTCAACTTTTTGTTGATTTACTTGTGATGGCAGAAGGATTCGAACCTTCGACCGCCTGCTTAGAAGGCAGGTGCTCTATCCAGCTGAGCTATGCCACCATTTTTGATTAAGGGTTCAACCTTAAACAAAAAAGCTTCAAGTTTCCTTGAGGCTTCTTATGTAGTAGCGGGGACTGGACTCGAACCAGCGACCTTCGGGTTATGAGCCCGACGAGCTACCTACTGCTCTACCCCGCGATGTATCGTTAAGTACTACTAAAAGCACTATTTTCATTTTTTGTCTCAAGTCAAGTAGGTATCCTATCCTGAGCCTCGTCGAAGGATACTGCTCTACCCCGCGATGTGGACGGCAAATATACAACGGTTTTTTAGATCTATCCAAACTTGATCGAAGATTATTTTTAGTGGCATTCCTTATAAAATGGTTAAAATCCATACCTTCGGACATTTACATTTCTATGGACGCAATCAATGATTTTCTTGCAGGTGCCAATGATATAGTCAATTGGCCAATGTTCGCGATACTTATCGGCGGGGGGCTTTTTTTAGTTTTTTATTCTAAATTTATGCCGTATCGCTTTTTTGGCCATGCGATTGCGATTGCTAGAGGTAAATATGATGATAAGAATGCCAAAGGAGATGTGAGTTCGCTACAGGCTTTATCGGCTGCAGTGGCTGCAACAGTAGGTTTGGGCAATATCTCAGGAGTTGCAATAGCTATTCATAGAGGTGGGCCAGGTGTCGTCTTTTGGATATGGATGACAGCCCTGATAGGTATGTGCATTAAATTCTATTCGGGTAGTTTGTCCATAATGTTTCGAGGAGAAGATTCTGAAGGCAAATTACAAGGTGGTCCCATGTTTTATATTACTCAAGGGCTGGGGAAAAAATGGAAGCCTTTAGCCATTTTTTTCTGTATTGCCGGTCTATTTGGATTTTTAGGGGTATTCACGGCGAATCAGTTTACTGAAACTTTTATGAGTGTCGTACAGCCTTCAGAAACTTTTTTTCAAATGGATGATTTTAGCTGGAAGCTGACCATTGGTATCGTTTTAGCAATAATTACATCTTTTGTTGTTTTTGGCGGGTTGTCAAAAATCGCCAAGGTCGCAACAGCTATAGTTCCAACTATGGTAATGATTTATTTGGCTGCTGTAATTGTGGTTATGGTGATGAATTCCTCACAGGTACTTCCATCATTAAAGTTAATTATTACTCAAGCATGGAATTTTAATACCATCGTCACAGGTGGTTTCTGGGGATTAATCATAGTAGGTGTAAAAAGAGCGATGTTCTCAAATGAGGCCGGTTTGGGTAGTGCTCCTATGTATCATGGACAATCAAAAAATAATGAGCCTATTCGTGAAGGTTTAGTGTCCATGTTGGGCCCTTTTATCGATACTATTTTGGTTTGTACCTTTACAGCGGTGGTCATTATTTTAAGTGGGGCTTATCTGGAGGATACCGATGGAATTGTAATGACCTTAAGTGCTTTTAGAATTACGCTATTTGGATACGGTGATTATTTATTAATGATTATCGTTTCGGCTTTTGCGCTGTCTACACTCTTTACCTATTCGTATTATGGAGTCAAATGTCTTTCGTTTTTAACGAATGCTAAAATTGGAAAATATTATAATCATTATTTTGTAATTACGATAGTTTTGGCAGCGGTCGTATCACTAGACTTTGTTACGTATTTAATTGATTTATCATACGCTTTAATGGTAATACCCAACATGATTGCCGTACTTTTGTTGGCGCCTAAAGTTAACCAAGCCTCAAAAGAGTACTTTAAAAATTTAAAGAATGGCCGAGCATAAAGCTGGATTTGTAAATATTATCGGAAATCCCAATGTGGGGAAATCTACATTGATGAACGCTTTTGTTGGTGAAAAACTCTCTATAATAACTTCTAAGGCACAGACAACAAGACACCGAATCCTTGGCATTGTCAATGGCGATGATTTTCAGGTTATCTTGTCAGATACACCTGGGATAATCAAGCCCGCTTATGAGTTACAAGCTTCTATGATGGATTTTGTGAAATCTGCCTTTGAAGATGCCGACGTGCTTTTGTACATGGTCGAGATAGGGGAGAAAGCCCTAAAAGATGAAAAGTTTTTTGAAAAAATCAAAAATAGTACAATACCTGTGCTGTTATTATTGAATAAGATTGATACATCTACCCAAGAGGAATTAGAGGAACAGATACAATATTGGCAAGAACAATTGCCAACTGTTGAAATTCATCCCATATCAGCCTTGAACAATTTTAATATTAAGGGAGTGTTCGAGCGAATTATAGAGTTGCTTCCAGAATCTCCACCCTTTTACCCAAAAGATCAATTAACAGATAAACCCGAACGTTTCTTTGTTAATGAAACCATAAGGGAAAAAATATTGTTGTACTACAAAAAAGAGATCCCATATTCCGTTGAAATAGTAACAGAGGAGTTTTTTGAAGACCCAGAAATAATTAGAATGCGGGCAGTGATTATGGTAGAACGCGATTCCCAAAAAGGGATTATCATTGGTCATAAAGGCAGTGCCTTAAAACGAGTTGGTGTTGAAGCCCGTAAGGACTTGGAGAAATTCTTTGGCAAACAAGTACATCTCGAATTATATGTGAAGGTGAACAAGAATTGGAGAAGCGATTCCAGGCAATTGAAAAGATTTGGCTATAATCAAAAGAAATAAGCTACAGACCCAGTCTTTGATTCATAAAATTGTGCAATTCGTGCATTTGTGGTTTCCCCTTTCTTCTTCCAGCCCGTCCAAAGGCGTATAGTACAAACCAAAGTAGAATCATAAAAATCATTAGGCCAACCTGTAAACCATAACCACGACCCAATGATGCACTTGAATACCCCCAAACTCCGAGTCCAATAAAAATGGTAGCCACCCCAAAATGCAGAAACATAAAAAAGGTCCATAAGGTAGGGTTAGGGCCGAATAATCCGTAAAGTTTAGTTCCGCCTTCTTCTATATCAATTATTTCCAAATGTAATTGCGGTGACCAAAAGTGGATTTCCTCTGTATTGAATTTGATAAAAACATGGTCATCCATGCGTTTGACCACAAATGGGGGTTGATCAATATCTTCAAAAGATTGTAGTGCTTTTTCCTTCGGTTGTTCAAGTTCTATTTGAAACCTTGGCCTTAGGACTATTTCGTTGGGTAAAATGCTCATAAAATATTGTTCTATTTACCAAAATATAATTAAAAATTGAAAAATTATTTAGTATTGAATAATCTTTTCTATATTTGAATCATCGATGAAATGTTCGATTATATCGATGAAATGCGTAAAATCCCCTAATTGTATGAAAAATATAGTCATTTTTGGATCATCAGGTCATGGAAATGTTGTCTTGGACTGTATTGAAAAACAAGGTAAGTACAAAGTTGTTGGTTTCTTAGATTCATTTAAGAAAAAAGGGAGTGAAACAAATGGTCATAAAATATTAGGTTCAGAATATGACCTTCCATATTTAAAGGATAAATATAATCTTTTTGGTGGAATTGTTGCTATTGGTGACAACTGGAATAGACAAGTTATAGTAAATAAAATCAACAGTATAATTCCAGATTTTAATTTTATTTCCGCTATACACCCAAGTGTTGTTATTGGAAGGAATGTCAAAATAGGTAATGGAGTTGCCATTATGGCTGGAGTTATTATAAATGCAAATTCCAGAATAGATGATCATTGTATTTTGAATACCTATTCCTCATTAGATCATGATGGAGTCATGCAGGAAAGTTCAAGTTTGGCCCCAAGGGTTTGTGTGGGAGGAAATCTATTTTTAGAACGATTTTCTTCAATAGGATTAGGGTCACATGTGATTGAAAATATTAGTATAGGTCGGCATTCAGTTATTGGGGCCGGATCATTGGTAGTTAAAGATGTTGAAAGTTTTGTAGTGGCATACGGAAACCCGGCTCAAGTAATAAGAATAAGAAAAGCTGGTGATACTTATTTAGCGTCTCGCAGCATTACAGTTTCCCCATTGGTAAATTCCATTGCAAGTAACTTTTAGACTGTCGTATCCCACTTCTCATCTTCTGGTTTTTTTGCTTTTTGGCAAAACATTATACTATTATGCAGATTAATTAATACTACCTTTGCGCCAAAATTCACAAGTATGAGTGCTATCGTAGCCATTGTTGGAAGGCCAAATGTTGGAAAGTCTACCTTTTTTAATCGATTGATACAAAGAAGGGAAGCTATAGTTGATGCCGTTAGCGGAGTTACTCGGGATCGTCATTATGGAAAGAGTGATTGGAATGGCAAAGAGTTTTCATTAATCGATACCGGTGGATATGTAGTTGGGAGCGATGATATCTTTGAACAAGAAATAGATAAACAAGTAGAATTGGCCATAGAAGAAGCAGACGCCATTGTTTTCATGGTAGATGTTGAAACTGGAGTGACTGGGATGGATGAGGACGTCGCCAAGATTTTACGTCGCGTAAATAAACCTATTTTTTTGGCTGTGAACAAAGTAGACAATGTTAAACGAGCGGAAGATGCAGTAGAATTCTATTCCCTTGGCCTGGGGGAATATTATAATCTTTCCAGTGTAAATGGCAGTGGTACAGGGGAGTTGTTAGATGCCCTAGTTGAGGTATTGCCTGAAAACGTAGAAGAAGAAAGCGAACTTCCTAGGTTTGCTGTTGTTGGTAGACCAAATGCGGGCAAATCATCTTTTATCAATGCATTGATTGGTGAAGAAAGATATATAGTTACTGATATTGCTGGTACAACTAGAGATAGTATCGATACCAAATACAATCGCTTCGGTTTCGAGTTCAATCTCGTTGATACCGCTGGTATTCGCAGAAAAGCCAAAGTAAAGGAAGATCTTGAATTTTACTCGGTAATGCGTGCTGTTCGTGCTATTGAACATAGCGATGTATGTCTTTTATTGCTTGATGCTACAAGAGGTTTTGATGGTCAGGTAGCGAATATTTTCTGGTTGGCACATAGGAATAACAAGGGTATTGTAATTTTGGTCAATAAATGGGATTTGGTCGAGGATAAGGAGACCAATACCATGAAACACTTTACTGAAAAGATAAAAGAGGCTATTGAGCCATTTACCGATGTTCCTATTCTTTTTATATCGGTATTGACCAAACAAAGAATTTTTAAGGCGATTGAAACTGCTGTTGAAGTCTATAAAAACAGAAGTAAAAAAATACCTACACGAAAATTCAATGATATTATGTTGCCGCTTATTGAAAACTATCCGCCCCCAGCTTATAAAGGCAAATATGTGAAGATTAAGTTTTGTACGCAGTTGCCAACTCCTTATCCCCAATTTGCATTTTTCTGTAATCTACCACAATATGTGCGGGAGCCTTACAAACGATTCCTTGAAAATAAATTAAGGGAAAATTTTGATTTTACCGGAGTACCAATTACGGTTTATATGCGGAAAAAATAGGTTTTTTGGTCAGAAGTTAACCATATCAACTGTTCACTGCTTACTGCTTATTACAAATCTACCAACCCCCTGAAGCACCGCCTCCACCGAAGCCTCCTCCGCCAAATCCGCCACCGAAGCCTCCACCTCCGCCGAAACTACCGCCGCTGCCAAAGCCTCCACGAGAACTTCCACCGCCAAAACCACCGCGTCCCATATTACTCAGGATAATGATATCCCAAAGGTCTAGTCCAGACTTTTTGCCACCACCCTTGCCGCCGCCTTTTCGTCTATTTCGACTGGAAAGAATAATCAGGATGACAATAAAAATAATAATAGGTAAGAATGCCTCTAACGGAAAACCAGGATTATCATCAAAGGATCTATCTTCTTGAAATTCACCAGTCAATACTTGAAAAATGGTATCTGCACCGGTATTCAATCCTTCGTAATAATCATCTTGTTTGAACTGAGGTATAATTACATTTTCAATAATACGACGAGACATGGCATCGGTAAGAGCGCCTTCGACCCCATAGCCCGTATTAATGGCGATTTTTCGGTCATCTTTGGCTAAGAGTACCAAGATGCCATTATCCTTAGTTTCCTGCCCAATACCCCATTTCTGACCCCATTGAGCTCCCAAGTAAGTGATATTCTCACCTTCTGTAGAACTTATGATGGCTATTACAATTTGCGTTGAAGTGCTGTCGGAATACCGTATGAGCTTTTGTTCAAGACTATTTTTCTGACTCTCAGGGAGCAGATTTATATAATCATAAACACTAGTTTCTAATTGTGGTTTTTCAGGAATTTGAAACTGGGCGAAAGAGAACGAACACCAAGAAAGAACCCATAAGAGTAAGCTAGTTTTTAGATATCTCATTGCTCAATTCGTTTGCATCGCCATGTTTCCAAGGAAAATGTTCTTCCAACTCTTTGCCGGCCATCAATATTCCATCAATAAGACCTTGTTTAAACCTTCCATGTTTAAAATGGGATTCAATGACATCCCTGGTCGTGTCCCAGAAATTTTCAGGTACTACCTTGTCGATACCACGGTCACCATAAATGGAAAACTTTTTGTCATTTACAGCAACATAAATGAGCACACCGTTTTCTTCTTTGGTGTTATCCATTTTCAATAGGTGGAAAACCACTTTAGCGCGATTAAATTGGTCATTTCGAGTATGCGCTTCAATATGCACACGAATTTCTCCTGAAGTATTTTTTTCAGCATCAAGAATAGCCTGAACAATTTCCTGCTCTTCCTTTTCCGTCAAAAAATCTTCAACTCTGGACATCAGGGATTATTTAAAATCAAATTCAACCTCGGGAGCCTGTTCGGCACCAGCCTCTGATTTAAAATAAGCGAGTTCGTCGAAATTCAGGAATCCTGCCAATAGCGAATTCGGAAAGGTTTTAACATGGTTGTTGTATGGTTCAATGGTAGCATTGAAACGGTCACGGGCCACGTTGATTCTATTCTCTGTTCCTTCTAACTGTGATTGTAACTCCAAAAAGTTCTGATTTGCTTTAAGGTCTGGATAACGTTCTACAGTCACCAATAGACTTTTTAGAGCACCGCTCAATCCACCTTGAACCTCATTGAACTTGGCCAATTGTTCTGGTGTGATATTCGTTGGGTCTATAGAAACCGAAGTTGCTTTTGCCCTTGCCTCGATAACATCTGTCAAAGTACCTCTTTCAAAATCGGCAGCACCCTGTACTGTTTTTACCAAATTATCTATAAGGTCATTTCTTCGTTGATAGGCACTTTCAACATTGGCCCAAGTTTTGGTAGATGTTTCTTTTAATTTGATTGCGGTGTTGTTGAAGCCCACGCCCCATTGGTATAGTCCAAATGCAATTACGCCAAGAACGATCAAGGGAATTAACCATTTTTTCATGATAGTGTGTATTAGAAGTTATTTATAGTTGATCTTTGATTTTAACGAGTTCGCTTTTGACTCTTTCCAACTTCTGGATAATATCGAAATTAGACAAGGTCTTTTGTTTTTCTTCTTTTAAGTGGATTTTGGCACCTTCGAGTGTAAATCCGCGTTCTTTCACCAAATGGTAAATCAACTGAAGATTCTTGATGTCTTGTGGAGTGAACTTGCGATTGCCTTTCGCATTTTTTTTCGGCTTCAATGCATCGAATTCCTTTTCCCAAAAACGTATCAAAGAGGTGTTTACGCCAAAGGCCTTGGCCACTTCACCAATACCATAATATCTTTTTTCAGGTAATTCTATGTGCATTAATCCAGGGATTGGTTTTCTTGGTTAGCGTATTTCAACATATTCTCAAATTCCTCAGGAGTTAAACTGCCGTAATAGAAATTTATCGGGTTAATCCTGTCTTTTTCTTTCCAAACCTCATAATGAAGATGAGGTGCTTCTGAGCGACCAGTATTGCCAACAAATCCTATTAAATCTCCACGTTTTACCTTTTGTCCTCTTTTAACGTTATACTGGCTTAAATGTGCATAAAGACTCATATAACCATAGCCGTGATCAATACGAATATGTTTGCCATACCCCGAAGCGTTGTTGTCCGCTCTGGATATCTTGCCATCACCCGAAGCATAAATGGGTGTGCCCTTGGGTGCTGTGAAGTCCATACCCCAATGTTTCTTTCGAGCCTTGGTAAATGGATCGGAACGCCAACCATAACCAGACGCCATTCTTGTTAAATTCTCATTGTTTAAAGGTTGTATGGCAGGTATGGCTGCAAGGAGTTTTTCTTTCTCCTCTGCCAATTTGGTTATCTCATCCAAGGATTTGGATTGTATTGTAATTTGTTTTTTAATGATGTCCAAACGTTTGGTTGTGGCAATCACCATTTCAGAATTATTGAAACCTTCAAGTGCTTTGTACCTGTTAATACCACCAAAGCCTGCTCTGCGCTGCTCTTCAGGAATAGGGTTGGCCTCAAAATACAATCTGTAAATATTATTGTCCCGATCTTCCACATTAGCCAAAACATCTTCAATTTGCTCCATTTTCTTATCGAGAAGCTCAAACTGTAGTTCAAAGTTCTTTACTTCACGCTGAAGCGATAATTCCCTTGGGGTATTTATTAAATTGGTGTTCAACAATAAGATTAAAGAAAGAAGTCCAAAAAGAAAAGAACCCAAAAAGAAGAAAGCAATGTTACGGTAACGCTTGGATTTTTTTGGTTCTATCTTCCTGTATGAAAGTGTGTCCGGATCGTAATAATATTTTACTTTAGACATAAATGGATTTTATCCTATTTTTGTGCTTTCGTTTTAACATAACAAACAAATATAAAAATTGTTTTGCACAATTTGTTAAAATTAATAAAACCTTACCAATTTAGATGAATTCCCAGGAAATCAGGACCCAATTTTTAAACTTCTTTAAGGAAAAGAACCACAAGATTGTGCCATCAGCGCCTATGGTCATTAAAGATGACCCTACGTTAATGTTCACCAATGCCGGAATGAACCAATTTAAGGAGTTCTTTTTAGGCAATAGTGTTGCAAAAAACCCTAGAGTAGCGGACACCCAAAAATGTTTGCGGGTAAGCGGTAAGCATAATGATTTGGAAGAGGTGGGTAAAGACACCTATCACCACACCATGTTCGAGATGTTGGGTAATTGGAGTTTTGGGGATTATTTTAAGAAAGAGGCCATTGAATGGGCATGGGAATTATTGACCGATAGATTGAAGATTGACAAGGACAGTCTTTATGTCTCTGTCTTTGAAGGTAGCAGTGATGCCGACAATCTTGAAAAGGACAATGAAGCCTATGATTTATGGAGTTCCATAGTGCCCAAGGACCGAATTATCATGGGCAATAAGAACGATAATTTCTGGGAAATGGGCGATCAAGGCCCTTGTGGTCCTTGTTCTGAAATTCATGTGGATATCCGTTCAGCGGAAGAAAAGGCCAAAATACCAGGAGCTTCTTTGGTAAATCAGGACCACCCGCTTGTCGTTGAGATATGGAACCTCGTTTTCATGGAGTACAACCGTAAGGCTGATGGTAAGCTAGAGTCATTGCCAGAAAAGCATGTGGATACAGGAATGGGATTTGAGCGTTTGTGCATGGTTTTACAAGGTGTCCAATCTAATTATGACACTGATGTGTTTACGCCGCTTATTAAGGAAATAGAGATAATCACCAATTCCAAGTATGGCAATCCCGAACAATTGGGAGAAGAAACCAACATTGCCATTCGGGTAATTGCAGACCATATTCGTGCAGTTTCATTTTCGATAGCAGATGGACAATTACCCAGTAATACAGGAGCTGGTTATGTGATTCGTAGAATTCTTAGGAGGGCTATACGTTATGGATTCACTTTCTTAAATACCAAAGAACCTTTCATGTACCGATTGGTAAAGGTTTTGGCCGAAACTATGGGCAAGGCTTTTCCTGAATTACGGGATCAGCATCAACTGATTGAGAATGTGGTCAAAGAAGAGGAAAATTCCTTTCTAAAGACTTTGGAGCAAGGTTTGGTATTATTGGACAATGTTGTCAGTAAAACCAAAGGAAAAGAAGTAGGAGGGCGCAAGGCTTTTGAGCTTTATGATACTTACGGATTTCCAATTGACCTAACAGCATTGATCCTGGAAGAAAAAGGGTATACCCTCGATGAAAAAGGCTTTCATGAAGCCATGCAGGAACAGAAAAAACGTTCTAGGTCAGCTTCCGAAGTAGCCAAAGAAGACTGGGAGGTTATTTCGATGGATTCAGAACAAGAATTTGTAGGTTATGATGTTTTAGAGGCAAGTGTGAAAATTGTCAAGTACAGAAAAATAACTTCAAAAAAAGAAGGGGAACAATACCAGATGGTATTCAGCCTAACCCCATTTTATCCTGAAGGTGGCGGACAAGTTGGCGACAAAGGTTATTTAGAAGCACTAAATGGCGACGTTATTTATATCTTGGATACCAAGAAAGAAAATAATGAAATTGTTCATTTTGCCAAGAACTTGCCAAAAAGCCCTTCTGAAACTTTAAAGGCAGTTGTTGATAAGAAACAACGCCAAAGAACAGAGGCGAACCATACAGCAACACACTTATTGCACCAGGCGCTACGGGAAATCTTGGGCCCACATGTTGAACAAAAAGGTTCGGCGGTACATTCCAAATATCTCAGATTTGATTTTTCGCACTTTGCTAAATTAAAAGTCGAAGAGCTACGTGCTGTTGAAAATTTTGTCAATGCCAGGATAGATGGTCAATTACCATTACAGGAAAATAGAAGTGTACCCATGCAGGATGCCTTGAAAGAGGGTGCAATGGCCTTATTTGGCGAAAAATATGGTGATGCTGTGCGCACAATTCGTTTTGGACAATCTATTGAATTATGTGGCGGCACCCATGTAAAAAATACAGGTGACATCTGGCATTTCAAGATTAAATCTGAGGGAGCTGTTGCCGCCGGGATTCGTAGGATAGAAGCAATTACTTCTGATGCTGTAAAGGATTTTTATTTTCAGAATAATAGAAGCTTGTTCGAAATCAAGGATTTACTGAACAATGCACAAGATCCTGTGAAAGCTGTTGAGAACCTACAGGCTGAAAATGCAAAATTGAAAAAAGAAGTTGAAACTTTATTGAAGGCTAAGGCCAAAAACTTAAAAGGTGAGCTTTTGAGTGAGCTTGAAGAAATAAATGGAATTCAATTCTTGGCTAAAAAGGTTGATTTGGATGCAGCAGGAATCAAAGACCTATCCTTCGAAATGGGAAATAATAAGGACAATCTCTTCCTGTTGTTCGGGACAGCTCAAAATGGCAAAGCATTGCTTTCTTGTTATATTTCCAAGGAATTAGTAGCGGAAAAGAATTTGAATGCAGGAACTATTGTCCGTGAATTGGGTAAATTTATCCAAGGTGGTGGGGGTGGCCAACCTTTCTTTGCGACGGCTGGCGGAAAGCATCCTGACGGGATAGCAGCGGCCCTCGAAAAGGCAAAAGATTATTTATTAGAATGATTAAGCCAAAGACCCCAAAGGTTTTTAAAACCTTTGGGGTCTACATAAACGGATGAAATGAAGCTTCAAACCCAAGTGCCTTTACAAACCGCCGATGGTCAAATTGATTTTCAAAGTCATTTGTTACTACTTGGTTCCTGTTTTGTTGAAAATATTGGAAAAAAGCTCTATTACTACAAGTTCAGATCACTACAGAATCCGTTTGGGATTTTATTTCATCCAAAGGCTATTGAAAACTTACTGTCCAAATCAATTCAGGAATTCCACTATACTGAGATGGATATATTTTATCACAATGAGCGTTGGCATTGTTTCGACGCCCATTCTGATCTAAGCGATGTTTCTAAAGAAGAATTGCTCCGAAAATTGAATGATGGCCTTAAAGCCACTCGGCAACAAATCTCCAGATCAACACATTTAGTCATTACTTTAGGTACGGCTTGGGTTTATCGAAAAATAGAATCGAATGCTATTGTTGCTAATTGCCATAAAGTACCTCAAAAAGAGTTTGCCAAAGATTTGCTTTCCGTTGAGAAAACTGTAGAAAGTCTTCAAGCGATAGTGGATTTAATCCAATCCATTAATCCTACTACCCAACTAATTTTTACAGTTTCACCGGTTCGGCATCTCAAAGATGGCTTTGTTGAAAACCAACAAAGTAAGGCGCATTTGATATCCGCAATAGGAAAAGTGCTGTCATCTCTAGCGAAGTCGAGAGAAATGCACTACTTTCCTTCCTATGAAATCATGATGGATGAGCTTAGGGATTACCGTTTTTATAAATCGGATATGGTACATCCAAACGAATTGGCTGTCGATTATATTTGGGGGAAATTCAAAAGTGTATGGATGTCCAAAGAAGCATTTTCAACTATGGTAAAAGTTGAAGAAATACAAAGAGGTATGCTACACAGACCTTTCAACCCTAAGTCCGAAGAGCATCGAAAATTCTTGAATTTACTGAATGCCAAAACCCAAGCCCTACAAATGGAATTCCCGTTCATGGAATTCTAAATCTTCTGTTCCAATTCGTTAAACAATTTAAAAGGAGGCTACCATACTTGTTTATTGTTCTTATTTTTAAGCAAAACTAAGAACATGAAAGAACAACAAACCACCCAAAGAAGACTATTTTTAAAGGCATCAGGGATTTTAAGTGCAGGATTGCTATTGCCGAATTTAAGCATGGCAAGTTGCACTTCACCATTAGTTGATGGGAATATTCATCAGTTTGGAAAAAGGGAAGGCTACACCGACCAAATCAGTATTTTGGTGTCTATGATGGATTGGATGCGTGCTACAGTTCTAAGATCGGTCGAGGGAATTTCTCAAAAAGAATTGGATTTTCTGTTGGATAAGGATTCAAATTCAATCGGAGCTATGTTAATGCATTTGGCAGCTACTGAACGTTTTTATCAAATACATACATTTGAGGGTAGAAAATGGGGCGATTTTGATAAAAAGGATACTGATCGCTGGAATGTAGGAAGCCGTTTAGGAGATAAGGCGAGAAACGAAATTAAGGGGAAGCCAATTTTATACTACACGGATCAATTAGAGGAAGTTAGGGAGTTTACGCTAACCGAACTTAAAAACAGGGATGATAATTGGTTGATGCAATCGACCGACTTCTTTGGTAATCAGCCAACGAATAATTATTGTAAATGGTTCCATGTTGTTGAGCATGAATCCAATCATAACGGACAAATAAAATATATTAAGAGTAGGGCGGTTTAACTGACCAGCTTTTGGTCAACCAAAGCCAATCCATCGTCGATTAATTGACCGACTTCAGGATTTTCCTGCTTAACCATTTCCAGATGGTTTTTTATCTCTGATGCGAAAACTTGCTCCTTTTGAATCCCGGGATTCATTTTGGCCAATTCATAAAGTTCCACACACAAAAGCCAATCTTCCTGGTAATTTGTGCAGATTTCCTTAAAGACCTTATTACGCGAAATAGTGGTGTTCTTGCCTTCCCTAAAATCCCTTATTTGTTGATATAACTGCTCTAATTGGGTTCTTTTTGCATCGTTTTGTGATTTAATAGTTGTTTCGGAAATCTTATGGGTAACCAAATCAAAACTGTTTAGGTCTGCGGGCCCATTAAATGCTGATACAATATTTTCGCCAATGGCCATATTATATAACTCATTTGCAGATTTAAATAGGATAGTATCTCTATGTTTTACAGTGCAATTCTTAAAGGTCACCAAGATTATTTCCCCCCTAAGATTTCGAGTACCCGTAATGATCTCGCCTTTTATGGTGATGTTGCCCTCAAACTCCAAAGAAATGGTTTGTCCTTCAAAAATATTATACGCTTTTAAGTCTCGTGGGCTCATATCCTCAATGGCAAGATTAATTCCTTTTAGTGTGCCTATTGGTGAGCCAAACCCGTTTGCATGTTTTTCAATACTATGACCAACCAATTCTTTCTCGCGGTAGGCGAGGGCAGTTGCGCCAATAGTTTGAAAGAAAACAGGTTTGTTTTCATGCTCAATGACCATTTCAAAATTCCCAGAAACCTGCAGTCCAGTACTCAATTCGATGGTTCCCAGTTCCCTTGAATTGATTAATTTTTTAATACCACTTAATCCTCCTTTTCGCAAGGCCATGGTATTTGCAAATTCCTCCAAAACTTGACTTAAAAAGGCAAAATCAGGTGTTACGAACAATTGGGGCTGAGGCTTGGTAATATCAAAAGCGGTATGTGCTGCTTCAATGGAATAGGGGATTTTATTTACTTCGTTGGTCATGCACCAAGCACTTTCCCCAATTGAAGATAAAAGGCCAGCGCCATAAATCTTGGGGTTTTCCACTGTACCAATTAATCCGTATTCCACGGTCCACCAATGTAGGTTTCTTATAAGGGCTATTTCACTAGGTTCCCCCATATTTTGCTGTAGTTCTTCAATGTGTTTTTCTGCCGCTGTAATCTCACTTTCTGGGGTTCCTGAAGCTTCCTTGATTATAGATAAATGCCTAACAGCTTCATACAATTCAAAATCCTTTGCATTCGAAAAAGCCTTGCTGCCTATTTCACCGAAACGTCTTAAATACTCGGCATATTCAGGATTGGCGATAATTGGGGCATGGCCTGCACCTTCATGGATAATATCTGGTGCGGGGGTGTACTCAATATGTTCCAATTGGCGAATATCTGAAGCTATAACCAATACATTGTAGGCTTGGAACTCCATAAATGCAGAAGGTGGAATAAAACCATCCACAGCCACCGCCGCCCAACCAATATCTTTTAAAATACGGTTCATACCATACATATTGGGAATATTGTCAATAGAAATCCCTGTTTTTTTCAATCCCTCTAAATAAGAAGTATGGGCCACCTTACTGAGGTAGTCAACATTTTTTCGCATTACATAGCGCCAAACGGCTTGGTCAATAGCCGAATACTCGCTATAATCCTGTGGCTTAATGTATTGCCTTAAGTGCTTTGGTAACTTGTCTAGTATGGGATTACTTTCGTAGGACACTTCGATAAATGTTATGGTTGAGATAAAGTTACGAAATTGGGAGTGAAACTAAATTCAGATATTTTAGACATAAAAAAACCGCCAATAAAGGCGGTTTATATATTATTTTGAAACATTTCCGGGAGGATATTGTTGCAGTATTTCATTAACAAATTCTCGAATACGTTCTTCTTTCTTTTCCATATTTCTGGTATTGTTCAAAGTCCCAACTCCTTTGCCCTGCCAAACCAATTCTTTATTCTTGGCATCTATCAAATCAATATATAGTGAACCTTGTGTGCGTGTGCTTACAGAGGGACTGTTCCATCCCCAACCAGGACCAAAACCGCCGTAATACCAGGGACTCCATCCCCAGCCATACATACCACCCCAATAGTTGTTGTAAACATCAACCTGTTCGCGTTCTTTCGTGAAAATACTAATCAATAAATCAGCGTCCTGCGCTTTTACCATTCCCCTGGAACTCATTTCTGCATCTATGGCTTTTAGGATTCTCTTTTTATCAAGATCGGAGATATGGGCTTTATCGATACCTGTTTTATAAAAGGCATAGGTTTTATAGGCGCTGAAATTGGCCTCCTTGTCATAGTCGGATACTACGCGAACCGATACGCAGGAGCTTAAAAAAAGCAGTGCCAAAACCGGTAATGCAAGAATTTTCATAATTTTCATAACTGTTATTTTTTTTGGAATTAATGCAATTAGTCTTGTTTTCAAATGTCTCAAAAATCGTGCCGAACGACCTTGTTTTTATTGGGAATTTGTCTTGATATTATATCCGTAAGGGCAATGCCTACATCCACTTTCACAACAATAGCCACGTTTTAAATGATACTGTTCGGTAAATACCCTAAAACCCTCTTCGGAGAGATAAAAATCGCCCTCTTCAGGTTTGATTATTTTTTTCATTTAATGCGGAATGGTATTTGATTATAATGGTAAAATTAAAGTTTTTCTGTTGACAATCCCAGTAGTTATGAGCCAACAGCCCTTATTTATTGGGTATTTAACAAGAAAAGTTCATTTAACGATTTTGTTTGCAACAAATCCAATTTATTATTAAAGGTTGAATTTTAACAATTATCTTTGGTTACAATCGTTTTAAAGCTGATTTATGATTCTAGTCTTTAAACATTTCTTCTACAAAAACTATGTAGGTCTTTCATTATGGCCTTTCATATTTTTAAAGAATGATTCTTTAAAAGAGGATATATTTCTCATAAACCATGAGAAGATACACCTTGTTCAACAGAAAGAATTATTGATTATTCCGTTCTACCTAATCTATATTGCAGAATGGGTAGTTAGGTCAATATACTATTTTGATACTTATAAGGCCTATCAGAACTTAAGCTTTGAGCGTGAGGCCTATTTGAATGAAAAAGATCTGGATTATATTGCGAAGCGATCGGCTTTCAGCTTTATTAAATATCTTTGGCGCTGAAAACTTGGCAAGTGCACACTGAAAATCAAAAAGTAAACCTCCCTATTTTAGCAGAAAAAAAAGTATCGCTCTTTATCAAAAGAGAAGATAAAATACACCCATTGATTTCGGGGAATAAGTATCGCAAACTAAAGTACAATATAAAAAAGGCCAAAATCGCACAATATAAGACGTTATTGACTTTTGGAGGCGCTTTTTCTAATCACGTTGTGGCTACGGCTTGTGCTGCCCATGAAAATGGTCTACAGAGTGTAGGTATTATACGAGGTGATGAATTGGCTTTTAAATGGAAGGATAATCCAACTTTGGTAATGGCGGCAGCGCTTGGAATGCAACTTAAGTTTGTTACAAGATCGGATTACAGGAATAAGCATTCTGTTAAATTTCTAGAGCAGCTCAATGCAGAATTCGGGCATTTCTATTTACTACCTGAAGGAGGCACAAACGAACTGGCCGTCAAGGGTTGTGAAGAGATTTTGACTGAAGAAGATAACCGTTTTAATGTGGTTTGTAGCAGCGTAGGAACCGGTGGTACCATCGCTGGAATAATCAATTCTGTATCTTCAGAACAAAGGGTTATAGGTTTCCCAGCGTTAAAAGGAGACTTTTTAATAGAAGATATTTGTAAATTTGCAACCAAGGAGCAATGGAATTTGCAAATGGATTATCATTTTGGAGGTTATGGGAAAGTATCGGCCCAGCTTATAAACTTCATAAATGATTTTAAAAATGAAACGCAAATACCCCTTGATCCGATTTACACCGGTAAAATGATGTTCGGAATTTTGGACATGGTAAAGAATGATGAATTTGAACAAGATGCCAAAATATTAGCAATTCATACAGGAGGATTGCAGGGAATAGTTGGAATGAACAAAATATTAAAAAAGAAAAACCTACCATTAATAGATTTATGATAAAAAGACTCATAATAGTTGCGCTTTTGGGAGTTGTATTCATTGGCTGCAAAGCCAAGAGACAAACAACCTATTCCAAAGGAACCAAACAGCAAACGGTAGCTGCTAAAAAAAAGAGCACCCATAATAAATATGAAACAAAAGGACTTTATCCACTTCCTGAGGACACGGGTAAGTTTAAAAGATTCACGATTTCATCGGTTGATGAGTATATAACAACGTTTTCAGAAATTGCCCAAAATGAAATGAAAGCCTATGGCATTCCTGCCAGTATAACTTTGGCCCAAGGCCTGTTGGAAAGCGGTTTAGGTAAGGGAGAGTTGGCTGTAAAGACCAATAATCATTTTGGAATTAAATGCCATACCGGTTGGCAAGGCGACTATGATTTTCATGACGATGACGAAAAAGGGGAATGTTTTAGAAAATACAACCATCCCATGTATTCGTATCGCGATCATAGCGAATTTTTGTCCTCACGCGCACGTTATGCCTTTTTGTTCGACTATAGGGCCAATGACTATAATAAATGGGCCAAAGGTTTACGTCAGGCAGGTTATGCCACGGATAAAAGATATCCGCAAAAACTGATTTACCTTATTGAAAAACATCAATTACATAAGTTTGATAAGGGTGTTAGGTTAAATAGCTCAATTGCCAGTGCCGAACCTAAAAAGTATGAAAACAAGGTGCATGTGGTCCAGAAAGGAGATACCCTATATTCAATTTCGAGAAGATATTTTATCTCTGTTGATGAAATAAAGCGAATAAATAATATGAATTCCAATAGCTTGGCCATAGGGCAAGAGGTTACTGTAAAGACCGAATTATCCAAAAAATAAGAATGAACTATCAAAGAAGCAGTGCCTTATTTGCTGAGGCCAAAAAATTTATTCCTGGAGGGGTAAATTCGCCCGTTCGTGCGTTTAAGGCTGTAGGGGGTGACCCCATTTTTGTAAAAAGTGCCAAAGGCGCTTATTTGTATGATGAAGATGGAAACAAGCTGATAGATTATATCGCTTCTTGGGGACCTTTGATTTTGGGTCATGCCTACGAACCTGTAATCAATGCTGTTATTGAAAAGGCCAAGAAAGGCACTTCATTTGGTATGCCCACTGAGATTGAGACAGAACTTGCCCAGCTAGCGGTTTCAATGGTGCCCAATATTGATAAGATTCGATTTGTGAACAGCGGTACTGAAGCTTGTATGAGTGCGGTACGATTGGCACGGGGTTATACAGGGAATGATAAAATCATAAAATTTGCAGGCTGCTATCATGGCCATTCTGATTCCTTTCTGATTCAGGCGGGTAGTGGTGCTGTAACCTTTGGTAGTCCCAATAGCCCTGGAGTTACTCAAGGTACTGCAAAAGATACCTTGTTGGCCACCTATAATGATTTAGGGAGTGTAAGGGAATTGACCATTGCAAACAAAGGCGAAATCGCAGCCGTTATTATTGAACCTGTGGCAGGAAATATGGGTTGCATAATACCTACGGAAGATTTTATTAAAGGCCTCCGTAAACTCTGCACCCAAGAGAATATCCTTTTGATATTTGATGAGGTAATGACCGGTTTTCGTTTAGGTAGGGGAGGGGCTCAAGAGGTTTTAGGTGTTGATGCTGATATTGTAACATTTGGGAAAGTAATAGGCGGTGGTCTGCCTGTAGGCGCTTTTGCTGCACGAGCGGATATTATGAATAAATTAGCGCCAGATGGGCCTGTATATCAAGCAGGGACATTAAGTGGAAATCCTTTGGCCATGAGCGCAGGCTTGGCGATGTTGACCGAATTGAATAACAATCCAGCTATATTTAGAAGTTTGGCCGATAAAACAGCTTATTTGCATAAGGGATTGGAAACTGTGTTGGCTGAAAAAGGAATTCCACATCAAATAAACCGATTCGGAAGTATGATTTCCATTCATTTCACAGCTGAACCCGTTGTGGATTTTGGATCTTCCGCAAAAGGAAATAATGAGACCTATAAGAAGTATTTTCATGGTATGCTCGAACAAGGAGTTTATTTACCACCCAGTGCCTTTGAAAGTTATTTCTTGAACGATGCGCTTTCTTATGAAGATTTAGATGCAACAATAAACGCATTAAAAGTAATAGCCAACGATTTAAAATAAAAAAAAGGCGCTATTAGCGCCTTTTTTTTATTCAACTTTTATTCCCTTTCTTTCCTTTGGAATGCTTTCCTTTTCCTTTTCTATGTTCCCCTCTTTTTTTATGATGCATTTCCCATTGCTCGAACTGTTCAGTTGAAAGTATTTTTTTAAGTTCTGCCTTATGGGCTATTGCGGCGTCGAGTCGTTCTGCTCTCATCGCGTAATGTTCATCAGAAGTTCGTGCTGGTCTTTCAGTTGCTTCCTTTAGTGCTTTGCGCTCTTCCATTTTGGCTTTGCGCTTTGTCGCGTTATCTAAGTTCAATGCTTGAATCTTGCTTTGCTGGCTTGCCGTTAAATTTAAGTCCAAAGTCATTTGCTTTGTTTGTAGGGTGGCCATTTGTTCAGCAGACATATTTTTAAAGTCTCCTCTATTTCCTCTTTCACCTTTTTGTGCCATGGCTGTAAACCCTACCACAAGTGCTACTAATAAAATTACTTTTTTCATGTTATTTGTTTTATGATTTTGATATTAAGACCTAATGAGACTGTTTAGGTTTAATCCTTTTATTGCTTTTGTGATTTTTTTAACTGATATGTATAAACTATTCCCCATAAAAAAAGAGCCTGGTTACACCAGGCCCTTTTTTCTAGATTTGGATTTATTTGGGGTGTTTATTTAAGATTGGCAGTCTTGTCTAAGCTTACGCGCTCAATACTCAATTCCGCAATTTCTTGGTTTGAATTTTTCTTTTCACTTTGGCTGTCATTGTCCATAGCATAGTATGCAAATGCAGAAGCTAAAAAACAAGAGAAATAAACGAGACTTTTTATTTTGTATGACATGATCTAGGGGTTTTTAATTCTTTATCTAAGATATGGATTGTTCTACTTCATATTACCGGATTGTTGCGAAATGACCCATATGCTATTGTGAAAAGTCAAAATAATGTGGTTAAGCAAATTCGTTTATCGAACATATGTGAATTTCATCTTGTGATGGTGATTTTGGAGCATCAAATTGTATACTGATTTTGAGTAATTTTCGTAAATAATAACCTTAGGTGTAACATTTTAACTTTAACTCAGTCTTATAAGTAGAGAATTTTCATTTTTCTCCCGAAAGCTTTCGGGATTCGAATTAGTCTATTAATAAAGCCGATGCATTGCATTGGCTTTATTTTTTCACGGATATTGTACGTTATTTGACGATAATTGGTGCCTAAACCGGCTATTAACAAAAAAATAACATTAAAAAGTCGATTTGCTTCCTTCATAAGTTTCGCTACAAAAACTTACCGGGCAGCCAAGTGTAAACTCTGTGGATTGTGAAGTTGATAACGGAACAGAGTTGTTTTTGCGAAATTGATTATCGGACATGGCAAAAACCCTATCAACCAACCTATTAGCAACAATAATACCTGGTTAAAACTGTTATATCTTTGCTTAGAATTTAACCATAAGTGTTATGAATAAAAAAACGATTATACTAGGAATTACAGCGGGTATGTTTTTTGTAAACGGAATGTTTGCTCTTGACCCAACAACAGATAAAGAAAAATTTGATATTAATTCAATAACTTATATAGAAGATGAAGTTGAATTTGATTTAGGTTTTGATACTGCAGATTATCTTCCAGAAGATTTTGATGCGCATCATGTCTATTTTGATTTGAACGGAGTGCATTATATAGAAGAAGATTTTACCATCAAATGGAATACGAAAAAGTATCTTCCAAAAGAATTCAATGCTTACGCTTATCCTTCAGATGTGCAAAGCATCAATTTCTTGGATGAGTCTGATGATTTTGAAGTAGGATTTGATACTCAAGCGTATCTGCCTTCAAATTTTAACGCATATATGAAACTATAACGTATAGTTTGATTTATCTAAAACAAACCTCCATATTCATGGGGGTTTTTGTTTTTAAAATAGCATTGGAATCACAAATTGGAACATAACCACCAACAATGCCACTGCGATTAAATTTAGAATGATACCAACTCTTGCCATTTGATGTACCTTGATATATCCACTGGCAAAAACTATGGCGTTGGGCGGGGTAGCCATAGGGAGCATGAAAGCACAACTACTAGCCATAGTGACCGGTATCAATAAGTAAAGTATGGGTATCTCCAGCCCAATTGCAATGCCTGCCACCACTGGTGCCAAGACTGCTATCAAGGCTACATTGCTCATTAATTCAGTCATAAATAACATTAAGAAAATCAACAAAACCGCAGTAAATAAAATACTGATTTCACTAGCAGCAATTGCGTTAGCCACTAAATCAACAATACCACTTACAGACATGCCTTTGGCCAAAGCCAAGCCTCCACCAAATAAGATTAAAATACCCCAAGCCAACTTATGGGTATCTCCCCATGTGATGAGAAAGTCCCCTTTTTTGAGGTTATAAGGCATCACAAATAATGATACTGCTGCCAACATACTTATTATGGTATCGGATAGGCCAAGATCAGGAAATACCTTATTGATCAGCGTTCGGAAAATCCAAAGAAACACGGTCACTCCGAATATGGTTAAAACCATTTTTTCCTTACCGCTCATGGGCCCTAATTTTTTCAGTTCGGTATTGATTACCTCTTTGGAGGCCGCAAACTTCAATTGTTTATTGGGGAACATCCATTTCACCAATACCAAATAGCTTATCGCAATCATTGTAATAGAAAAGGGTACGCCTATCACCATCCATTTTAAGAAAGAGATTTCAATATTGTATTCATTCTCCAAAAGTCCGATCATCACAGAATTTGGAGGAGTGCCGATTACAGTGGCAATACCCCCGGCATTGGCCGAAAAAGCAATCCCCAACATTACGCTTAAAGCAAAATTCCTGTCGTTTTTTGTAAATCCATCTTCGTCATTGATCAATAGACCAATGACTGACATAGCAATGGGAAGCATTACCACAGTGCTGGCCGTATTGCTGATCCACATACTTAATGAAGCAGTTGCGATCATAAATCCTAAAACAACTTTGTTGGGTGTCGTCCCTGTAATTTTGATAATATTTAGTGCAATGCGTTTATGAAGATTTACTTTCTCCAAAGCCAAGGCCATTATAAATCCTCCAAAGAACAAAAAGACAATGGGGCTACCATAGTTGGCTCCTACATCAGCGATAGGCATAATATCAAGTAAAGGGAATAGAATTAGGGGCAATAGAGCTGTTACAGATATAGAAATTGCCTCAGTGATCCACCAAATAACCATCCAAAGTGCAATAGCTATGACCGCATCGCCTTCTTCAGAGACTATAACAGCTGGTAAATTGTTGAAAATAAAAAAGAGCACTGGCCCAAAAAAAAGACCCAATTTACGGCTGAGGTTCATATAAATCTATTAGTGCCCCTAAACTAAACTTTTTCTTTTAAAAAGTCATAGCTGCTTGAAATGAAATACATTGATCAATTCAAATTGAAGTTCTCCGATGCTAGTTAAATTTTTGGGCTGATTTAAGATTTTAGATGGACTGTTTTTGAGTCTCCTACAACCACAACCTGAATCAAATCATACTTCGACAGTGCCTTCATTGATTTATCCCATTTCTTTCCGCTTAAACCTGCTTGGCTTTTTAAGTCTGCCAAAGCCATTTGACCCTCTGGCTTAAGAAGGCTAATGATTGCTTTCTCTTCATCAGTCAATTCCACCTGTTTTTTCTCAGGCCTCATTTGTGGGAAGAAAATCACCTCTTGTATCGAGCTATTATTGGTCATAAACATCACCAGACGGTCTATGCCAATGCCAATACCTGAAGTAGGGGGCATGCCATATTCCAAGGCGCGAAGAAAATCATAATCAATGAATTGGGTCGCCTCATCATCGCCTTTTTGCGCTAGCGCCAATTGGTGTTCAAAGCGCTCGCGTTGGTCAATAGGATCGTTGAGCTCAGAATAGGCATTGGCCAATTCGCTCCCGTTAACCATTAGTTCAAAACGCTCTGTAAGTCCGGGTTTAGAACGGTGCGCCTTCGTCAACGGACTCATCTCTTTGGGATAGTCGGTGATGAAAGTGGGTTGTACGTATAAATGCTCACACTTCTCTCCAAAAATTTCGTCAATTAATTTTCCGCGGCCAAAACTCTCATCTACTTCTAAATGTAGCTTTTTGCACACTTCACGTAACTGGGCTTCATTCATTGTCGACACATCAAAACCGGTATGGGTTTTAATGGCATCCAGGATAGGTACTCTGGGGTAAGGGGCCTTAAAATCTATTTCCTTGTCACTCACGATTACCTTGGTACTGCCGGTAGCATCTTTAGCCACTTTTTCAAGTAATTGCTCTGTCATGTCCATCATCCAATTGTAATCTTTATACGCCACGTACAATTCGATCATTGTGAATTCGGGATTATGGGTTCGGTCCATACCTTCATTCCTAAAGTCCTTGGCAAATTCGTATACCCCATCAAACCCTCCGACAATCAAGCGTTTTAGGTATAACTCATTGGCAATTCTTAAATATAGGGGAATGTTCAGCGCATTATGATGGGTAAGAAAGGGTCGTGCAGCGGCACCTCCTGGAATAGGCTGTAAAATAGGGGTTTCTACCTCTAAATATCCCTTGTCATTTAAAAACCCACGTATGCTATTGGTGATCTTGGTTCGTTTAATAAAAGTTTCTTTCACTGCAGGGTTTACCACCAAATCAACATAGCGTTGACGGTACCGTAATTCTGGGTCGTTGAACTCATCATATATATTACCTTCGGCATCTTTCTTTGGAAGTGGTAAAGGTCGCAATGCCTTACTCAGCATAGTAAAATCTTTTACCATTACGGTTTTCTCACCGACTTGGGTAGTGAATAAATCCCCTTTAATACCTATAATGTCCCCAATATCCAAGAGTTTTTTATAAACGTCATTGTATTTGGTTTTATCCTCACCAGTACAGATTTCATCTCTGTTAAAGTATACCTGAATCCGACCTTCACTGTCCTGCAACTCGGCAAATGATGCCTTGCCCTGGATGCGACGCGACATCAATCTTCCTGAAATGACCACCTTTTTGCCCTCTGTATAGTTTTCCTTGATGTTCTTAGAATTGGTGTCAACAGGATATAGAGCTGCTGGATATGGGTCAATGCCCATTTCCCTTAATTTAGTCAATTTTTCCCTTCTAATTACTTCTTGTTCCGAAAGTTGCATATTCTGATTGTTAAAGCTGCAAAATTACATTATTTAAAAAAAGAGAAAAGCTACTTTTCAATTATTACGACTATTTAATGACTTCTATTCTTGATTTATGATAAAAATCATAGAATTAACTCGAAAACAGTAGTTGTTTTGCAGGGTTATATTGATTGGTTTCAAAAAACCGATATTAATTTATATATAACTTTTGGTCCAAATAAGAAGGATCAGAATAAACTGTTTATTTGAATCTTTAATTTTATACTAAATGAAAAATATTATTATTGGTATCATCGCTGTTTTAGGTTTTAGTTTTAGCGCTTTAGGGCAAGATTTGGCCCCTTATATTAAAATTGTTGAGACGAATGAGTCCATTCAACAATCTTCCGACAAGATCATAAATGCACTAAAAGAGAATTCATTCCAGGTATTGGGTTCTTATCATCCTGCCAACAGGAGTTCTTTAAAAGTGATTGTCTTTACCCGAACCGATTTAAAAAATACAGTCATAAAAGTAGCGGATAGAGGAGCTCTGGCAGCAGCATTTAAAGTGGGTCTGGTACAGAAAGAGGGAAAAGTCACTATTTCCTATACAAATCCTGATTATATCTTAAGGGCTTATTTAAGGGATAATTACAAGACATACAAAAGTACCTTTGAAAAGTTCAGTGCAGATTTGAAAACGACTTTTTCGACTATTGGTAGTGATTTTGTGCCCTTTGGAGGGACTGTGGAAGCCGATAAATTGAAAAAATACCACTATAAAATAATGATGCCTTACTTTACCGATCCGGTAAAACTTAATGAATTTGCTTCCTTTGAGGAAGGTCTGAAAATAATCGAAGATAATTTGAAGGCAAAAAAAGGGAATACGGTCCAAGTATACAAATTGGTGTATCAAAATAAGAAAATTGCGGTCTTTGGTGTTGGCCTAAAAAGTAAGGAAGATGGTGAATCCCATTTTTTACCTATAATAGGTGCGGATCATGCAGCGGCTTTACCTTACGAAATTATATTACAGGGTAACAAAGCAACTATGTTGCATGGCAAATACAGGATTGCTTTGCATTGGCCAGACCTGACCATGGGTACATTTATGAAGATTATGAGTACCCCTGGTGATATTGAGGATACCCTCGAAGGACTATGCGAACCCTCAAATACACCAATCGGTTCAAAATAAAACTCCCCCTGTCTTATTTTAAGACAATTAGTTTTTTAAGAAAAGGCCCTTCAATTTTGAAGGGCCTTTGTTGAATTTTGTTGTAACAAAATGGGTAATTTTACGTCAAATAAGTACATCAATCAGTCCCGCTGAAGAGCAGGATCAATCAAAATCCTACAACTATGAGTTTTATTCGTGTCTTATTGGCCATTATATTTCCGCCCTTGTCCGTCATCGGGAAAGGTTGTGGTTCTTTCTTAATTGTACTTTTGCTGACCTTTTGCGGTTGGGTCCCTGGGGTAATTGCGGCTTTGGTAATTTTGAACAATCCCAACTGATCTGTATAGATTGCAACAATAAATAAGGCTGTTGCTCACCCATGTCAAAAACCATAGCAAAATATTACACTTTTACAGGTTAATCTTTAGGGTTGGCATCTTTAGTTTGTACAATGTGCTATATACAGGTGAAGTTCTACATGATGTATTGGTCTGATTAGGATGATGGATCAATGATGTCCACGAATTAGGTGTGGATCTTCAATGATATTTATTCTGCGTAGTTGGGTGTATAGGGCTGACCTGTAAGAATTTTGAGCATATCCTTTTCCAAACTTTCCAACGGCATTTCCACAATACGGTTGACCTCTTTTCCGTCTTTTACAAATATAAATGTCGGTACATAGTTGATATTCCAGCCCTTTTTTTCTTCGGCAGGATTTTCCTTATCCCTGTCCATGGCCACCATTTCCAGATTGTTAATAGGGAAATCTGCTGCTTGCAAGATTTTAATAAAGTTGGGAACTTCCCTATGGCTATCACTACACCATGTACCAAGGAATAACTGAATGCGGTGTTTTTTTAGTTGTTGTTTTAATTGTTCCAGTAGGGCCGTATTGGGCTGGTAGCTGTCATGGTTATTTTTGAACCATTCCTTGTACGGTTCTTTTTGTAGCGCTTGTAGATTGATTTCCCCTAACAGAATAAGCTCACCCTCTTTATCGACAACTTCAGTGTAGTTGTTCTGTTTGCAGGAAACAAGGAAGGTGGCGACAATAAGAAGAGACAGAAATTTTATCATGGTTCTTGGTTTCTATTTGGAGTACAAAATTACAGAATAAAAGGGTCTGGGAAAGTATTTTTCGATTGAAAGTGTATAGAATGAATGAAGGTCAATTTGTTAGCAATGTAATTTGTTTTAGGTCATTTTATTCCCACCCTTGTCCGTCATCGGGAAAGGTTGTGGTTCTTTCTTAATTGTACTTTTGCTGACCTTTTGCGGGTGGGTCCCCGGGGTCATTGTGGCTTTAGTTATTTTAAATAATCCCAACTAGGTGAAACCTTGCGATGGTATCAAAAAATATTTTTGATACATAAAGGACCTGTTGATACTAGGTTGTAAAAATCTTTCCCCAGCCCTAAAGGCAGGATTTTTTCTAACTTTATGCATGATACTAATACTTGACGGTAAAGAAAGTTAAGAATTCTTGTTGCAAGACCTTTTCATTTTCCAATGAAAGAAACTAAAAATATATTGAAAGAAGAAGGCATGCATGCAGGTGCACTGGCCGGCAAATTTAAATTCGCAAGACTACTTAGGAAGTTAGAAACTCCCCAAGAACAAAAACTTTGGAATTTTCTTCGAACCAAACCGAAAGGTATAAAGTTTCGTAGACAACATCCGTTTAAAGATTATATCTTTGATTTTTACTGTCACAAAGCTAAACTAGTTATTGAGTTGGATGGTCATCAACACAAATCGAATCAACAATATGACAAGGACCGTACTGAAGTTATTGAAAGTTATGGTCTAAAGGTCATTCGATTTGAAAACAGGGAGGTCGATGATAACTTTGAAATAGTAATTAAAAAATTGATGAAATATATGAAAATTAGCATTAAATAGACTATTGTTTTTTTTTATAGGTAGGATGAACAAAATTGTTGCTTTACAAGATCTAGGACTAAAGGATTATAAGGAAACTTGGGATTATCAAGAACTTTTATTTCAAAAAACCGTTGACCTCAAAATCAAAAATAGGAGGGAAGAATCAGATTTCGCCACTCCCAATCATTTGCTTTTTGTGGAGCATCCCCATGTGTATACCTTGGGCAAAAGTGGGGACATTGATAATTTGTTAGTAGATGAAAAGGCACTTGCCGAAAAAGGGGCGAAATTCTATAAAATAAATCGAGGGGGCGACATAACCTATCATGGTCCTGGCCAGATTGTGGGTTACCCTATTTTGGATTTGGACAATTTTTTTACCGACATACATAAATTTCTGCGTTTTTTAGAAGAAACGGTCATATTAACCCTTGCCGAATACGGATTAAAGGCAGAACGTTCCAAAGGGGAAACCGGTGTTTGGTTGGATGTGGGTACACCGTTTGCCCGGAAGATCTGTGCCATGGGTGTTCGTGCCAGCCGTTGGGTGACCATGCATGGCTTTGCATTGAATGTAAATGCCGACCTAGGTTATTTTGATCTGATGATACCCTGCGGAATCAAAGGCAAGGCGGTCACTTCCTTGAATGTGGAATTAGGAAAACAAGAAGTTTCAACAAATGAAGTCAAAGAAAAGTTGCTCAAACATTTTGCGGACTTATTTGAAGCAGAAATAGTAAATCAAAAAACCACAACATTTTAGTTGGTAGTTTTTAGCGTTTTATAATTAATTGAGTTATTATTTTTCACTGTTGTTTAACTGCTAATTCCACACTGATTTGGCTCCTTAATTCTTGATTTTCAAATACTTTTGACAGTTCACGTTTAAAAGCCGTTGCAAGTTTTTTGGTATAAAATTTTGAGAATTGAAATTGGTCCATACGTCTTAAAACACCTTGAATCCCAACAGTGGTCACTTCAAAATAAATTTCATTCGACTCTTGTTTGGAATTTAAATGAACTATTAACGATTTTTGACCTTCCCAGACCACTTTATGGAGCATTACATCTGATGTTCTGTGGACACTGCTGTATGCATTTTTTTTTGATTTGATTATGATTGTTTTAGTACTATCAAATGAAATTTTTAACTGCAGCAAGCCCATGGAATCCAGTTGAAAACTTGCCGATGTTGAGTTTGTTTTTTCAATGTCATAGATCCAATAGATGGGTCCTATATATGGACCTGGTTTAGGCTTATTACTTTCAGATTCAACTAATTTTATTTTTTTTGCGGGCTTTTCTAGACTTATGGCTTGTTTGGTATTTAAAATGTTGACCGTACCTGTATCCTTGGCAATATGGAATTGAAGAGTAGGGGCCACTTTTTTGTTGAGGTCATCAACCATTTTATTCGTCACAACGAGTTCATTCTGCGCTTTGACATTAAGAGCCATGAACGTCAATAACAGCACCATATAAAATTGTTTTGCATTCATTTAATTGGTTTTTAGCTTAAAAACCTCGGTTAGATCATCGGTTCTATTAGTAAGGCGTCACCAAAATCTCCACCCTTCTGTTTTTTGCCCTGTTTTCATCAGTATCGTTCTGTACGATGGGATTTGATTCCCCATAGCCCACTTCTTTCCATTTAAAAGCAGGCTTATTGATAGCCTTTTTAAGTTCTGCTGCAACGCTAGCCGCCCGCTTTTGCGATAAGGTTTTATTGGTAGTGTCACTACCCACATCGTCTGTATGGCCTTCAACGGTGATGGTGCCCTTTTTCAAATTTTTCATCTGTTCGGCAAGTTCATGGATGGCCAAAATCCCTTCCTCTTTTAACACATGTTTCCCGGTTTCAAATAATACGGCGCTATCCAAATTCATACGCAGAGCCCCTCCAATGGCGGCAACGGCATCAATATCTGCTCCTGGTTGTCCGCTTTGAGTGTCCAAATCCGTAAAACGAATATAATTAAAAGTCTCCCCTGGTTTTACATAATCCTTAATGTCGACGAAAGCAGTACCTCCCTCAATCTTTCCCACGTTAACCCATTCTTGTCCGTTTTTGGATATTTCCAGATTGGTAGGTTCTATCTCCCCTATTTCAAACACATAAATATCCGGCCCATTTACATCCAATATGGCATTGTCTTTAAAGAACAAAGTAAGAATGCCTTCGATGCCCAATACAGCACAGTCCGTTATTACATTGGCATCCCCTTGTGCTGGACCAAGCCCTTTTTCAGGAGTGCGGCCTGAAGGCCGGCCGGGTTGAAAAGCCACAACTGAGTCAGCAAAAGATAATTTTCCCAATGGTAGATAAACCATCGCTTTGCGGGAATCAATAAAAGTATCTTCTGTTGTTTCATCCAAAGCGAACCAAGAAGGGTTGTCTTTATAGAATTTCTCTTTTGCTTGCTGGGCCCTTTTTTTAAAACTTGCGGTCCGCACCATGGCTTTCTCCTTACTCTCCTTTATCAATTCCAAAAAATTATTGGAAGCTTTTCCGCTTTTTATATAGGCTTCTACCTCGGGGTTGTTGAGGTCATTTTCTATTTCTTCTGCATGTTTTACACTTACAATATTGTCATCGGGCATCAGGTTTAAGGAAAGGTCCACTTCATCTTCAGAGACTCCCGCAATCTGGGCAAAAGTCTTGCGAAGGGGCTTACCCTCCTCACTTTTTAAGTAGGCTATATTGAGTTCACCGCTTGAGGTAAACAGACCTTGACTGGTGGTATCTTGGGTAACGCCTGGGTTTAAAAGGCCTCCCATAACGTTCAAAAGGCCGCCCATATCAATTTCAGGTTCTTCCGGTTCAGCATTTTTGGTGTTGGCTGCTTCGGACACCGCAATGGTGTCCTCTTTAGACTCTTTTGTGTCGGTTTTACAGGCATATAAAATGCAACCGAAAAAGCAGAGTATAGTGATTATCTTTTTCATGATTATTTATTTATAGGAAACGTAACGTACCTTCATAAATTCATAGTAAATAAAGCCTGAATGGCTGTACCAATTTTCGTATCCCAATTTCTGCTCGCATTCGTCGATTCTTATCAAGGCGTTATATAATTTTTCGATGAGTTCCTTGTATTTGTTATTGTAAGTGATATCAAATTTTTCAATGGATTTTATTACTTTCGCTCTTTCTGTTTGCCATACAAGGCCGGAAACTCCATGAACACCCGAAAAATTATCTCCAAAGGAAATTCCGAAATCGGTCACTTTTTTGGTATGCTGCGCAATTTTTAATAATTTCCCTAAAGCATATCGCTGTTTTTTAAGTTCTGCGTAGGCTGCTTCTAAACATTTACAACCTTCCTCGGTTTCATCTTCGTCTTGGATGCTAAATATTGGTAAGAAGCTGGCCTTTGATGTGCTACTATTTAATGTTGAGCCATTCCCATATCTAATTGGTTTTCCGTCCTTATCATATTTTGGTTTTTTGGGGTCGGGGTATTTTATTGGCTCACCATTCTTATCATATTTAGGTTTTTGTGAATCGTCATATTTTATAGGTTTACCGTTATTGTCATATGCAGGTTTATCATCACTACTATAGTTTATGGGTTTACCGTCTTTATCGTATTTTGGTTTAGGTTCGGTAGAGCTTTCGTCATATTTTATTTCATTCCCCTTTATATCATACTTAGGTCTGTCACTATCTTGATATTCTATTGGCTTTCCATCCTTGTCGTATTTAGGACGGTCCCCTTCTGGATATTCTATGGGATTACCATCGGCATCGTATTTTGGGTGATTAAAATCGTCGTGCATGATGTCTTTGCCAAAAAGA
>Ga0316189_10000387_pt1 | contig 43554 bp, 58 predicted proteins | sample LowCovwburrow_MG_FD_204930 | JGI IMG/M metagenome (GOLD analysis project Ga0316189, IMG submission 204930) | Coastal sediment microbial communities from Maine, United States - Lowes Cove worm burrow | ecosystem: Environmental > Aquatic > Marine > Coastal > Sediment | place: USA: Maine... | reverse complement strand
TGGGCATCATTATAAGAGTGAATTTATTGGCGTGTAGAATAAGTTCATCTCCAGCCTCATTCCAAGAAAAAATATGCTTAAAAACCTCAGGGGCATTTTCAAAATCGGGCTGGAAAATAAAGTTAGTCCGTATCTTCTCCAGTTCTCCGTATTTACTTAAAAAAGCTGTACGACGTGTGATGATGGCAACAATACCTCGATGCACCCAAGGAATTTCGGTAGGAAACCAATCTTTTAAAAAAGTGCGTAGGAATAGAACCGGGTCAAGATAACATTCCGAGGCTAGTAGCGAGCGTTCATCTTTCGAGAGAGTTTTATTAGGTGAAGTCATTTAAGGCCTAAACCCCCTACAAGATTTGTGAGGTTGGCTGGGCGGGCAAAACCAGATATCCCAAAAGCATCAATTATTTGAGGGGAAAGTCCCACGGCTTTCCCAACTTCAGCTACAGGTTTTTGACCTGCGGTGCCGAGAGTAATATCTGATCGCCCGCCCATAGCAAGAGCTAAGATGACCGAATCTAATCCTGTTAATGTAGATCCCGGCATGTTATGCCCCCGCTACAACGGGAAGGGAGCCGTTCTCCCCGTTGTCTACTACTGAAGCCAAAGTGGCTAAAAATGAAGCAAGCTCAGCTTCAGTATTGCCTAAGAAATGCCACAGCATAGGTTTGGTTTCGTCCAGGGGTAGTGCCCAGGGCTTGACCATTGCTACACGGTTGACGTTGGATAATTTTTTCGCCGCCTGTACATGGAGAATTGGGCGATTGTAGTATTGCGCAAGTAGAGGGGCGTAAAGTTGTTTCATCTGCGCCCAACCTTTTGAAACTTGAGTTAACTTACACTCAATAAGAATAATTGGCGCCTCGTCATCTTCAGGGAGTATATACGCATCAGGTTGGGCAAATCCAGGTCCATTTGCATCTTCGAATTCAAACCAAGGCTCAACGAAAAGTTCTCCCTGGAGGTATCCCCTGGATATCGCCTCTTTAAGACATTTAAAGGCTTTTTTCTGGAAGGTTAAACCCTCTTGTTGAGCTGTTGTGGCGGCTTTCTTTGCGCCGCCGAAGGGAGGTTTACCTGTCCACAGATCAGTCCAAATAAGGCTTTCCAGCCTTCGGTGGCGAATTCGATCTGGGCGAGACGGAAGAGGTTTAGGTGAATGAAGACTCATGATGAAGATCCCTCCTCTAGTAAGATTTCGCCCATTATCACTTTCCCTGTTCGGTCTTGTAGGGCAGCTTTTAAGTCGTCAAGAGTTTCTTTAGTGAGATGCTGAACCGAGGTTTCGGTTTTAGTTGAGGGACCAAACCCGGTCCGATCCAGCCCCAGTTTGGCAATATCAAGAAGTTCTGAAGTTTTAACCTCATCAGGGGCGTCAATAATGCGCTCGCTTAAAACGCCTACAGCGTCAAGAGAGAGTCCAGCTAGTCTGGATTTGACATTAACAAACGCTTCTTCTTGCTGCTCAGCGTAAAAAGCCAGAAGATCTCGAAATGCCGGATCGTTTTTTAATATGGATATTCTGCTAGCACTATAACCTGTAATTTGTGAAACCTCGATGTTTTTAAGGCCTGATGCCAGCAACCGAGCCATTTCATGATGACTGTCCCGAAGCTTTTTTAACGGAGGGGTTCCGACAGGTTCAGTTGCAGATGTAGTGGCAGCTGCATAGATATCCCCCGCTTCGAGGTTCCTGACAAAAAGCGCCTTAAGAGGAAGCTTACGTCCCACAGGCTTAAGCCCGAGCGAGCCTAATGCGGCCTCAGGGGAGATATCATCCAACAAATTTTCTAAATCAAATTCTTCTTCGGACTCGATATTTTCAGGCTCAATAGACATTTTTTTCTCCGGCTCACGGGAGGTACTGTGAAAGGAAAAATTCTCGCCCCTTCTTTTTATAGTATGGGGTAACAGAAAATAAAAAGCAAGTATTTTGTTTAGCGGATGGATTAAAGCCATACTTTTCCTTAAAATTTCCAGTTTGGTAAATTGGCCCCCTTGGACGCCCGCCCGAGGTCGAGGGGGGAGGCGTACCCCCCTTGGAGTTTTTTCCTAGTAAGCCTCTAACTGTTACACTTTTATACAAAAAACCTGCAACATAACTTTGACTTGGCTGTCTAACTGTATATAATGGAAGACAAGCAAAAACGGTAGCCTGACCGCTTCAGGCACTTAGAAAACAAAGGGTAAACAGATGGAACTCTCTAAAATGAACAAGGCTGAATTGATCGAAGCATTGTCTGCTCTTCAAGCCAAAGCCGAAGAAGGAATCCACAGTATTGATAACGAGACGGTAAGGGTAGTTGTTGAAATTCCGCACAAATTTGAGGTGAAGAAGGGGGAAGAGACTTTCTTTATCCGGGCGGAAGAAATCAAACCAGCGGGCTATCGGCATTTGTTGGCATTTGGTTTTAAGCAAGCTGTGACCGATGCATATAATAGCCCTGGGAAGAACGGGAACACGGAAGACAAGACCGCAGCAGCACACACCAAGATGAGGAACATTGCCGAGGGGAACGTTGGCGGAGGTGGCAGGGAATCCGATCCTTTCTTGATTGCGGTCAAGGCAGATGTCCTTCAGATTTTGCGGCAAGTGAAGAACAAGGAAACCCAAGCCAAGCACACGGCAAAAGAAGCTGGCGCGAAAATGCGAGACTTGGGCGGACCAGTAGCAGCCATGCGGAAAGTGTGCGGGCTGCTAGGGAACGACGCTGATAAGGTCTTGGCGGAAATCAAAGCCAGGGTGGAAAACACCACCTCGGTTGATATTGACCTTGATATCTAGAATTTTTAAAAAATCCCCTTCGGCTTGGTTAGTGGAGGGGATTTTTCTTTCTAGTTAAAGTACAAAAGTTTTGTGTTATTAAAACCATTTCCCCCGAGCATTGTACACCTAGGAATCCTTTTTCAGTTAGCCCAAGTCGCGAAAAGCCCAGCGGACGCCCTAAAGACGGCCCTATATGGAACTCCCCCCCCAGTTCTTTTAAGTCCACATGAGTAAGCCCCGAGAGACATCCATACCACTAGCGCCGCCCATGTTCCCCGCTAACCCACCGCCGCCACTATCCATTGATCCACCCCACAAACCGCCACGTTGCCACGAAACAAAGTCACCAAGCCACTAACCCACAAGGATTTTACCCCCGTTTGAAGTATTCCAACCAGCCCTCCCTCTATACATTCTGCATCAACCTCCATCAACCTCTATCATCGTCTATTGCTCTATTTAGATATTTGGACATTTTTCCAAAATCGGGAAGCATTTGAGGTCTCTGGAGTTGTACAGTATTTATTTGTTATTTTTTTTTAATTTAACAACTACAAGAAGGACAACCCTAAGAAAGGCAAGGCCCGAGCAAACGACCAAATATCTAAATGGAGAAATGTAGGTTGATGTAGGTTGATGGAGGACTATGGAGGAAATAGACCACATAAGCCCTGCCAATAAAGTATTCCTCCTAACCAACCCCATTGACTCCTGGGCGGCTTCGTGGTATAAAGGGGGGCAATCAAAATTGTAAGAAAGTAAAAAACGGGATGGCCTCGGGAATACCTCCAAGGAGCCCCACACCACCAGGAGCCTGACATGTTGCAAATTATTCAACGTAAAATTCAAGTCGCCAAAAAAGAAATTCAAACCCTTGAAAACTTCTCAATCCCGATAGACCTTGTACCGCTCCTGGATAAAATCCACTTCGAGCTTCGCGACTACAACATCCACCATTACCCTAAGCTTCGATACGCACACACAGACTTTACCGGCAAAGCTATTTTTACAGACTCGCTTTTTCTAAAAACCGAACATTTCGAATCTGTTTTAATGCATCCGACATTTGAACTCATGGAGGATACTTCTGGATATGCTATTGTTAAAGCATATTCAAATACTGCCATATGCAAGCTTACTCTTTATGTTAATATGCCTCAAGAATATCATGAAACTCTAAATCGACTAGGCCATATTACCTTAAACAATATTGTATCATCTTCACTAATCTGTGATATCGAAGAAAAAATCAATTTCTAACCGAAAGAGCCCACACCATGAAAAAAAATCCTAATTACCATAGCGACGAGCCAAGCTACATTTGCGCCCTAACTGGGCAGGTGGAATTATTAGATCGACAAAACCAAACAAAACCCGATCCTCGCAACGAGCCTTGGTTGGACGCCTCACAACCTGAAAACATCGATCTACCGTACTTACCTCCCCTGCCGGTAAAAAGGCGCACCATGCTCGAACTAACCATCCATGAAACCCTACTAGATGTTGGTCTTACCGAGGGGCACGCTGAAATAATCACTGACGCCATCCAAAGGCGGCTTTGTGGTATGACTCTCGGCGAAATTATTCAAAGGAATTAACAATCATGCCAAAATACACAAAAGAACAACTCGTATGTATGTCTCAAGGGCGCTGCCCTATATGCACACGATTGCTACTCCCTCAGGTAGAAAAAGAGTCTGAAACCACAGAAGCCTGGGGACAAGTCAGCACTCAAAAAATAATCCGCATCAGGACTTGGCTTGAGTGCCCTATCCACGGGGAACTTTAAAAAATCCCACGAGGAGATAAAAATGTCACACAAACAATTAGCAATAAACACAATCATGCAATTAAAACAACTTCGGGGGGCTAAACTTGAAAAAACACCTAAAGGCAAAACAATTTCCCCTCTGCACATCTACGTCCTTTTTGCGCAAATGTCGCAGCTACATAAAATCATATTAAACTGGAAATATTGTGAACTTGAGTGCTCAACACATGAGCTTAGCCACAACCTACCTAAAAAAATACACCTGCAGAATAAACCCCCCAAGGACATATACAACAGCTTACTATATCTAACAATGAGTGAATTTGCGAAGCCCTTAATGTGCTTAACATGCAAAGGCAGACATAGACTACACCCCTGCCCAAGTTGCAAAGGCTCAGGCCACCGAAAAATCTCAGGTCGCCGCAAAGCTGAACTTCTCGGAATAAATGAAAGCACCTACCGAAGAAAATATGCGACTTTTGTCACCACACTTGAGTCTTTCCTCCAAGAACAAGAGCACTTAGCCTTGTTATCACTTACCCAAAAATTAAAATGACCGGAGCCCTCAAAAATGAAAAATCCTTTAGCCAACATCGACTCAACAATTCCCTGGTCTAAGCACCAGTTAGACTTTTTTACTCAATGCGCCACAACCAAAACAAGTATAGCACTTAACGCGGTCGCCGGCTCAGGCAAAACCACCACCCTCGTTGCTGCCGCCACACTCTTCAACAAAACCCTCGCCCTCGCCTTCAACAAAAAAACCGCCTTGGCACTAGCTGAACGGCTTCCCCCAGGAGCCGAGGCCAGAACCTTTAACAGTCTTGGACACCGAGCCTGGGCACAACACCTGCGTGCCCAGTTTATCTCAATCCCGATTTTCTTAGCAAATACCAAAACAAACGCCGTTGCTCGAAGCCTTTATCAACTAAACTGGTTCGAAGATCTATCGCGAGACGAGCGGCTAAATATTAATAAAATTGTGGCTTTAGCCAAAACTTATGGCTGGGTTCCACCATCTGTCGAGGGCGCTTTCTCCCTTCTCGACTTTTCAAATTTCTTAGAAAAATTAGACTATCACGGAATCCCCCATACAACAGCTGACACAGACATTGCAGCCGCCATCCTCAAGGAATCAATCCACTGGGCTTTTGGCAACGCTCCTGCCAAAAGTCACTCAGGAAAGTCATACCCCTTCTTAGATTTCAACGATCAATTATACCTCCCAACAATTTTCAAGTTAAAGCTTGCCCAATACCCAACCATCCTTGTTGACGAGGCGCAAGATCTATCCCACATCCAGCATGAAATGATTTCCAAATCACTCGCCCCTGAGGGACGCCTTATAGCTGTAGGAGACCCTTATCAAGCAGTCTACGGGTTTCGCGGAGCCTTGGCGGATTCTTTTCAGTCTCTCAAGCGAAGATTTAAAATGACAGAACTTCCGCTGTCTGTCTCCTTCAGGTGCGCCCAAAATGTAGTTCTTGAGGCTCAAAAAATCGTACCACACATTGAGCAGTCGGCCTCAGCACCTAAAGGAGATGTTATCCATTGGGCAGATACTGAATGGAATTTTAGTATCAACAGCATGCCCCGAGGTTCTGTGATTCTGTGCCGTTTTAACGCCCCTTTAGTTACTCAAGCCTATGAAGCCCTGAAAGCTGGTCGAGGTATAAACTTCCCAGGGCGGGACATTGCCGCAGGGCTCGTCGGGCTAATTAAAAAATTACCTAGCGTCTCTCAGGCGGCCATCGATATCTGGAAACGATCCGAGCTTTCCAAAGCCTCCAATAACCCAACCATCCAAGCAACCGTCGAAGACAAAGCAGCTATTCTCACTGTAATACTTTCTCAAACAAATGCCTCAACTAAGCCTGAACTGGCAAGAGAAATTGAAAGACTTTTCTCGAGGGACGATCCTGATATCACCTTTTCATCCATCCACCGTGCCAAAGGCTTAGAGTGGCCCGACGTCTTCATTCTTAATTCCGATCTCATCCCCTCAAAATATGCCGAGTCTGAGTGGGAACATGCTCAAGAAGATAATCTCCTTTATGTTGCCATAACAAGAGCAATAACAAATCTCCACTACATCAATTAACCAAAAAAAGTCAAAACAGGCAAGGACGCCTCCCGAAAGACTTCCTACGACGATATCGAAATCTAAAAAAAAAAAGGATAAACTAGGCATGGACTCTGTAACTAAAAAAGCCTTACAAGGCTCAATCGAAAAATGGGAAAAAGTTGTGTCAGGGGAAATATCAGCGCGTGAAGCCACCAACTCAATAAACTGCCCTTTATGCCGGTTGTTTAGCAAAGGCCTAGCCTTGTGTATTTCTTGCCCTGTCTGGGAGGATACATGTCTATCAGAGTGTAAGGGTACTCCATTTGTTGAATTCAGCCGAGCCTGGCTAGACGGCTCTACAAATCTTACCAAACTAGCCCAAGCCGAACTTGACTACCTCAAGAATCTCTATAAAAAACTTTGCCCGGAGGACTTTCCCAATGCCAGCGCCTAAATCAGAACTAGCTTACGCAGCCCCATTAGGCGTCCTTGAACGGGCTATTGCTGCCCCTCGAGGAACCTGCGCCTCCTTCCAAACCTCTGGTCAAGCACTGAATTTCCGCCAGCGTCTATACACAGCCCGCAAAGCGCAGCGCAAGCTTAACAACAAAATGTATCCCCCAGACCACGAACTACACGACGCTAGCCCTTATGACAGTCTCACGTTTATTCTTAAAGATTGGGCCGAAGAACCGCACAGTGCCCGCGTCCCCCACTTGCTACACGAAGTTTGGGTGGTGCATGATCCAGACCTTGCGGCCGAGGTTTCATACAACCTCACAGAACTCTAAAGGATTCAAAATGATCTTCCCTCAACCTGCAGATATCATTGAGAAGAGCCTAAAATCGACCCCAGTTGAAAGCCCTCTGCTGAGAAAGTCCTCGCCAACTCACCCTGCGTTAAAACATACCTCGGCTCTGGTTCTACGCCCATACAAAACCCTCGATGGAACCCTAGTGGCAAAAGTTCAAGTCGCCGGAGGACACAGACTAGGGCACATCATTCCCCAGGCAGGTTCGTACCTCGAGTTCATTCTTTTCTTGGTGTGGGCACATTACCACCGCGAGCATTTCGCACTACAGTCAAACACGCCTTTTTTGCTTGATTTCTACACCAAAGCCCAACACGACTCAGCGGGTATGTGGGCTGGACGCCCGGTGACTCTATCCCTGATTCGAGACTATTACCTCAACCAAGGCATTTATGAAACCAAAACAACCAGCTTAAGTATAGAGGAGTTAGACCTATGAGAACTATTTTAGAGGGGAGGGAGTGGCTGGTGCCATAAGTGCGACGGGGCCTGTAAACCACCAATCCCGGACAATGAGTTCAGAATGCCTGTGGAGTAAGAGCCATACCGTATAAAATACAAACGTATGGTCCCAGGATATGGCCCAATCTCCCCGCTAACTAAACCCCTTGCATATCCGATCAAGATGTGATATCATCTATACAAATGATCGGCCAACCGGCCTTAACCACCAGGGAACAATCAGTTAATTCCCACAGGAGACGCAAAATGAAGTTTACTCAGAAAACCCCAAAAGCTGATATCACCATTCAGGGCCAAAAGTATCAAGTGCCCCAGCCCTATGCACCTGAACATGTCTGCACCGAGGCTGAGGCGAAAGCCCTCAACGGCCTTATCGCTGAAAACGCCCGCAACAACTTTGCCCGGCGACTTAAGAAGATCAACGAAGAAAACGGCAAGCTGGCTGAAGGTGTAGAACCGCAGCCCATGCCTTCTCAGGCCGAACTGGACGACTATCTCAAGTCCTATGAAATCGGCGCCAGAAAAATCGCAGTGCAATTGTCCCCCCTGGACAAAGAAAAGAAACGCCTCGCATCCGAAATGCTCACCACAGCCCTCCGAGCCAAAGGTCGCCAGAAGAAAGACCTTACCACCGAGGCTGTCGAGGGACTCTTGCAGCAGATCCTCACCAAATACGAAGCAACCATCCACACCCAGGCGGAGTCCAACATCGCTCTCCGCTCCCAGATGGGTGAAATCGAACTCGACTAACACCCCGCCCGCGTCAGCAAAGGGACTTTAGAAAGGAAGCTGCTCCACCAGCATCTTCAAAGAAGTCTTAACCTCACCGGGAATTCAAGCGCCCATTAGGGGAGGAGGATCAACCAAGCCTCCTCCCCCTTTAAAAATATTTTAAAAACATTAACCGGGAGCCAACCCATGCCATTCAAGATTTATAAAATCTATCCCACTAATTATACCTTTGGCTATGATACTTTCGATTCAGCAATTGTCATTGCTGACAGCACTAAAGAGGCCAGCAACATACATCCCTGCACTGGCAAGCCGCTAAACAAAAATAATACAAGTAATTATGGTTGGCCTACTTCCCTCGATCAAATAACAGTTGAGCACATTGGATACAGTACTGCGACTCATCCAGGCGTTATTCTAGCGTCTTACAACGCTGGTAAATAAAGGCCGTCAAAATGTCTGATAATCAAAAAATAGTCCAAGCACTTATATATTCAGCTATAGATTCCCCTTTAGGTATTCTTGTCGAGACAAATGATCCTAAAGCGTTCCGAGCTAACTATTACTCAGTTCGCGCCCAATTAAAAAAACGAGGCATTACCGAAGCTGAGGATATTCAAATACGTAACCACCCGGACGATCCGAATAAACTTCTTCTCATCAATAAAGCTCTCGTCAAGCAAAATCAGGAGCCTGAGCATGGCTAGGCGTAAAGACCATTCACTAATTAAAGTAACTTTCAATGTTAAAGTTGACGACTGGGAGTTACTTGAGCGATTTTATCCTCAAATAGGCAAAACTGTCGCAGCTCGACGAATTCTTAATAACTTTTGTAACGCCTTACGCCAACGTGAAGGAGAAGCCCATGACAAATTTACCATTAATCAAACCACCAAACTCTGACGACATTGTCGAAGTATTTTCTCGAGACCCACTCGAAATGGACGACGTAGACATTGATACAATTATACGTCGATTCAGGGAAAAGCGGGCAGAGTTTGCTTTAGCCGAGCGCACCAAAAAACCAGGATCAGGTCCTAAGATTAAAAAATTAGACCTTGCCGACCTGGGTATTTAAAGCAACAACCTTAAAAGCCTTTTATGTCGATGTCACCAAATGGAGGATTAGAACACCATGAAAGAATCTGAAAAATTCAAAACTACCGCCCCGCTCCCGACCGATCGAGAGCGCGAAACACTCATTATTTTGATGGAAGAAGCGCTTGAAGTAGTACATAGAGCCTCCAAGGCGCTGCGGTTTGGTCTTTCCGAAATTCAGCCTGGGCAGCCTTACACGAACGCGGCCAGGATCTCGCGGGAGGTCGGGGATTTTTTCGCCGTGGCGGCGCTTGCTGTTGAGGAGAAGACTCTCTTCGAGAGTGACATTATGTCCAACCACGCAGTGAAGGGTGGGAAGTTGGCGAAGTACATGCAGACGAAAGTTGAGTCTTGGTAAGGCCTCGAGAAAGCCAAAATGGAGCACTCAAACAGGATGGTGGAAATAAAAATGCAAGAAGATCAACTTCCAGTTTCTGACCCAGATGAGAGGGCTCCAGTTATATCTGGACCTAATTTTGAGCACTCAGGGGCCTTTAACAAAACTTTGAAGGAATCACCATTCCTTCAAACCACTTGGGACAGTACATCTCTTGGGGCACTCAAAACTTGTCCCTATAAATATTATCTCGAGATTGTTCTGGGCTGGAGGTCTCGCGTTCAATCCGAGCACCTTACATTCGGCAGCATCTACCATGAAGCGCTCGAGACTTACGAACGTGTAATGGCGTCTCAAGCTTATTCAGACACCGGACATGAAATTGCTCTTCGAGCCGCTGTGCGAAAAGTCCTTACCCAATGCTATAAAAAGAAGTTCTTCGGTTTCAAGACTAAGACACCTTTAACACTCCTTCGGTCGGTCGTGTGGTATCTGGATCATTACGGGATAAATGACCCAGCAAAAACTTACATGCTCTCTGGGAATATTCCAGCTGTTGAGCATCATTTTGAGTTTTCTTCTGGCATAACCAGCATGGACACCCAGCATCAGTATTTTTTGGCGGGCCATCTTGATCGTGTGGTTGAATTCCAAGACGCTCTTTACATTGCTGATTATAAAACCACGGGCACAGCCTTAAGCTCTTCTTGGTTTGATCGCTTCACCCCAGACAACCAGATGACCTTTTACACCTTGGCTGGTACAGTTTCTCTAGCAAAACCTGTAAAAGGCGTAATCATCGACGGAGCCCAAATCGCAGTAGGCTTTACTCGATACGCCCGTGGTTTCGCTAATCGAACCTCGGCCCACCAGGAAGAGTGGTTGGACTCCCTTAAATACTATCTCAGACACGCTGAGATGTATGCCGCCGAGGGTTCTTGGCCTCAGAATGACATGGCTTGTTCACACTCTTTTTGTCCTTTTGTTAAAATTTGCGCCGCAGATCCTGGAGTGCGCGAAATGTATCTCAAAGGTGATTTTGTCCAACGACTTTGGGATCCAACCAAAGCTCGAACGGCGCTGGAGTAAACCGATGAGACAATTATCTCAAAATGAAAAGTTAGCTCGATCCAGAAACTTTCTCCAAGGATCTCTTGACGGATTGAGTGCACAATTAAGACTGTTACGGTTAATCTCGATTCGACCTGGAGATAAAATTTCTTATCAAACAAAATTAAATGCCGAAAAAGATCTAGCATATCAACACAGCGATGAGATAAAAGCATTATTACGTCAAATTGCGGTTAAAATAGACGAACTCTGGCAAACTCTGAAGAGAATAGAAGCGGAGAAAACCAATGCCTAGCTTAAGTAACCATACCTCAGCCTCATCAACTAAGATGCTTCTCCTTGGCGATTCAGGTACAGGTAAAACAGGCTCTTTAGCCTCCTTAGTCAAAGATGGTTACAACTTACGCATTCTCGATTACGATTCAGGTTTGGATATTCTCCCACACCTGCTGACTGAGAAAGAAATTAAAACCGTCCAATACAAAACATTCACGGATCGACTCACTTCAGCTGCTGGGAGAGTCATGGTAAAAGGAGCCGCCAAAGCATGGCCTGAGAGCGTTCGTCTTCTTGATGGATGGAAAGAAGGCCTCAAGGATTCCCCCGATCATATCGACTTAGGCTCGATTTATACCTGGACTTCCCAAGATGTTCTTGTTATCGATTCCCTCTCAATGCTATCAGATGCTGCCCTCCGGTATGTTTTAGTTCTTAACGGGCGCAATGGTCAACATCCCTACCAAAGCGATTGGGGCGAAGCAATGTCCCTTGTTCAATCATTTCTTGAGATGCTCTATTCCGATTCCGTTAAATGTAACGTCGTCGTGATTGCACATCTTTCACCAGTTGAAAATGAAAAAGGAGAAACTATAAAGCTCGTTCCGACATCCTTGGGCAAAAAATTACCGCCTAAGATTTTCCGCTACTTTAACACCTGCGTTTTGGCAAAAACTAAAACTGCGGGAGCCAAAATGAAACGAGTGCTCTGCACACAGCCCCAGGTTCTGATCGATCTAAAAGTTGCCGCAGTTCCCGGCACTGTCCCTGCAGAGCTACCCTTATCTACCGGGCTTGCTGATCTTTTCAAAGCCCTCAGAAAAAGCTAACATCTAACCAGTCTTACTTGTTTTAATTAAACCCAGGGTAGCGAATAATCGCCAACCCACATTTTGAAAATTGGAGACTTACAAATGAGCACCCCAAACTTTGCTAACCTTCTGGATCGTAATGTCGGCACCGTTGAAAAACCAAAACCACTCCCCGAAGGTTCCTACACCTTTGTCATCTCCGAGCATGAAACTGGGGAGTCTAACCAGAAGAAAACGCCGTTCGTCCGCTTTATGTGTCAGCCTGTCGAAGCGTATGAAGATGTGGATGATGAAGCTCTGGAAGCTTTCGGCGGGCAGGCTGCCATGGCAAAGAAGAAAATTCGGTATACGTTCTATCTCACTGAAGATTCTTTGTTTCGCTTGGATACCTTTGTAGGTGAGCATCTGGGACTTACAGGCAAACTCTCTGAAGCCATTGGCGAAACCACCGGAGCCTCTTTCGTCGGTCGAATTGTCCATAAACCGAACGAAAAAGACCTTGAATCTCCTTTTGCCGAAATCGATTCCACGGCACAGGTATCCGTAGAATAAAAAGTTAGCCAAGTCTTTCAAGAAGCGCAAAAGCCTAGGCTAAGAGTGGCTTAGTAACCTTAGTCAGCAGGGGCCGGAAAATAAGGTGTTTTATCTACCAACCCATTCCGGTGACCCTGCATTTATATTTATAAATAGAAAGAAAAAAAAATGTTTATTGAGATTCTAATTGGCCTTATTATTTCTTATGTAATTTTTTATTACACCCACCAGTAACAGGAGCAGTCAATCATGCCCCGAGCATTTTACAATGACATCGATGCAAAAGAACTCCTCGAAGACTTAGCCTTGAACGAAGGTTTTGTCTTAGGGTCAATGGGTAAATTTAGCCCTGATATAGCAGCCTTAATTGCAGCTAATCTTTCCGCACCTCTCGTTGCGGGTATCTGCTGCGATCCAGGCTGTGGGGCTACAGCCCCTGTAACTGCTCAGGCAGTTAACGGTATTTGCCCCCAGTGCGATAACTTCTCTATTATTTCTTGTCATATGCTTCATGAAGAATGTGTATCCAGAGGTCTTTTAAAATGAAAACATCTTTTATCGACATAAAAAAAATTCACATTAAAGAAAATCGCCAGCGTAAAGACTTAACCAATATTGATATTTTGGCGGATTCAATGTTCCGTCTAGGTCAGCTTGCTCCAATTATCGTAGGGGATTTTGTTGACGTCCCCGGTGAATGGACTCTTATTGCAGGAGAACGCCGCCTGACCGCCGCCAAAAAATTAAAATGGTCTAAGATAGCAGCCACTTTCCGCGATAACCTGACCCCCCAGGACATTCATCAAATTGAACTCGAAGAAAACATCAAACGAGAACAACTTACCTGGACTGATCAAGCCCTTGCAATTGTGCAATTCAGCGATCGAGCTTTTGCAGATTCTACCGAGTGGACACTTAGCAAAACCGCTGATTCTTTAGGACTTCCTCAAGGTTCTATATCAAGATGGATAACTGTAGGCAGAGCCCTTCTTGAGAACCCCGGGGATGAAAAGCTTCTTGCATGCTCCAATTTAAACGCAGCTTGGAATCTGGAAAGCAAGCGCCGGGAGCGTCTCATCGAGGTTGAAGTTGAAAACTTAGTATATATTCCCAAAGCGAATATTATTTTAAATTCTTCCCAGGAAAACGACCAAGAAGATACAGCACCTATAGAATCTATCCCAACCAAACCCATTGATGCTATAACTTGCACGGATTTCATTTCCTGGGCTAACTCATACAAGGGACGCCCTTTTTCATTTCTTCATTGCGATTTCCCCTATGGCATTAACCACCAAAAAAGCGATCTCGGAGGTAGTGCCCGCCATGGAGCCTATGAAGACTCTCCAGATGTTTATTGGGCCTTATGCGAGACCTTGCGGAACAACCTCGACAGAATTTTATTCCCACAAGCTCACATCATGTTTTGGTTTTCTATGTCGTACTATACCGAGACCATGGAATTTTTCCAGAACAACACTGAACTTACTGTACAACCTTTCCCGCTAATCTGGACAAAATCTGACAACGCAGGAATATGCCCGGACGCCCAACGTCAACCCAGGCGCGTTTATGAAACCGCCTTGATTTTGTCCAGGGGCAATCGTAAAACTGTTAACATGGTAAGCAATGCGTATTCTGCCCCATCAACAAAAGCTAATCACATATCAGAAAAACCAGTGCCGATGTTAAAGCATTTCTTTCGCCTTTTTATTGATGAGCATACGTCAGTCCTTGATCCAACCGCAGGTAGTGGGAATGCCCTAATTGCGGCGCTTGATTTTTCCCCTAAGACCATCAAAGGTTTAGAACTAAATCCAGAATATGCCGAAGCGGCTAATCGTCGACTAAATACCGAGTGGGTTAAAAAAGTAGTTTCACAAAAAGGGATAACGCATGGAACTGAATAATCGAGCCGAAGCGGAGATCGCTGAAGATACCCTCCTGTCCGTTGAAGGGAACAAATCGTGACAGTTTATTTCGCCATGCTTGGCCCAACTCATCTTCCAGGTTCCAGAGTGGATACAGGCCGGTTCAAGGATTCGAAAATCAGTGGAACGCCTCATGAAACAAAGGAAGGGGCTAAAGGTGAAATTGACACCCTCCGGGCCGAGTCCCCCTGGGCGTTCATGTTGACCCATCTCTGGGTAAAAAAAGAAGCGTCCATCAAGGAAGACGGAAAATGGTAGTTTTGCCATTCAAATATAATCACACAGATTTTCAATCCATTTAGATTGGGTAGAGGATAACTTTATAAAATGACTAAATCAATCCAGCCATATTTTCGACCGGGGGCAAAAATAGCCATTGTCGGCGAGGCCCCTGGCAAGCAGGACGCAAACCTGGGTTTTCCCTTTCTAGGTGCTTCAGGGAAAGAATTAATAGCACAATTATTCGACGCAGGATTGATCATCGAGGAGCCTAAAAGCGGCCCCTTCTCCCTTTTAAAATGGTGGAAACAGACTTCGTTTCATGTCACTACAGTTTTCTTAGAACAGCCCCCAGGGAACAAACTTGATTCCTGGTGCTCTAACAAAACCGAAGCCTCTAAGCACCTGGGAAGTTCTTATAAATTTCCACCAATCAAAGCTGGTAAGTATCTACACCCTAAAAAGCTTACCTGCCTAGAACGTCTTAGGGCCGAGCTTGACCAAATCAAGCCTAATATTGTAATAGCTCTAGGAGCTACAGCCTGCTGGGCACTTCTCGGTAATCATAAAATCACAACCTTGCGGGGCACTATAATTGAGTCTTCCTTACTCCCGGGACTCAAAGTCTTGCCGACATACCACCCTTCATACATTTTAAGAAGGTGGCATGATCGCCCGGTCGTAATCGCAGACCTGATGAAAGCGAAAAAAGAAGCTGAAACTTCCGAAATAACCCGACCAAAGCGGACCATTTACATTGCCGAAACAAGCGAGGATTTGGAACAATTTGAAATAAATTTAATGGAGTGTGATTTTCTATCAATTGACATTGAGACAAAGCTAAGTCAAATAACCTCAATTTCCTTTTCGCCAGATAAATACAGTTCTTATGTTATCCCCATTTGGAATGAGCTTGAACCTGATTTTTCTTATTGGAGAATTTTTCGTCTTGAAGCCTATGCTTGGCGGGTCATTAAAAGAATCCTTGAGAGTCCAATTCCTAAACTAGCTCAAAATGGCCTCTATGATGTTCAATACCTCTACAGCACTATAGGAATAAAAACCCAAGGGTTTTATTACGACAGTATGATTCTGGCGCATTCCATACAGCCAGAATTGAAAAAAGGTTTAGGTTTCCTAGGTTCAATTTATACGAATGAACCTAGTTGGAAATCTATGCGAACTTCTCACGATACCGAAACTAAAAAGGACGCCTAAAATGACCAGAACTAAACCAAAACTTTTGTGTTCTTTTCAAGCTCGCAAAGATGGCCCCTGGTACGAGTGGCCTACCAATATCGCAAAACCGATTCAAAAAAAGCTTATCTTAAAATCAAGCAAAGAAAAAGAATACACTATGATAAACGGTATTCGAGTCTTTGCTCTTTCTTTTACTACATCAAAAGGGACTAAAAACTGGAACAGCACAACGGGTTGGAGTGTTTTGACGTGAAAATATTCTATACAACACATGAGGGCGGTTGTTGGCGAAAATGGCCTGCAAGAGCATCTAAACCTTGTTGGGTTAAATTTGATGCAATTAAGGCTCGTTGTCCGACCAACCCTTTCAATGCCTACTCAGCAATAAAAATTAACAAGGTAGAGTTTCATTCTATAATGTTTGTCAAGAAAGAAAATACCATGCGAGATTGGGACGTATTTAATGGTTGGAGAGAAAAAGCTTTTGTACCCTTTCGAGGTTTACGCTAATGAAAATATTCCACACCGAAGCTCTTCCCGAGCTTAACAAAGCAGAAACCCTTTATGTTTATAATGGCTTAGATACTGCCATCACATGTGAAGTTTTCGACGGACTTCGAGAAAGCCTCACCCCGGAAGCTCTTAAAACTTACCAATTTGTTCAGTCAGTTTCTGCCCCTGCGCTTGAGATGATGTTACGCGGAATGCGTATCAATGATAATATCAAAAATGAGCTTATTTATGAGCTTGAGGCCAAGCAGAAAAAAGTTCAATATGTATTAAACAAACTATCCATAGGTTGTTCGGGAACTCTTCTCAACCCAAATTCACCAAAGCAGCTTATTGCTTTTTTCTACACTTTCCTCGGACTCCCTGAAGAATTTAAATTTGAAAAAGGTAAAAAAGTAAAAACTACAAACAGAGAAGCTTTAGAAAAATTATCAATCTATCTACATGCCCGCCCGTTTATTAACTGCATTCTAAAGCTTCGAGATCTTACCAAACTTTTAGGGGCGTTAAAATATGGTGTAGATGAAGACAGGCGAATGCGGTTTGGTTTCAATGTATGCGGAACAGAAACTGGGCGGTGGTCTTCCAGCAAAAATATTTTCGACCGAGGGGCAAACTATCAAAATCTTACCAATGATGTTAAGCGAATATTTTGCGCTGACGCGGGGTATAAACTGGCTTACATCGATCTTGAACAAGCTGAGTCTCGTGGTGTGGGTATTTTGGCCTGGGCAATTTCAAATCTTAGCAATTATCTTGATGCTTGTGAATCTGAAGACTTGCATACAACAGTTTGTCGTATGGTGTGGCAACAAGATTTACCATGGACTGGAGATATTTTTAAAGATAAAAAGTTAGCTGGGGCGCTTTATTACAGACAGTTTTCGTACCGAGACATGGCAAAACGAGGTGGTCATGGCACTAATTATTATGGCCTTCCCTCTTCAATGGCCAATATACTTAAAGTGTCTTCTAGGGTAATGGAAAATTTCCAACGTGCTTATTTTGAAGCTTTTCCAGAAATTCCCCTATGGCATCAAAACGTTGCTTTCAAGCTTCAGACTGAGCGATCTCTCATTACACCTTTTTCAAGAAAGCGCCATTTCTTTGGTCGCCCAGGAGACGATACCACTTTACGAGAAGCCATTGCGCATAATCCGCAATCACTTGTTGCTGATTATTTAAACACACAATTGCACATGGCGTGGAAGCTTGAACCTGATTATACAATCAATTCTTTACCTGCCTTTCAACTTTTGGGTCAAGTACATGATGCTATTGTTATTCAATATCAAGAATCTCATGAGGCTGAAATTCTCCAAACACTTCTTGATCTTTTTAAGACACTCAGTATACCAGTAAGAAGCGAAATTACTTCTGAGGTTCGAGACTTTCAAATACCAAATTCAGTAGAAGTAGGCTGGACTTGGGCTAAACTAAACAAAAAAGAACCCGGAGACAATCCTGATGGGCTCATCGAATATAACGGCTTTGACAGAAGAAACCGCACTGAATTCCCGCCGACCGGGTTGCTTGATCGGGAAGTTTCTCGAGTACACAGACGGCATTCCCTCACCTAAAATTTTCAGGGAGTGGGCCGCAGTATCGATGATCGCTGGAGTGCTTGAGCGCCGAACTTGGGTAGAAATTACCAATTCTCGTCTATACCCAAACATGTTTATTTTTCTGGTGGGCAACCCTGGAGTGGGTAAGTCCATGGCTATTAATGAAATTGACCGCTTTTGGCGCAAGCTTGAGGATAAACCAGGCAACCCAGGGCTAAATACAGCCCCTCAGGCATTGACCAAGGCGGCGTTCATCGATCAACTTATGGAATTTCCGAAAACTATCGAGACTCCAGGCAAGCGTATTGAGATAAACTTTGCCAACTTAGCCGCCCCTGAGTTAGGCACACTTATAGCTTCACACGACTTTGAATTTATCAATACTTTGAATGATCTCTACGATTGTAGGGAATCATACGAAGGACGAACTCGCGGCGGTGGGATGGAGGTTGTACGCAAACCAGGATTGAATTTAATCGGCGGCACTCAGCCGAAATACCTTGCTGAGTTACTTCCTGAAGCTGCGTATGGCATGGGCCTAACCTCACGCATCATCATGGTTTATGGAGGTGCTCGGGTTACTATATCTCTTTTTTCCTCAGCACAGAAAAACCTACCGCTTAAGAAAGAAATCCATGATCGCCTACAAGAACTCCTAGCTTTATATGGAGAATTTACCTGGGAAGATGAGGCTGTTCGTGCCGTGGACAATTGGCACTTATCAGGCAATCCACCTGTACCAACAAACGCTAGGCTTCAAAATTATAACCCCAGGAGAACAATCCACGTTATCAAACTAGCCATGGTTTTTTCGGCAGCTCGTTCAACAGAGATGATAATCACCCTGGACGACTACGAGCAAGCAAAGCATATGCTTCTGGCTACTGAAGATATGATGCCAGAAATCTTCAAGGAAATGTCGTCATCTCCAGATGGTGTGCTGCAAGATGGGGCTATGGAGTTTTTAATCTTAAAATATACGAGAGATAAAAAGAAGCCTATAACTGAGCAGCTTTTGAAGAACTACTTTATCAACAAAACAGCCTCGAATAAAATCCCGCACTTAGTCGATAGTATGGTAGGTGCGGGCTGGATTTCGGTTGATCCCACAGGATCTCAAACACCAGGCTTTCGTAGATATATCCCTCGAGTCAAACACTATCACGAAGCTAATATTTAAAGGAAAAATAAAAATGTTACTTGCAAAATCTGTCACAATAATGAAAGGTCTTCAACAGTTTATTGCTGGAGTAGAAATAAACTGTTATGTTGTTCCAAGTAAAGAGGGGCTTGTTTGTGGAACTGATTTAGATTGGTCTCAAGCAATCGATTTGGGTAGAATAACATTAGAACTGGATGCCTCGTATATATTAAAAATAGCAAAAGGCAGTTCTAAAAGTGTAACTTTACCTAAAGGCTTTTTTACTGTAATAGTTATCTTTAAGCAAACTGGTGAGCAAGTTACCCTATCTCAATTTAAGATTGATACCAGAGATACACTTGCCATATTCTGACGAAGCTAATATTTAAAGGAAAAATAAAAATGACTAAGATCAATATGGAAAAGACATACCACACCAAAGATAAGCAAGAGGTTGTAATCTTGTCGATTGCAGGGAGAGATGCGCGCTGCCCTGTTATTGGGTACATCGGAGACGCAGACCAGTTGGATCGATGGACCCTAGAGGGGGAACATTGGTTTTCGAGCAATAACAACCTCATCGAAGTCAAGCCTCGTATTAAGCGTTCGGTGTGGCTAAACATCGATAGAGATTCACTACATTGTCGCGCCTACCTCACGAAAAAGGAGGCCAACGAACCACCTTACTTTATAGACAGGATTGCCTGCATCAAAATCGACCTAGACTTTGAGGAAGGAGAAGGGTTGTGAAAAACATCAAAGAAATCATCTACACAGGAGAGGGGCCAGAAGCTGATCTGGCTTTTATGATCCATCTGGGGTTGGCTCCTAAAAAGGCTCGATGCACTATTCCTCCTACTCAAAATCTTGCTGGAAAGATTGTCTACTTTTCATGGCACGCCAACCAAGATTCGCAAGGGACAATCCTCCCCCTACTCACCTCCAAACACCCAATCCCGGAGCTATGGGACGCACTACCTGAAGGTTGGGAGTGGGGGGATATCTTACACATAATGCAAGGGTCGATTGATCTTCATGGGAAAGTTACGCCTGTTTGGAAACCGTGGGCTAGATCAATACCGCCTAAAGCTTGGATGGGGGTCAGCGGTACTCACAAATCCCTCCACCGAGCCATGGCGCTGTGTATTGTCGAGGCTGTTGAATCGAACAGCAAACCTCTGTCTAATCCTTCCGCCCAAGCAAGCCCCTTTGCCTAGCTTCCATGATTGCTTCAGGTGAAAATTTATCAGCCACATTGTCTCCCTGGAAGCGGGCAATGTGGCTTTTTCCACTCCGCACCACACTTGAAATGTCAGGGGTGCCCTGAACAGCTGCTGTAGCCAGGATTTGCTGTGCAGTTGACCAGTCCCCCTCCATCACAGCTGCCGCCCATCGTTGTCCAAAAGCTGAGATAGCTTCTTTCCGAGCTTTCTCATCTTTCCATAGCTTATTCCCAACATCCATAGCGCGCTCAACCTGGAGCGGATTCAATCCCACAATATATGCAGCCCGCCTCGCCAACGAGACATCTTGAACCATAGGCTTGCCTGAAGAAAACCCTCGAATGTAATCATTCCCTATAGCCATATTAGCTCGGTGCATAAACTTAGGGGCGAACGCTTTGGTAAGTGCGTCAACAGTGCTCCGATCTGTGATGGGATTTCGACCAGTCACATCAAGGGTATTTGTTACATCCCCGACAAGTCTTCCAGCGGCTTTCATCCTATCCCAATAGACAAAACCAAACAACCTTGCAGCATCTTCCCCAGGGTCAGCGAAAGGTGAGGCCATTTGATTTTGCAGGGAAAAACCAAGCATTGAAGGCAGCCCATAATAAACCGTATCAGCCAAGGCTGAGCCATCTGGACCTCCATCAAATCTATCATAAATAACATTCTGGAGCGAATCATCCCCTAACCACTGCGCGGTGTTTTCACCTGCCCACTCGATAAAGGGTAAGCCACCTGCACCGCCCATTGCAGCTGTTCCACCTGTCTGCCACATGAGAGGACGCCAGTTACCCTTTTGAGCTTGCCCAGCGTATTCTGCCATCCAGCCCATATAGTGCATAGCCCAGTTTTTAAACAACCCGAAGGCTGAACCCGCAGGACCTGTCATAACCCGAGCTCGATCTGCTGCGGAATAATTAAACTGGGTCTTCTCGGTAAACTCCCTTGCAAAGCGGTACAGCTGCTCACTTCCTGGTTTGAATTTAAAAATGTCTCGCCCTACAATATGGCCGAGAACAAAACTATGTCCGCGTGAAAACTTCTCACTCGCCGAAGGCAAGAATTGACCCACAGCTTTGATAAAGTCCGGCCAACCACCTTCTTGCTTCAGGGTTGCCCTCATATTGGACAATTTCGAAGCATTTTCACCTACAAATTCTTCAATAAACTTAGGGTCCCAAACACCTTCAGCCCCTGCGCGTTCGAATTGCGCCATCAAATGTGCATCTGGTTTGCCCATCTCCCTAAAACTTTTCCCCACCAGCTTCATCATTGAAAGTGCCCCAACACCGTTAACTTTACCTGCAGTATCCATAACAGGATGCCAGTTATAGTATTTTGAAACATCTTCAGGTGCTGCATGGGTAATATAGGCAATGTGCGGAATGGCATTTTGGATAAACGTAAGTGCATTAGCAGCTGCATATGAGGCATTGAAAAACCCCAGGGTCAACATATGAATAGCTCCATTTGTGGCAGCTACAATTTTGCTCGCGCTATTTGCTCCTAAGATGGGTGAGAATACTGTATCGGCAGCTTTATTGAGGGCTTTATCAATCTCACCTTTTTCCCCTCTAAGTTGCCCTAAACGATCTTGCAATTGACGGGCAACCTCTATGTTTCCATAGTTAGAATCTCCTAGTGCTTCTATATCGCGCTCAAAAACCTTCATCACACCTTTATCAGCAACATATCCCTGCGTGCTTTGATAGTTTTTAAGCAGAGTATTTTTTAGTTCCTTCGCACTCATAATTTCTTTAAAGCCAGGGATCTGATGCCGTTCTCTTGTTAGGGTTTTCGGCCCATGAACTTGAGAAGAGATTTTTTCATTCTTAATCTGATCAAAAATTTCGTTCCTGGAGCCTTTTTTAGGAAGGAGTTTTCTTAAAGCTGAGTCAGTCTTGAAATCGCCAGCAGTTGCCTTACCAATTCTCCAGCTTCCAGTCGCATCGATTAAGATTTTGTTTCCACTTTCTTGTGCCCTTACAAGAGCCTCAGCTTGAAAATCTTTAGCAGCCTGAATTGCTGCAGCGTTATTATTCCCACCAATAACCCCGACCAGTCTTGTTCTATCCCCGGCACCTTCAAAAATGGGTACTCGAATTTCCCCTTCCCAAGTGTGATTAATCCCATAATGGTTCTCAAGAAACTTAGTTTTGCCGGACTCTCCAATAGCATCCTCAACCATCGAGACATCTTTTCTATTCAAACCGTCAATTTCATCTAACTTTTTCAGCAAAGCAGCTCCATTTTCACCTAGGCCATACTTCTCAACACCTTCCTGAACGGAGGCTTCTGCATTGACTGTCCTCCAAAAAGCAGCAACTTCCTCCGTGGGATTACCATCGAGCGAACCTTTATAAAGCGCGTTGATTAAGTCATCTGGGGCTTTATTTCCTTGAGTGCTTTCCGAAGCAAAAATCTGTTTCCAAACAGACCTGGATTGTCCAGGAACTCGACGACCAAAAAAACGTTCCAGCGCTTGTGCCTGACCAAGATCCTGAGCGGAGCGGGCCGATGCAAAAATTCTCGCCGCAATAGGATTATCGCGAAATTGAAACATTGCAGGGGAAACATATTTATTAAACATTAAAGCGGTTCGACGACGTAACTCCGAATCTGAAACGCCAGGAATCCGCTGGGCCATAGCTTGAGCTGCCCTTTGAGCGGCTCCTTTGGTCGTCCGTTTAATTCCGGAGAAATCAAATGCGGGAAGATTAGATAAAGATAGTGCCTCATCAACTGCTTTGACGCCTGTTTTTTGCATAGGTTTATCAGCCAACCAAGCTGCTTTTTTTATTTGTTCTGTCGTCCATTCATTCCTCGAGGCTGCAAATACATCAGGCCTGTCAGTTTTAAAGAGCATAAAATCATGTGCATCAACTTGTTTGGCAATTACAAAAAGCCCATCCTTAGAATCTCTAGTGAGATGAATACCTCGGTCAGTATCAACTTGCTCAAAGTTCTCTCTTAAGAGCTTATTCCACCTTCCAAATTCAGAATTATCTTTAATTTTTGGAAAGGTAATTCGTCGAGGATACTGCATAAACTGTTGCCAGTCAGGTTCCAAACCTGCTTTAGCTAAATAGTTATCCCGAGCTTTTTTAGTTGCAAACCCTGAAGACGTATTATGGGACAATAATTTCCGAACAATTGTTTTAGTTCTTTCCCTGATCTCACCTCCAGGACCAAGTTTACCGTGAGTGATATTTTGAAAATGGGCATTGAGCTTTTTCGTCGCCGATCCGCGCTTTCTAGCAACATCGGCGGTTTCATTTCTCAAACCATGAACAGCCCTCCCTTTGGGAGGCATCTCATTCATAATATCAACTTCGAGGTTGTTAATAGCGGCCCTCTGTTGCTTCAATCCCTCCTCAGTTACTTGTCCAGCTTTCCTTGCTTCCAGCATGTCCCGGATCTGAATCTGCTTAGGGGCGTTCAAATTCGCCCCTGGACGCGAGGAAGGAGAAACCTGAAGTTCCCCTGCACTTTTTACTTTGGCAAAGGTGCCTGTAATAAGCCCGCCCAGAGCTAAATCAAATCCAGCTTTCATCATCATCGTCGGGGTTCCCTCATATGAGGTTCCCTTTTCTTCCGCCAAAGCTTCTCCCAGGACAGAACCAATAACAGGACGGGCGAGTTCGAACGGAGCCCAACGAACTATTTCACGCCCCATAGTAGCCGCAAACGGTTTTGTTGCTAGATCCCCCTTCGCCACAGGTCGGGATAATTTCTGTGCGCCTTTAGCAATAGCGCCCAGGTTCTTCGCCCTCCCCAACGCTTTGAGACCCTTAAGATAAGCAGTGCCAGGAACGGCGTAACCCATAACTTGGCTAGCAATCGACCCCATTGGATTTTCATCACGCCACCTTTGTGTTTCTTTGGTAGCCTTTGCACCTACCAGTTCGGTAAAAGAACTACCGAGAGAATTAGCAAAACCTTCACCCCAGTTCATGCTAGAAGACTGTAGGGGAATTCCTGAAGAAGGCAGCCCTGGAGAAAAATCAAACTTCTCCTGAGATACTTGATTTTGAAATTCATCAAACAAAGGCATAATTAACGTCCTGTAGGAAGAAATTGAGCTGTCTGCTGTCTAACCGCATCTTGCATCTGCATCAAGATTGCTATATCCTGCTCATTCCGCATTTCAGGAATTGCTAAAGATAAAGTTTGCGTTAATTGATCCAGATTTTTCCCAGGTACAGCTCGTTGAATGTTGAGGTAAGTTTGATAGCCATCAGAGCTTAATTGCCTTGCTAGCTCTTGATTGGCAACGGAGGAAATTCCTTCACCTGGATTTAAAGTTTTGCCTTTTGCTTGGTTTTGTGCTTGCGCTTCCCTGAGTACTTTAACAACTCCTGAGGTTGGATCAGTCTGAAAAAGTTGGCCTCTCGAGCCTGCTTGGGTCTGCGGAGCTAACGCCGTCAGCATACTTATAAGGGATTGTTTTCTGGCAATATCCTGATTCCCTTGAGCAATGCCTACCCGATCTCTTTCCAAGCCAAGTTCATCTTGAATTTGCTGATTTTTTAGTCCAAGTTGATCAGCCGCTTGAGCCTGTGCACGTACATTCTGAATATTCTGGGAAGTGTTTTGAAATACTTCCGCTGTGTTCTCTGCAGGCGCTCCAAGACCTTGCATAAATGCAAGCCACTCAGGATTAGTAAAAGCCTCGGTAGCTCCTCTGTGTAGCGTCCCTAAAGGATCTTCTAAAAAGCCGGGAGGTTCAGCAATTTCAGAAGGTGCTGGCAGGGCCGATCCAGGAGAAGTCGCTATAGGGGCTTGAATCTCTTGGGGAGATTGAGTGCCTTGTAAAAGCTGTTGTATGATAAGTTCCCGCAAATCAGGTCCTGGAGGAACTACACCTGAATTAATGGGTATTGTACCTGAAGCAGGATCGCCAGCAACTTGCGCTGGTTGGGCCTTGATGGGTAGCGAGGCTTCTTGCGGTGCAGGTACCTGAGATTGATTAAGCACACCAGCTAACGGAGGCTGAATAGTGGAATGAGGAGGTGTCGAAGGTCCTGACGTTAAATCCTGGCTGATAGTATTTACAGACTCCCCGAGTTCTTTAATGCCAGAGGCATCCACAATATTTTGGAGAAGATTATATCCCCTTTCCCCGAAGGCCTGAGCAAAAGAAGCTGGCGGCGGCGTAGAATCTGCAACAATGCGCCTGACCATTTCAGATATTTCCGCAGGGGACGTAGCAGGCGCAGGAGGTCCTGGAGACAAAGCATTCTCGGGAGGTGCGCTAGCTTGACTTATTCCAACTTCACCTTCAACACCGCTTTGCGGTACAGCTGCATTAAATCCTCTAAGAGCATCTCTTATTCGATTTGCTATTGAGGGGGAAGGTCCTTGAGTAGATGGACTTAAGGGGACTTTAGCATTTGCTTCCTGTAGGTTAAACGCCGCATCTTGGCCTCTCCCTGAAGTCAGCAGCTGTACAATATCAGCGAAATTAAAACCAGAAGAGGGTTCAGGTTGCTGTATCTCAGGTGGTTTTCGCGCTGGAAAAATTTGTACCGGCATGATTTAAACCTCTTAAGATCCGAATAAATTAAACAAACCATCAAAAAAACCACCACCACCAGAAGCAGCACTCCCCGCAGCATTTCCGGCGTTTACATTGCTGGGCTGCCATACTGAAGCATCGAGCCCTTGTGAGGTCGCTGTCGTTCCTAACGAGCCTCCAGGCTGAATACCTTGTGGATTAAGGTTGTTTTCAGCTTTAAAATTCTCTAAAGAAAAATCTTTAGCTGAATTCCCTAAAAGACTACCTAAAGCGCCAAGACCTTGATCATTTTGTTTTTCGCCTTGCTTATTACTCGGTGAAACTGGTTGAGGCAATCCAGGCAACGGCACAGGCTGCGTTTTAATTGACCCTCTACCAGAACCCAAACTTTGCAGGGCTTGTTGCAACCGAATTTGTTCGGGAGAAATAGCAACAGGTTGCCGCCGAAAATCAAAATCAAACACAGACATTTTTTAAACTCCTAACCGTCAAAAAGGCTACCTAAAGAACTGCCAGCTGCGCCACCCGCAGAAGCTCCTTGCGGACCACCGAAATAAGCACCAATAGCAGTTCCTCCAATCGTACCGATTTTTTGCCCTAACTGCCTTTCTTTATCGGCTTGAAGTTGCTGAACAGTACCGTGTGTGTTGGATTGCGTACCCAGAGGCAGCGACGAAAGAATAGAAGCAAATTCAGGCAACCCAGCAAAACCACCTAACTGCTCTAGTGTTTGTTTTTGCCTCGCTTCGTCTATAAGGGCTTGTTCATTTGCTTGATCTCTTGCTCCAAGAGAATCTAAAAACTCAAAAGGTTGTTGGCCTAAATCAATTCCTTGATTAACTAAATTCGCAGAATTAATTTGGTTTTGGCGCTCTTGATTGTAATTTTGAAAAGCAAGATTAGCGGCTACATTTTGAGCATTGCTAGCAGCATCTCCAACAGCCTGCCCCTCAAGCAAGGCTCGGCGAGCGCCGCTATTTGCACCGATATCAATCGACTGCGAGGCAATTGCAGGAAGGGTCTCATTTGTCAATTTAGCTTCGATAGGGGAAAGTGCTGAATTAATTGCCCCCTGTAAGTACGGATTTGAATCAAAATCTAAAAAACCTCCCTCGGCTGTTTTTTGTCCCAGATCCAAAAAAGATTGGCCTGGATTATCAAGTGATCTGACAAAATCTTCGGCACCAAGCCTCGCCTCGCCTTGAAGTTCTGTCGGCTTAGCGAACAAATTACCTCCAAATGCTTGCCCAGCCTCGGATAAATGAAAAGGTGTTGATTTGGATTGTGCTTGTTCTAAAGCCCCAATAGCACTTTCAGTTCCTAACTGTACAGCTTTTCGTGCTGGCCCAGAGGCAACTTGGGTAATTGTCTGGGAGGTTTGATCAGGAACTTGACCTTTTAAATTTACCGCACTCTTTCCCCCACCCATACCACCGACACTGTAAATCCGACTGCGACCCTGCTCAAACTTCTTGACCCAATTAAACATTGTTCAAGTCCTTAGTGAAAATTTGAGCCTGAGGCTCACCATATCTGTGGAAACATTTCCGTTGAAAACCCTTTGGAACAACAGCACCTGCAAACCAACTGCAACCTGCATCCTTTCCAATCTTTTCAATCTCAGCAAAAAGTCTATCGAAGTTATTAAAAACACCATTTCCAGCTATAGCATAAAGCCATAATCTTTTTCCTCTCGGAAAGGTCTCAACCTGCAAAAGCACAATTCCAGAGGCTTCCTCAGTGAATCTATATAATGAGGCTACACCCTTAGCAATCCACTCTAAAGCTAAAGCTGCGCCTATTCCATCGTAACTCACCTCAAAGGCTTTTACAAGCCATTTAAGATCCTCCGAAGTTATTTCGTCGATAGGAACCGGCTCAATCATGACACAATCGCTCTATCAGTTACGCGTCTCCAGTTCGTTCCATCTGAAAATGCGGGTACCTCACCTCCGACCTCGTCTAAAACATAAATTAACATACTTTTGGTTTGTGCGGAAGGAACTTGAGCCACCGTATAACTCGGCAGCTGCAACACAGGTAGTTCTTCCTCAGCATCTAATACACTGATAAGTGCTTCTGCGTAGGCTTCCCAAGTGGTATAAAATGAAGGGATGGGATAAATAGACATTTAATTCTGCCCTTTTAAAAGTTGACCCCAAAACTCAATTGCACCAAGTTTCCAACGAACTTGAGGCACAGCATCTTCAAATATGATGGAAAAGTACCTAGCTGTTTTCCTGAGATATATTGAATCATTAGCGCTCGAAAGATAAAACCGTTCCCAAACAATATCTTTATTTAATTTATCTTGGACGCCTACTTGGAGAGACACCACAGATTCTCCTATATTTGAAATACCCTCCAATTCAAATCTAATTTGATCAACATATTTATCTCTATCAGGATGTCCCAAGTCAAAACTTTTTGCTGTTACATAAACTGAAGTTTCGTCAAGATCTGGAATTTGCCAAATCTTAGTTTCGATTGAGCTTGCTGTTTTTAGCATTGTTGCAATTCCACTAGCCATCGAGTGTATCCTCTCCTGTCCAATCCCCTCCAAAAGGCACTTCACCGAAACCGCCCTCACCAAATCCGACCTGATATGATATTTCATCTTGCACAGGTAGCTCACCTGAGTTGGTATTTGTAGTCGGATCGCCGGTAATATTTTGTTGCCAGAGATATCCTGAAGAATCTCCAGCAAGGGAAACACCAAAATCAGGTGCGTAAGTAGCAGCTGACCTTCCTCGATCATCGATACTCCAAATTTTATTCTTATAATTAAAAACAACCCCAAGCGAATTAGCTGTAGAAGGATCTTCCGGCCAGAAAAAGATTACTGAATGTTGTTGTCGATCATGCCAAGCAACAACTTTTGAAATCTGCTCTAGGTTGATGTTGTTGTAAATAAAATCCCGAATCTCAGGTGAGGCAATATACTCAAACTTAGTGCCATCAGTAGCCCAAATACCTTCAGGCCCAAAACCGTAGTGGATTGCTCCCACAGCAACTACAGCTGCTTTGCCAACTGTACCGATCCCCATAAGAAGAGGGCGATAGCGGAACCAGAATGGCGCACCAACAAATTCAAGAATAAACATCCTATTATTGGTGTAAAAGGCAACATCTTTCCCCCGCATTACCGCAGCTAGAATCGGCCCTCCAGCTTCTCTTATTGTTAAGTTACCCGCAGCATTTGAAGTGGTTGGGGACCAGTCTTCGATATTATCTTCATCACACCATTCAGCCTCAGCTACGCCATTTGATGTATTAAAGGCGATCATAAACGGGGATCTCTCGATAAAAATTTCCGCCGTAGTAAATGAGAGCCCTGTTAGGTTTGCAAAGGATGTCCCCTTAAAAATTTGCGGTACGTCAACTCCATTGGTTGCAGCAATCCAAGTTCCCCAGGAAGTTAAACTCCAAAGAGTTGCTGGGGTGGTGCTAGTCGCATTCTCTACCCCGGCATAACCTGAGCCGACGCTAGTAGCTCCACCTGCGGTAGTGTATTCAAATAAAGTAGTTGAGTTGCCATAATAGGCAGTTGGCGTTCCCGCAGCATTAACAGAAAGTAGACCTGTGATGGAGTCCTGATTAACTGGAGATACAATCAAACGTTGGCCTGAGGTAGGTTGAACAGAAGATTCCTCAAATACTACATTTCTCCCGTCAACAAAAAATTTAGGTTTAGCTGAATTAAGTAATGAAGTTGTCGGTGTTTGAGACCTTCCAGGTATATTCGGAGAAATCCCTCCCATCAATTCTTCTCGGACAGTTTTCAGTAATTTACTCATTTTTACGCTCCCAGTTCAAGTAAAAACAACCAAGAGGAACCTCGAAGATAATTAACACTGTCAGTGTCTGTCCAGGATCTATTCACATAAATAGAACCGCTTACAGGCGCCAAGGCTTCAACGCCGTAGGTTGTTGAAGAAGTGGTTGCGGGAGAATGCGCTCCCATTAACATAACTGTCTGAGCCCCTGCTTGAGAGTCTGTTGGTACATCAAACTGAGCGCCGACTTGCTGGCGGCTACCTGCCGCATCCCCCTCAGATATTACATTGGCCCCTTGCACCAACCGCAATCCTCCGATACCGGCTCGGGACACCATCACATTAGCTAGCAGCAAGACTTTACTTGAGGCCGCACTCGGCGTAATAGAAGCACTCAACCCTGTTACCCCAGCAAAGCTATTGGAATTATCACTCCAAGTGTCAGTTTTTTCAACATAAACAACTTGTTTGATTTTTCCCTTAGCTAAATTGGTTAAAAGGCTACCATCGACCGCAGGTAAAGCTGCTGACGAAGTTAACAAAACACCATTCCCAGCTGAGGTACCTGAAGAAACAACAGCCATTGTCCCCAGGCCTAGATTAGTTCGGGAAACAGAAGCACTTGCAAGATCACTTAAGTTAAGCGCCGCATTTAGCTCAAGGACTGACCAAATTGCAGCTGCTGCAATACCAGCTGTGGTGCAGGTATACATAATATTATTTGAGGTATCCAGGCAAGTCTGCCCCACCCAAGCTCCTGCCACATTTCCTTGGGGTGTTCCAGTATATTGCAAAGTCAGACGGGACTCAAGTTCATCCATAGACCCTCGATAGGCAGTCCCCCAGGATTTATCTTTATCAGCTGGTTTTTCAAGATTAAGCTTTGACGTAAAGGAGGAGGCCATTATTAATCTCCAAATGTGAGTGTCCAGGAAACCTCAAAGGTTTCCCCTACGGATAGTTCAAACTGATTTGTTAAAAAACGAGCTAACATAGTTCCAGTAGAAGCCGCATTAAAAATACCAACCTCATTAACAGTAACGGTACTGCCCAGGCCGGTGCCGAAGGAAGCTGTGTAGGTGGTTGCGGCTGCGGCATGGGATGCTGTAGTAAAAGCTACCCGTTCATGCTCAGTTCCTTGAAGAGCTGTCATCGCTACGGTAGAGACGGCAGCACTTGAACCAATCGCCATATGAGAAGGTTCTGCGTCCGTATCATCCACCATTCTACCTGCAATTAACGCTAAACCTGCGGAGGTAATGAGATTGCTTCCATCAAAAATTTGAACAAGTTTTCCTTTTTTATCAAACTTTTTAGCCCGAACCCATCCACGTACACTTACATTACACATTCTACGTCCCCATGGTCAACGTCCAAGTAACTTCGAGAGAATCTCCCGCCGCCTTAGTGATAGTACCAGTCAAAAAACGAGCCAGCATGGTTCCGCCGGAAGATGCGTTAAAAACACCAGCTTCTTCCATAACACCTGTACCGGTCCCTGCAGGTAAAGTTGCCACATAAGCTATTGCGTTCCCGGTACGTGTAGTTGAGTCCAGAGCAACCCTACCAAGTTCTGTCCCTACCAGAGTGGTATCCCCCGCAACAGGCGCTTGACTTGAATCTCCAATGGCAGTATGGGTAGGTAATGTAGGACTTTCATTGGCAAAATTTTGAGCAACCAAAATCGCACCAGCATCCACGACAAGATTAGGCCCTTGGCGAGTTAATTTGCTCTTGCCTTGCTTATCCCGCAAAACCACTTTTACATAACCACTCAGAAAAACTTTATCCTTTAACATGAGATTCACCTTTTTCATTTGTACGATCTTGCCCAGCACTGGAACCGAAATAATAACCGTAAATTTGTTCTGCTTTGGCTGATACATGCCCAATAATAAGACCAGTTAGCGTTGCTCCTTCTGCACTAACCTGCATTTCAGTCATCAGAAGATATCCAAAGATGCCAAAAAGCCCAACGACAGTAAGGTAGGCTAGAATTGCTGGAGTGTGTCCTCCTACAGTAGCCTCACGTTTTCTAGCACTGTCTCGATCTTTTAAATAAAGTGCTTCACGTTCGATGCCTAGTTCTTCGAGTTTAAGCGTAAAATCATTTTCAGCTTTTTTAAGGTTCAGCATCACTTCAGGATTACCCGACATAACATGTTTTTGCAGTCGAGCTACAGCATCTTTTCCTGAGATTTCTTCAGCGTCATCATCCCCCAAGGCTTTAACAGCCATGGTAGCTGCCATCCCAGCCATCGGACCTCCCAACGCAGTTGCAAGCATAGGGGCTACATTTTTTATAGTATCAAACCAACTCATTTCACTTTATCCTTTCAAAGAAGCAACAACTACTATCAGGCCTAGGAGAATTGATAAAATAACACTAGCACCTTTCAGAATCCTGCCGGGAAGTCCATCTAGTGTTTTAGTAATTTCGTCGTATTTATCCCAAAGAGATGTAATGTTTTTTTCATGGCTGATGTGCTTTTCGGTGTGAACCCCCTGAGTTTCCAGAGCCAGAGTAAGTCCAGTCACTGCAGCTGCCAACACATCTACGCTTTTCTGCACCCCTTCTAATAGCGCTTCTTGGCGCGTCATTCGTCCGATCAGTTCAGTCTCGTCCATGTTTAATAACTCCAAATGTGCGGTGCCGGACGCCCTGATTTAATAGGTGCATCATCCATATGGATAAACCGATTAATCCCCTTCTGACTTACACCAATGCGGTGGAACCCTTCAGCTTTTGCTATCTCCAGCAACTTCAAGGCCTCTGCTCCCCGATTCCCACTGTCAAAGGCGAATCCATCAAAATGAGTTCCTGGGGACTTTTTTCCAGCTTCTATCGGGTGCGTCCTACACCGTTTAGCACTGGTGAGTGGCATAGGGAACCCAACAAGGTCCCTGACACGCTGTAGGCGTTCTTGAGACTGACGGCGAGGCATCTCGGGAGACCCACAGCCGCAATGGCAGCGCAACTCTTCGTCAGTAAAATTTTTAGTATAGTTCGTTAAGCTCATAGTTTTTCCCTCTCTGCTGCAATCAAGTCTCGGTTTGCCTGAAGCCATGTTCTACCTTCATCGGTAAGAGTCGCTTCGGCAATTCGCCTTGATGTTTCCAAAGCCTCAAGCCGAAGCATTTCAATTTTCGCCGCTTTGACAATCTTTGCGCCACTCTCTGCTGCAACGAGTTCCGCTTCGGTGGGCTTCTCAGTAGAGTCCTTCCACTCCAGAGTATCGTAAGTATCACCCCCAAGGGTGTACTGTGCACCAGGACGGATCTTCTCAAGGATCATTGGGATATCCATAGTCACGCTCCGATTTCTTTAGTGGATATTGAACAAATGGTGCGAGGATGGCTGGTAGAATTGGTGTCGTTAGACTCCCGGTTCAAGTAGAACGTCCCGGCATAGGCGTGGAATACCTCCACGGTGTAGGTCTGAGCGCTTGTTGATGCAGGAGAATCAAGAAGATCGATTACAGTGCTGTTCATTGAGAGTGAGTCAACCGCTACGCCAAAAGCTGCACACGAAGTGCGACTCCCAACAACATCCCCAACAGTCAATACCGAGGCTCCCCGCTTAACCCGGAAGCATGGATTCATTGCAGAGCCAGCTGTATTGCCGTGGTTCAGAACAACGGTTACTCTGACCTTTGAAGATGTTGCAGATGGCGTAATTGCTTGAGAAAGCCCTGTTAGAGCCACCCAGGTTGAGGTCGTTGTATTTGTGAAAGTGCTCGTTTTATTTGTTTGAAGGTCTTGAAGAACCTTTCCCGCAACACCTAAAACCGCAATAGCTTGTGCAACCCTCAATGCCGTCAAAAGTTTAGTATTATCAGTCCCTGTTTCAGCTTCTACCTGAGACGCAGCGATACAATTTCCGATATCAATATTTGATATTACGTTACCGACACCATTAACATCGAGAGTTTTATTAGTTAAAATATCTGAGGAATCTTTTAAGACCAAGGTTCCGCTAGCATCAGGCGCTGTCAGGGTTCGTACTGTCCCGGTAGTAATACCCGAAGCTTCAAAAGCAATTTCTTTTGTCGAGTCTCCATCATCTTGAATGCGAAAAGTATTATCAGCAAAAACATTGCTCTGGCCAGAGGCCCCTCCGGGAGCTGAATTCGGGCTAAAGCCTCTTAAGTCATCGGCGGTTGAATCGTACAGTGTATAATTGCCTCCCGAAAGTTTAAACACCAATCGGCGAATAAGAAACCCTACACCAAGAAAATCTTCTGGTATGGAAAAGTTAACAGTTCTATCAACATCCCCCCGAACACTTTCAGGATCGCTCCCGTTATAACCACCTGAAGGTAAGTTAACCATCAACTTACAATCACCTGTAGCTGCATTGACCACGCCCCATACCACTACACCGAAAATTTTATTGGCAAGAGATGTGCCGGTTGAATCGGCTGTGATATCACTCAGCGCAGTGCGGCGCACATAGACTGTGGTAAAATCGTTTGGTACATAAAAAGCACTTGGGTCAGCAAATGCAGGCATGGAGTGTTCATGTAATTGGTACACCATACCTGAAGTGGTCGATAAAGTAACGTTAGCAGTACCACTCCCTGTTACGGTCACTACACAACCACTTTTCCATGTTGCGTGTTGATTACGAATCCACTCATTCAAGTGAGTAATATGCCCGCCATCACCTGCATCATAGGGCTGATCTGACCATTGATGCACTTTGTAAGGTCCATATAAACCAACACTTGTAGCACTTTGACAGAGCACTACACCGATGCGGGTATGCTCACCTGCAGGCCAGCTTGAGGTGTTTTTAGTTAATGTATTGGTAGAGGCTAGAAAATAAATAAAGTTAATCTGAGGCGAAATATCAGATCCTGGGGTGAGACTTACTGAGGCAGGTAAAACAATATCATGCTCGCGATCCGAATGCCATGTTAGAAGGTCCGTACCCGGAGAAACTGAATTATCGACAGTTGCGGTTACAGTGCCTCCAGACTCTGAAATAATAAATGAGAGTACCCCAAGAGCAAATCCGTTAAAGGCGTGCTCAATTTCATGTGGACCGGGACCAGTCAAAACTTCCCGAGTCATCTGCTTGGTTTCGCCCCCCTGAACCACGGCAAGCAAATCAGTGTCGTCAGCAACAGTCGCTACAGTAAGATCTGTAATTTTCTTGGTAGTCATAACTACTCCTGGATCAGGAAATCGCTCGCCTCGGTTACGATGGATAAGTTAGCCTCAGTCATGAGAGAATCTGTAGCTGTAATAAGCCAAGTATCTCCAAGAAGCAAAGAATCTGAAACAACTTTCCCCACCCGGCTAACCGCAGCATCATTTAAAGCCAAGGTCTCAGATATAACCTTGCCGACAGAAACTGTACCTACGTCGCTTAAAGTTAGATTATCTCCCCTTGCGGGTTTTGGCTTCATCGAGTGGGCATCAGAAAAAGATAAGGAATCTGTTGAGTGTTTTTCTTTCCAAAAAGACTCATTTGGAGCCCTGGGCCGAAAAGTCACATCAGAGCCTTGATCCTTATCATGAAAGATAGTCATCCGTTCATAACCTCGTTTCGGTTAGATGATCGAAGTTCCTCATCCGCCAAAGTCAGGGTACGCAGACCTTCATCCCGAATCGCTTTATAAAGGGTTAACAAATCAGGTTCCCTCAAAAGAGGCGCCATTAACATCATGGTCTGTGCCAGCAGGATTTCTTCACCATTTTCGAGCAGCCAGGGCGTCTCGATATAGGGGGAAACTGGCCAATCTGCATATTGAATATAAGACATTTCGAGGTTAACAATTTCAGAAGGTGTGTTATCCATCCAGATATAATCAAGACCATCCAACCAGTAACCTGTTGGGGTTGCCTGATCGTTTGATATAACATCTTCAGGATCGACTTGGTTGAGTATACTATACGATCCATCTGCGTTTATGATGCGAATAAAATTAAAGCTCTTAAAACGTTCCGGCAGAGCTATAGACCGTGGATATGTTGAAGTAGGATCGATAGCAAAGGTAACGAATCGCTCCATGTACTTAAAAGAATAATTGCGCTCCATCCACCTCCCAGCTTGTTTGACAAACGCAGGTATAACGGCATCATGGAGAGTTCCCTTGTTGACATTGGAGGAAACCGTTGAATGAAAATCTGCAAGAGACATAGCGTCAATACCTTATAAAATACAAATGTATGGCTCAATCCTCGGTTTCAAAATCAAAGTAAGTCGAGGTCTTTTCAAGTTCAGTCTGAATGTTTTCAAAATCTTTAGAGCCTTTTCCGAACCCAGCATGAACATAACCAGACTCAGTTGATGTAATAATTGGAGCTTTATCACTATAACCATAAAAAGATGTTTGAGGATCAAGTCGCTCACAGGTATCTAGCAGTGTGGTCGTAGCAGGGACCTTAATGCGGCATCTAGAGTTTCGATCCCCATCCCAAAACTTAGCTAGACCTAACCAATACTCAACATTACACCGACCCAACTCGTAAGAATTATTTTTAGACTTAGTAGAATAGTTATAATCATGTCCAAAAAGTTCAATCTCTTCGGCGCCACTAAGCAAAGCCAAGGCAATTGCATATGCTGAGGAATTTCTAAAATAAATTTCTTGAATGTGATCAATGATTTCACCGAAAGGATACTCTCTTGAGTTTGGTAATTCAGGATGATTTTCTTGCATCACTACAGGAATGCCATTATCATACAGCTTCCACCAATCTGGGCCGTTAAGTTTCTCAAGGAGTGTGTGTTCGTGGATTTGAAACGCGAGATCATGACGGAAAACATGTGCGGCAGCGTTAAGAGCCCATACCTGCGCCCCCTCAGTGTAACGATGATTGTTATACATCAGGAGCTGGTATTGGTACATGGACGCCCCCATCCCTAGAATAATGACCCTGTTACAGGCCTTAGCCTCTGGGGAGAAGATTTTACCTTCTTCAGACATTCGAGGATAGGGATAAGAAGCGTCCATGGCTCAATACTCACTTTCAGTTATTGTTAAGAGTTGCGGGGGACCAGGGTCAGGGATACCGCGATCACGCCGGAAGCTCCAGCAATTGCCGAAGCCCCTACTTGGATAATGTCACCGGCATCCACCGAGGCATTGATAAAACCTGTGGCTGCCGTGGTGGTTGAAAGATTGGTGACTGTGCCTGCAGTCATATCCGTGATGTCGTAATCATTGACATACTTGTCAGCGTCGGTTTCAGTTCCCACAGTAAGCAACTGCGAAACCCCAGTTGCAGTGGCAGTTTCACAAATAACGCTAAGACCAATGATGGTGGCGTTGAAGGGCACTGCCTGCACCGGAAGTCCTGTTTGCGCGTCAGAGGTCAGAGTAACAGCATCCGACGACATGAGGATCGGCATTTGATCCATGTTATAGGCACCTGTTTCGAGCCCCGGAATAACCAGGGCTTTTCCGTCCTGGGTAATGGCACTTGATCGGCCTTGTGAAAGTGGTGGCATGATATTGTTTTCCTTATAAAAAAGATAGAAACAGTTGCTGTTTTAGCTATCTGCAGCTGCAGTGTGCAGGTTCTTGATCAGATAATGAGCGGTGGGGTGATGCACTTCCATTCCCGTCTCCGTCAAGTAGCCACTCTTCTCACCGTCCACGCCGTTGTCGCCTAGCTTTTTCTGGTACTTGGTGTCGTCAAGTGGGCGGTAAACCAACTCAGCCATGTCAAGTGCAAACATCCAGCTTTCCACGCCGTAATAGGAACCTGTACCCGTAGTTCCGCCGACCATGCGGTTGAAGAGCGGATGAGATTTCATCACCAGTTCACCAAAAGGCGAAGTCAGGCGTGAGACATTCATTCCAAATTCTTTAAGCCCGAATTGAATATTGTACGTGGTGTTCTTGCGGATGATCTGCTGGATGGTCAGCATGGCACGATTGCCCATAAAGGCCATCTTTTCATCCGAACCCCACTTGAACATTTCGTACATGTATTCTTCGAGGCCAGCCATGGTGACGCCTGAAGCATAGTCTGAATCTGCGGTTTTGATGTTGTTGGTGTCAATAACATTCATAACACCGTCAGTGGTTCTCATGGGCTTACCATTTCGAGTGCCCTCACTCTTGCTTCCGAACCAAAAGGCACGTTCCATGTCCATGGAATGAAGCTCCAGACACTCTCGCTTAGCTTCCCGGATTGCATCCCCCGTCCGGAGACGCGTTTTCGTTGCAGTACGCGTTGCTTCGAGGGTATTACGAAAAATCTGCGTATAGTTTGTTCGTTTAGTGGGATCAAAGTTCACGCCGGTTGGCGCGTCTGAGCCCTCTTCATTCGCCGAACCAATACAGACCAAAAATGGGTTAGCTCCCGCGCCGTCGAAATCTGCGGTAGCAGCGGTCGTTCCTGCTGCGCCACGAAGTACGTTCAAGACGGTATCCGAACCTGGATCACCATTGACTTGAACAATTTCTGAGCCTTGCTCGACCCACAGCATGTCGCCGTCCTTGAAAAACTGCGCTCCTGAAACCAAGGGAAGCGCAGTTTCAACCGCGTCAAGATCTGCGCTAAGAGCGGCTCGGCGAGAATTCTGGATCTTGTCCCACCAGTTGAATTCAGGGTCATCAGTTTTCTTGGTAGTCATGGCTGCGGTCAGAGCCGTCAAGGGGGCCTGCCCGTTCGGCGAAAGCAGCAAAATGCCCTCCCGCCAATTTTTTGGTCGCTGATCGGTAACAAAATTTTGAGTTGTGCGAAGTCCTTGAATTGCCACGGTAAATCTCCTTGAGCCTTGTTAGTTTCTCCCTCCGAAGAGGGTATCATTGATATCGCTTTCAACTGAAGTGGTACTTGGAGCAGCTGGGCGAGTACTGCTCCCCATCATCTGCGGTGGGGGATTCGAGGCTGCCGATGTTCCAATATGCCCAAAAAGTTTCTTTGCTCGCCGTCCCACCTCATCCCGAATTTCTGCAGTCCAAGTTTGAGCTCCTGTTTCTTGCACAACTTGCTCAGCCAGAGTTTTAATGTGGGGCCGCAATTGTGGTAGATTCAGATCTTGAAAAGTGTTGTAAAAATCAGATTCAATTGTAGCCCGCTGTTGCGCCGCAGTTTCCCGTTGCTGAAGTAGCGCAGGCAACCCCTGTTGAAGAAGCTGCTTAAATTCCCCCTGCATACGTTGATGAACTGACATTGCTGTACCTGTCATCATAGCCTGAATACCCTTTGTCCTCAACGCAGGATCTTCGGACCCTAGAGCCTCGACGAGTTCTGGCGGTACAGGAAAATTGTATTCAGGCAACTGGGAAGCTGCATTCGGATCTGGCTGCTGCGAGGCTTCGCTTGCACTGCGCTGAGAGAGAAGCGCTTGATACTGAGCCAGCTGGCTCTTTAGCGAATCAACTTCTGAACGCACCTGGGGATTTACCGTGGCATTGTTTTCAGGATCGGGGGCAGGTTTAGACTCAAGAGAGGTAGCAAGTTGGCCTGCTTGCTGTGTCTCTGTCTCGCTTCCTTGTCCGTCCGGTGAAAACTCGGGAGTTCCACTCCCGGGGGCCTCAGGTGTAGCTTCGGAGGTTGGCTCACTAAGTTCTTCAAAGGGGTCAAATGAAAGAAGATCGGAAATCTCATTCTCAGCCAAGTTCTCATCGCCAGCTGGAATGTTGGTTGGATCGGGGGTGGCTTCAGGCATCGGTAGGCTCCTCAGTCAGTTCAATTATAAGAGCAAGCATTGCGTTCACTTGGGAAAACTTGGCTTGGATAAATGCAGCGTCAGTCGCTAAGTTCATGTCGAATTGAACTAGCTGATTTTTATAAAGTTCTCTTTGTTCAATGAGATGATGAATAAATTTCTGTCCAGTCGAACCATGGAGAAAAGATCGAAAGTCTACAACATCCTCAACACACCATTCAGGGAGTGGTGCAATGTATAAAAGCTCGATTTTATCAATAGGATTCATTATAAAACTCCCGGAGGAAGCTCGCCTGGGGGAACTAAGTTCCCTGCGTTAACGCCATTTTGCACTGAGGCATCTGACTGAAGATCTGCTTTAAAACTTTCCATGTTTTGGGCTCCACCCAGCTCGGCCATAAAATCAAAAATCTTCGGGAGTTTATATTTCTGTCTTAACTCTTCATCACCCTGCACAGCTACGAAAATTTCTTTCCAAACATCCAAAAGAGCAACCCTATCTAATGGAAGTGTACCATCATGCACAGGAAAATAAAAGTCCCCTGTGAGCATTTCGGGACTGAGATGTATGGGGTCTTGCTGACCCTCAGGCCCAGTAATTTGAAACTCAAACTCTTGATCCAAAAACTGTTGCGTGTTGAGGGTCCATTGCTCAGTTAAATCAGATACCCCCTGGGCCGAAGTAAGTCTTGCATGTGAGGCTAACCGAGAAGCGGCTGCTTCGCCTGAAGTTCGCACTTCAGTTGCCGTTTTCCGACCCCCATCAGTTTGCAGACCTCGAAGATTATCATTAATGGCGGTCATGGAATCAGCCAGTCTCACCATCATTTGCATATCGTTGATATGATTTTTAGTCACATCGGTTACATTAAGCTGAGTAATTGCCGAGCGTACGTCCTGCCCATACGAAGATCGTTTTAACCGGATAATTTTTCCAGGGTCAGGATTTTTAAGATCCTGCATTTCAACTCTTGAGGGATCAACAATGAACATGTTATTCATTGCCGCTTTTACGTTGTGCATGTGTGAATCAATGAACCAAGAAAGAGTGTCCTGAAGGGGCCGAGTATAATCAAGAATCCCGGCGTTGCCAAACCCATATCCGAGGGAGTAAGGTTCCTGCACAGCTACAGGGTGCATTTCATGATCATGGCTGAGAGGCTCTGCCTGGACAATTTGACCTTTATTGAGAACGGTAAAAATCCACTTCTCAGGAACACGAGAGTCACTTAAACCTAGTTCAGCTGGGATAATCTCAATCGAGCCCTGGTCAGTTTGATAAAAAGATCTACCTGAACGCACCTCATCCCTGAGCATTCCTGGGGTGGCATCTCCTTCGGAAAGAATATCTCTGTCAGAATTTCCTGAGTTGAGGCCTCCCATGGAGTTACCTCTATTGCGAAGCTGCTCTGGCGCAGCATCTACGTACCGAAGGGCTCCGCTTGCTTCCATTCTTTTAAGCGAATGCCGACCTTCAAAAGTCCTCCAAAAAACAAACTCACCTTTTCTGTTCACCTCCACCATAGGAACGCGGGGATCAGGAAAGAACATAAATGGATCAACGCTGGCGGCAAGATTGCCTTGATAAACAGTGCGTTCTTCACGAAACTTTTGCCCATTTTTCCAGACTGTTCTGCGAGCTTTCTTGTCTGCCCATTCAGTTCTGAGAACGCCAAGACCGTATATCTCACCATCAAGAAGAAATTGATAAAGATGGCGAATAAGACGGGAGTGATCTGCATTATACTGAAGGATGAGTTCCATGTTGCGAGCAGCACCTGCCGCATCCCCCCGATATGAACCTAGCTGGAACATAGGCTTACGTCCAGCAAAGGTGTGCATAAGGTAGGTTACAATGGTCATGATTGTCGCAAAGGAGTATGGAAATACCATTGAAACAGCCTTACGGGGCTTGCCGTCTTTGTTATCCGCATCAAGAATCGCTTCGTATTCCTCAAGATCCACATACGCCTGGACATTACGCTCGTTCACTCTCCAGCGAGGGTAAAACTGATTCATCTTCCTCTCAGACATTTCGAGGCGGTCCATCAAATAATTCAAAACTTTGTCATGAAGAATCGATCCTGGAGTGAGCCTGTCAATGGGACGCTCTTCAAGATCCTTTTGAGTGACTTTTGGCCATTCTCTCTCGGACTCATTACCTAGTCCTGGAGGGCTTCCTCCAGTTGTGTTTTTGCTGGGCTGTTTAGTTGACATTACCATTATATATCCCCAAAGAGCTGACGATCAAGCTGGTTAGCGTCGTCAACAGGCAGAGTTGCTGGTTGAAATAGATCGCATATAAAACCTTGTTCAGAGACCCCCTCAGTCACTGTGCAGGGACCGGATGAAGCAGTAGGACCCGCTTCGAACGAGAGGCAACCTGAACAATCTTGCAAAGCTGGTTGACCTCCAGGCTCGGCGGGTGCTGGACGATAATTAGCTTCAGGTTTTGCAACTTTGTTGGTGTCTGGATTTGGAGCCCCGAAAGGTCCTGCTATAGCTCGTTCATTAGGCATTTGTATTTCCTCTAAGTTATTGAACGCCCCAGCTACCGAGAGGCTCGTATTCGTCTTTTGCAAGATCTTTTTCTGGGTCAGCAGCCTGGGCGGCGAAGGGATCTAGCAGGGCTATCGCCATCGATAGTGCATCTGGGCCATCTTTTTTTCCTTGCGGCCAGTCTAAAAGTTGTTCCTCAAGACGGGGAAAACGACGTTCGAAGGTGATATATCCATTGGCAAAGCGTGGCTGGAGAATCGCAGTAACTCGATCAATTTTTCTCTGTGGAGTTCCGGCAGCTTTTTTATGGCTTTTAATTTCCTCAATCTCAAAATAATAACTTTTGCGGAACATTTCCTCCCGCATAAGATGAACAAGAGCTTTCCCTAGCCCTATACTTTCAACTCCATGAATGGTGGGTATGTAGAGTTTCGCCATTTCAAAATAGACATCAATTTGTTCTCTAGGTAAAGCGCCTCGTTTCATCCAGCAATCATGAACATGGATAATACCTTTTTCAGACATCGAGACAACTGTAATTGCTGTGTAGTCCGCGCCAGGATCTTCTGAAATGGCAGGGTCAATCAAAATCGCTTTGTTAAGATGTTCCGTGGGATCAGGCTTGTTATAAATAAATTGATCTGAGGTGAATCGCGCCATGTCGTTTGCACGAATCTGATTAAAATATTCCATATAATAAAGATGGAGCTTGCCGATTGCTGTATATGCAGCTTTCTTTTCTTCGAGCTTTTTCGCATCTAGGTTGAGTTCCCACAACAACTCCCCGTCCCGATCAATTGCGCCGAAAATAACCACAACCCAACGTTTGTCTTTACGGCAGGTTTGCAATAAACTTTCGCGGTGTAAAAGTGTCCCCAGAGCTGTAATGGAGGCATCAGGAACAAGCTCAGGCAGGGCAGGCATTAAGTCACCATAAAACCACTCTAAGGCTTTCGAGCGTTGATCCTGCGTGTTAACACTTTCTTTACTCTCGACATCGTCAACAGTTATATGCCAAGGGCGCACCCCATTAATATTAAAGCCCCGAATTTGGCCGCCACGGCCTCGGGCCGCAATTGTTACCCCACTAGCAGTCTGACAGATTTCATCCGACCAAGACAACCCAGACCTTTGCGCAGGTTTTAAGAAACCAAAAACTTCTTTAATATGTTCATTTTGCTCAAGCTGTATTCGGAGAGATTTGACCTGACGCTCGGCGTGGGGTTGAGCTTCAGACACATACAAAGTGAAAGGACGCTCTTGATAAAGAAGATTATGCAAATTCAATCCGTTAAGGAGTGTGGTTTTTGAAAACCCCCTGGGCATCATTATAAGAGTGAATTTATTGGCGTGTAGAATAAGTTCATCTCCAGCCTCATTCCAAGAAAAAATATGCTTAAAAACCTCAGGGGCATTTTCAAAATCGGGCTGGAAAATAAAGTTAGTTCGTATCTTCTCTAGTTCTCTGTATTTACTTAAAAAAGCTGTACAACGTATGATGATGGCAACAATACCTCGATGCACCCAAGGAATTTCGGTAAGAAACCAATCTTTTAAAAAAGTGCGTAGGAATAGAACCGGGTCAAGATAAC